>Ga0213882_10000164_pt1 | contig 27721 bp, 23 predicted proteins | sample BarmaccoBMER_R09_FD_160106 | JGI IMG/M metagenome (GOLD analysis project Ga0213882, IMG submission 160106) | Barbacenia macrantha exposed rock microbial communities from rupestrian grasslands, the National Park of Serra do Cipo, Brazil - ER_R09 ...
CCGGGTCTCACCGAGACGTCCCTGCTCCCGATGGCGCTCGAGTCCGACGGCACGCGGCTGGGTGAGGTGTTCGCCGAGCTGATCGAGCGTGCCGTGGCTCGCGGCTCAGCCGGCCCCTGAGAGGAATCATCCCCGTTGCGCAGCTCCCCGGCGTGTCGTCAGACCTCCTCGGTACAAAAGATCTAGATTCCTCGTAGGTAGACGGTCGTTGGTCCATACAAGCCGACGTCGCACAGGTGACATCCGAGGCGGGTAGCTACTGTGAGTGACACAACCGACGTGGCGGCGCCGCTCATAGACGTACGAGACGTGCTCGAGACGTTCCGCGGACACCGGATTCTCACTGAGGACTGGGCTGCTGTCCTGTCCACGGCGGCACGATCTCTCGACCAGGCTTCCACGGACGTGGTCGCCACTCCGGCCGTGACTCATCTCGCCGCCCAGCTGAGGACGCTGCTCGCGAACGGGCTGCAGGCGGATACCGAGACTGTCGACAGAGTCGCGGACGAGACCCAACGAATTCTCTCTCGAACGAGAGTTCCAGGGATACCTCGACCCGAGGACGAGCACTGGGAGTTCGCATAGCTTATCGGCGACGGGTCCGGACCGCACAGATACCAAGAACACGGTTCGCTCCCGCGTCACGAGCGGCGCGAGCGGTCTCACCCATGCCGGCACCGGAGTGGAAGACGTCATCGACGATTAATACAGTTTGACCCTGCAAGTCATCAGCTATGCCGAACTGACCGGCGAGAACCCTCGCCCGCTCCGACGGGTCCATACTCTTGGCTTCCGCCCGGAACTTGTCTCTAGCGTTGACGCGAATTCTCGGTATCTCGAAGTCACGCGCAACCGTGGCCGCCATACGTGAGCCGAAAGACACTCTCTCGATATCGTGTCCAGGGACGTCCAGGACGATATCTGCCTTCCTCAGCAGCGGGTGCCCCCGGATGACAGCTGACATTTTCCGCATGAGCAGTAGGCCGACCTTCGTCTGACGGTCCCCCTCGGCCTTATATCGATACTTTCCAAGGTGGACCAACTCGCCGATTTCGGTGTTCGGCCAGCTGGTAGCGGAGACCCCCTCCACTGGCTGCTTGTACCAGTCCAGGGCAAGAACGAAGTCCAGAGTCACGGGACAGGACAGCGTCAGAGTAGTACCGAGAACAGCTAGCAGCTCAGCGACATCCGGACGAAGCGCACCAGGTGACCACAAGACATGGGTCCAGATATTCGGTGGAAGCTGACGTAGCGAGTAGTCGGGGGCGAGTTCGAGTAGTTGCGCAACGACCGCATCGGCGGTTCGGAGCGACAGGGAGTGCCCCGCGCTGCTGTCGTGAGTGGTCGTCCAGGACTCGAGGCGGTTCGCCCTGCTGTCGCTCCTGAAGGGGGGTGGTGTGACGTGGACCGACATGATCATTCCTACTCAACCTGGGATGCCGCTCATACCAGCCGCCCCGTGGGTCGTCCACAAGCCGACACGCCGTACCATCGAGTGCCGCCCCTCTTGCGTCAAACGCCCAGTCGGGCCACAATATCGAACATGCGTTCGAACGTCGAGTGGATGGGCCGCTAACGTGCAGGCTAGGAGGTAGCGTGTCCCAACTCAGCAGCGCGAGGGCTGGTCCCTGCATGGATCACCTGACCAAGCTCGAACTTGCCCTCGCCGTGACCCGCTACGGCTCCCCGGGTAAGATCAATACTCAGCTTCGCCGTCGTGGGGTGGGAACTCTTGAAGAGCATAGAGAGCAGCTCGACAGCGCCAGCCGACGGCAGTTGAGGGCCGTTGCGGAAGATCTTCTATCGCAAGGTGTGACGGCGGTACTACGAGAAACGAGCGAGTATCCAAGATTGCTTGATCAAGTCTCCAACGCCCCCCCAGTCCTGTTCTGCTCAGGTCAGCTCTCCTTGCTGTCGGCTCACAGCATTGGAATGTGCGGGTCGAGAAGAGTGAGTGACGAAGGACTTCGAGCGGCCACCATCTGCGGTAGCGTTGCGGCCGGTCAAGATCTAGTATCTGTGTCGGGTTATGCACGCGGTGTCGACATGGCCACCCACATCTCCGCGCTTGAGTCCGGTGGTACGACAATCATTGTTCTCCCCGAAGGGATCAACCATTTCAGAGTTAAACGAGAGATCGCGAGCGTCTGGGATCCGAGCCGAGTTCTCGTAGTATCACAGTTCGCGCCGACCCAGACATGGTGCGCGGGCGGGGCGATGACCCGAAATTCGGTCATAATCGGACTAAGCCTCGCCCTGGTGGTCGTCGAAGCAGGAGAGCGGGGAGGCACCCTCGCTGCGGGACAGCGAGCGCTTGAACTAGGCCGCCGGGTGATTGCCCTTCAGTTCTCGGACATGTCACCAGGAAACGCCGTGCTCGTGGGAAGCGGCGCCATAGCGGTGAGCAATCCGGCCGAGCTGAGTTCGTTCCTGCATGAGCTCAGGTATGTGGCCGACGAACCGACGAGAAGCGGTTTCGCGCAGCAGCACCAAGACGCGCTCATTCCCAGCAGCTGGGCCAGCCCGCCGTGAGCGGAAGCGGGAAGGCCATCGCCTGCATAGGGCGGGGTGCTGGCGCCTTCGGGCGGTGATCGTGCAGCTGGGCTCATCGTCGGCGCCGGGTGGCGCACCCCCCGGGACGGTCATGACTGACAGCGTCGACGAAATCTGCCCGGTCCGATTCTGGCACCCAACTCCTGCCACGCCACCCGCCGATGCCGCCCGTCACCCGATCCGCAGCAACAACCGATACATCGCACCCACATCACCGGCATCCAGCGCCGCCCCGTCTGTACTACGGCCGCACTTTCACGCTGTGTGAGCGAGGGTGCGCGGGGTCACCCTCCACGCCCTCGCAACCCCCATTCGGCTCCGAATGACGGCGAGCAGGTGAAGTGCGGCTGTAGTGCCAGAGGTCGAAGATCGGTAGTGGTAGGGCTACTCGTACTACGGGGATGTACCTTCCTCGCCTATCACAATCGCATCCATGAGACCCCACGGGTGTCCGGAAGTCAGCGTGACGGGGTTATCAGCGCGACGATGCGCTCCAGGTCGTCTACTGAGCCGAACTCGACGACGATGCGGCCCTTGCGGCGGCCTAGTTCCACCTTGACGCGGGTGTCGAAGGCGTCGGAGAGGCTCTCCGCGAGCTGCTGCAGCCCAGGCGCTCGCATCGGGCGGGGTGGCGCCGCTTTCGTGGGGGCCCGGTCGGGCTCCGTACGGCTGAGCGTGACCGCTTCCTCAGTGGCGCGGACCGAGAGCCCTTCAGCAACGATCCGCGCCGCCAGAGACTCCTGGGCGAACGGCTCTTCCAGGCTGAGCAGCGCTCGGGCATGCCCGGCAGAGAGCACTCCGGCCGCGACCCGCCGCTGTACCGCAACCGGCAGCTTGAGCAACCTGATGGTGTTGGTGATGACCGGGCGGCTGCGCCCGATCCGCGACGCCAGCTGCTCATGTGTCACGCCGAAGTCCTCAAGCAACTGCTGGTAGGCGGCCGCCTCCTCCAACGGGTTGAGCTGGACCCGGTGGATGTTCTCCAGCAACGCATCGCGGAGCATCGCGTCATCAGCAGTGCATCGCACGATCGCCGGGATGCAGTCCAGCCCAGCCAGCCGCGCTGCCCGCCATCTCCGCTCGCCCATGATCAGTTCGTAGCGAGCGGTACCCGGGTGCCCGATCACCGGCTCAGCCGGCGGGTGCCCGGTCACCGGCTCAGCCGGCGGGTGCCCGGTCACCGGCTCAGCCGGCGGGTGCCCGGTCACCGGCTCAGCCGGCGGGTGCCCGATCACCGGCTCAGCCGGCAGTGGGCGGACCACGATGGGCTGCAGCAGCCCGAACTCCCGGATCGAGTGCGCGAGCTCGGCCAGGGACTCCTCGTCGAATGTCTGCCGGGGTTGCCGAGGGTTGGGCACGATGGCCCCCATCGGCACCTCCTGGTAGACCGCCCCGGCCACCCGACTGGTCGAGGTGTCCGGGGGAGCATCTGGACGGCCATCGTGGCGCAGCTGCGATGCTGGATCACTCGCGGTGCCGACCGGTCCGGTAGGGATCAACGCGGCCAGGCCGCGGCCAAGCCCACCTTTACGTTGCGCTCCGGGAACCGGGGTTGCGGGAGTGGGGGTTGCGGGAGCGGGAGTTGCGGACATGTGCGGGAGTACGCCGCCGGGGGGCATCAGCGTGACACCCCCCGGGCGCCCGAGTGAGCACCGCCCGGATAGCCATCGTCCAGGTCGGCACGGCCCAGGTTGCCACCGGCCAGGTAGCCACGGGCCAGCGCGATTTCCCGCGCGGCGTCCAGGTAGCTGAGCGCTCCTCGGGAGCCGGGGTCGTAGGCCAGCACGGTCTGCCCGAAACCGGGCGCCTCCGAGATCTTCACGCTGCGGGGGATCACGGTGTGCAGCACCTGGTCGCCGAAGTGCTTGCGGACCTCAGCGGTGACCTGATCGGCCAGCTTTGTGCGCCCGTCGTACATCGTCAGCAGGATCGTGGACACCGTCAGCGCGGGGTTGAGGTGCGCCTGCACCAACTCGATGTTGCGGAGCAGCTGTCCGAGCCCCTCCAGCGCGTAGTACTCGCACTGAATGGGAATCAGCACCTCGGGTGCGGCGACCAGGGCGTTCACCGTGAGCAGCCCGAGCGACGGGGGGCAGTCGATGAACACGTAGTCGACGCCCAACTCGTCGAGCGCGACATCAGGCAGGGCCCTGCACAGGCGTGACTCTCGGGCCACCATGGACACCAGCTCGATCTCGGAACCGGCGAGGTCGATGGTGGCGGGGACACAGAGCAGGTTCGACGACTGCGGGCTCACCGCGACGGCGTCGACGATCCCGATCTCCCCCAGCAACACCTCGTACACCGATGGGGTGCCTGCGCGGTGCTCGACTCCCAGCGCGGTAGAGGCGTTTCCCTGCGGGTCCAGGTCGACCACGAGCGTGCGCAGTCCCTGGAGAGCCAGCCCAGCGGCAAGGTTGACCGTGCTCGTGGTCTTACCGACACCACCCTTCTGGTTGGCCACCGCGAGTACCCGGCGCCGGACCGGGCGGGGTAACCGGTCGGTGGGGTGCTTCACACGGGTCGCCCGGGCCGCCTCCTCCGCGATCGGCGTCCACGCGGCCGCGGCGGGAGATGAGCTGGCCGAGGCGCCTCCGGTGGCGCCGACGGCTTCAGGAGAAGCACCGGGGACTGAAGGCACCTGACTGGCTCCACTCTGTTTGATCTCGGTCACAGCGGGTTCGATCACGATGAGGGTTTGATCGACGACGGGGGTTCAATCGACGGCGAGGCGTTGAGTGTGGGCATGTCGCAGCATCGGTCTGCCTAACGCGCCGTCCCTCGAGACGGTTTCACGTGAAACAGCGAGACGTGGGGCAGCTACCCCTCGGGACGCCTCTGGCGCGACAGCTCCCGGGGCCGCACCGCCCCGCCACGCCTCGCTTCCGGGCCGTTTCGGGGACTCACGTTCACCGGTCCTCACCTCCTCCGCGCCCTCACCGGAGGAGTGACACGCCGCGTCAGCCGAGGCACCGCGATGACCGTCGTGGGTGGCTCCACGATGGTGGCACCACACTGCACGATCTCCATTGCCGCCCCTCCGGCGGTCCGCACCGCCTCGACGTCTCGAACGGCCTCCTGCTCCGCACTGGCGCCCTTGACCGCAAGCAACCGCCCGCCCGGCGCGACCAGCGGAAGGCTCCAGCCCACCAACCGCCCCAACGGTGCGACCGCCCGGGCCGTCACGACGTCGTGAACGCCACACTCGTCACGCACCCGCAGGTCCTCGGCGCGACCGCGATGCACCGAGACAGCAAGACCGAGCACCGCGACCACCTCCCGCAGCCACACCACCCGCCGAGCCATCGGCTCCAGCAGGACGATCACCAGGTCTGGCCGGGCGAGCGCAAGCGGTATTCCCGGCAGACCCGCACCCGAGCCGACGTCGAGCACTCGAGCACCCTCTGGCACGAGCTCGCCAAGCACAGCGGAGTTGAGTAGGTGGCGTTCCCACAGCCGGTCCGCTTCCCGCGGCCCGATAAGCCCTCTGACAACCCCGGACCCGGCGAGCAGCGCAGCGTATCGCTCCGCGAGCGGGTACCTGTCACCGAATACCGCCTGGGCGGCTACCCGGACGTCGGGGACCCTCGGGTGTTTCACGTGGAACATCGACCGCTTGTGCGCTCCGGTATTCGATCAGGCAGGCACGGGTCAGGTGGAGGGGAACACCACGACACAGCGCTGCGGCTCCTCGCCCTCGCTCTCGCTGTGCACACCGTCCGCTTCCGCCACCGCGTCATGCACGATCTTCCGCTCGAAGGGGGTCATCGGCTCCAACCGGACCGGCTCACCGCCGTCGCGTACGCGCTCCGCGATCGACCGGCCCAGCTCGCTGAGATCATTGCGCCGAGTGGACCGCCACCGCGCGATATCGAGCATCAGCCGGCTGCGAGCACCGGTCTGTTGCTGCACCGCCAGCCGGGTGAGCTCCTGGAGCGCCTCGAGCACCGCGCCACGAGGCCCCACCAGCTTCGTCAAGTCCTCTCCACCATCGATGCTCACCATGGCCCGGCCCGCCTCGACGTCGAGATCGATGTCGCCGTCGTAGTCCACCAGGTCGAGCAGTCGTTCGAGATAGTCACCCGCGACGTCACCCTCCTGAACGAGAAGCTCCTCGCTCGCCGGGGTGTTGCACACCGACCGGGCAGCCCCGTCCGCGCCCTCACCATCGAACTCGGTCACCGCTGCCTCGGGCACCGCTGCCTCAGTCGCCAGCGTCTCCGCCACAACTGTTCTCCTCTCCGGGCGATCGCGCCCTCAGCGGCGCTTCCGGTTCGTCTTCTTCCCCGGTCTCGGCCGCCGCTGGATCATGCCAGGTGTCACGGAGCGCCCCGCAGGCGCCGCGCCTTGGCCGTTGGACGACCCTTCCGACCCGAGGCGAGCATCCTTCGATCCAGACGATTTCGGTCCAGCTCCCTGGGGGGCAACCCCGTTCGAGGCGACCGCGTTCGAGTCCGCCGGGTCGGGTCCTGAGACGGAGACCGGTCCCGACTCCGGCGTTGCGCCCGGCCCCGTTGCGCCTGATCCCGTTGCGCCTGATCCCGTTGCGCCTGATCCCGTTGCGCCCGGCCCCGTTGCGCCTGAACCCGCTGGGCCTGATCCCACTGCGCCTGATCCCACTGGGCCCGATCCCGCTGCGTCCGATCGTTCTGGGGAATCGCGCCCACCTGGGCCGGCGGGGGTACCGGTGACGTCCCTCTTCGGCCGGGTCGGCTTCTGGCCGGGCCGCGGTCCCAGCGCTTGACGCTGCGCGATCGCGGCTTCTTTCTTCTCAGCGTCCTCAGCGTCGATCCATTGGTAGACCACCCGCTGTTGGGCCAGTGTCCACAGGTTGTTGGACAGCCAGTACAGCAGGATAGCCAGCGGGAAGAACGGGCCGGTACCCACCACCCCGAGCGGGAACAGGTACACCGTGACCTTGCTCATGAGCGCGGCCTGCGGGTTGGCGGCGAGCTGCGCCGGGCTCTGCCGCGCCACCGAGTGCTTGGCGGTGAGATGGGTGAGGACACCCGCCACGACGGTCAGCGGGACCGCGACCACGGCGATCTGCCACCGGGAGATGTCCCCGTACCGCGCCAGCAGCGCGGCGGGCTCGGTGATGAAGGCCGACAGCGGCACCCCGAACAGGTGAGCGTCGAGGAACGAACGGACGTCGGCCGCGCTGAACACGTAGTTGCCGATCAGACGGTTCTGCTCGGCGGACAGGAACGGTCGGTTGAACGACCGCAGCACGTGGAACAGACCGATGAACACCGGGATCTGCACCAGCACCGGCAGGCAGCCGCCCACCGGGTTGACCCCGTGCTCGGACTGCAGCTTCTGCATCTCGGTCGCCATCTTCTGGCGGTCGTCGCCGTACTTCTTCTTCAGCTTCTGGATCTCCGGCGCGAACTCCTGCATCTTGCGCATCGAGCGCACCTGGCTGACGAACGGCTTGAACAACAGCGCACGCAGGGTGAACACCAGGAACACCACGGCCAGCGCCCAGGCGAAGCCGTTGCCCGGGCCCAGCAGGTAGCCGAACGCCTGGTGCCAGAACCACAGGATGGCCGACACCGGGTAGTAGATGAAGTTCAGCACTACGACTCACTCTCGGCGTGGGAGCGTGGTGATCTCGCTGGGGGAACCGGGTCCACCCCTCCAGGGTGCCAGGGTCCGCAGCGAAGGAGCCGTCGCGCGGTCAACCACGACCCGCGCAACATCCCGTGAACGGTCAGTGCCTCGATCGCGTAGGCGCTGCAGCTGGGCGAGAACCGGCAGCTCGGCGGCAGAGCGGGAGAGATCCACCGGCGGTAGAACCGCAGTACGTGCACCAGCGTCCCCACCACCGGGCCAGGACGACTGCTCGGGTCGGTCGACTCGGCCGCGTGAGTCCCGGCAAGCAGGGTTGTCATCGCCGGCCGCCGAGGCTCGTCGCGCCGGGAGCGCCCGCGGTGCGGGAGCCGACCAGCCGCCGCAACGCTCCGTCGAGGTCAGCACCCAGCGCCGCGCTGCTCGCGCCCGCCGAGGCCGGCAGCGCGCGCACGACCACGAGCGCCCCAGCGGGCAGACTCGCCAACCGCCACCGCATGAGATGCCGCAGCCGGCGCTGTACCCGGTGCCGGACCACGGAGCCACCGACCGTGCGACCGACCACGAAGCCTATTCTCGGACCCACCACCGGCGACGGGACGGCATCACCGGCACTGCCGCGGGCCGGGTGCACGACGACCAGGTGCACGACGACGCAGCCGCACGTCGCCCGGCGGCCCCGCCGCATCGCCGTCGCGAAGTCCTCGCGGCGGGTCAGTCGGCTGGCAGCGGACAGCAACGGGAGATACCTACCGAACGCCAACTCCTCAGGCCGACAGCTCGGTGCGACCCTTGCGGCGCCGGGCCGCGAGGATGGCCCGCCCGGCGCGGGTGCGCATGCGCAACCGGAACCCGTGGGTCCTCGCGCGGCGACGGTTGTTCGGCTGAAACGTGCGCTTGCCCTTGGTCACGGCTGTCGTTCTCCCGGTGCTCGGTTCTCATTGCGGGGTCGCAGCCGTCGGGACTGCGGTGGTGGGGACTGCGTGTGGTCGGGACTGCGGTGGTCGAGTCATCCCCCGCAGGCACGGACGGCACTGCTGCGAGCGGGTCTCACCCGGTACGCGGACCACATCGGTCCGTGGGCAAGGGCACGCAAAATGCCCGCTGGTGGGCGGGAGACGGCATCGAGCCTAGGCCGCCGGTGCCGGTGCCGTCAAAACCGGCGTCGTGCGTCACCGCGAGGGCGACACGCCGTTACATTGGAGGTGCTTGCTTACACGGGGTTCTTGTGGCAGCACCCTGGGTTTGCCGGCTTGGGGCGCCTGAATATGGTCTGCGGGCCGCCCGGCGAGACGGTCCGTCAGAGCCCAGGGGAGGACGTCGGGCATCGTCATCCACAGCTGTGGACAACCTTGTGGACGCGTAGCGCTCCCGAAGTCCACCACCGGCCGAAGGGGAGTCAGCGGGTGTCAGAGCGACAAACCGACCTCGGGGAGGTATGGAACGAGGTCGTGCGGGAGCTCTCCGCCGGGACGCTGTCTCCTCAGCAACGTGCCTGGATGCGCGTCACCCGTCCGATCGGCCTGCTGGATGGCACCGCGCTGCTGGCCGCGCCCAGCGACTTCGCCAAAGACGCCATCGAGCGGGCACTCCGCGAGCCGATCAGCGCGGCGCTGTCCCGGCGCCTGGGTCGGCAGGTCTCACTCGCGGTCAAGGTCGACCACCCGCTGCCGGTGCCACCGCGGCTACCGCCGCAGTTCACCGAACCCGACACCGAGTGCTCCGACAGCTCCAGCCTGGGTGGTACGCCGCCGAACGGGCATGCCGTCGGCCTCGCCACCGGACCTGGCGAACCAACCGAGGAGGAGGCCGCGCTGGCCACCGTGCACGAGATCTGGCCTCCCTTCCCCGGCCCGGCCGCCGCTGCACCGAGCCTGCCACCGAGCTCGCAGACCAGACTCAACGAGAAGTACACCTTCGACACCTTCGTGATCGGCGCGTCCAACCGGTTCGCGCACGCCGCCGCGGTGGCCGTGGCCGAGGCACCGGCCCGGGCCTACAACCCGCTGTTCGTCTGGGGTGAGTCGGGGTTGGGCAAGACGCACCTGCTGCACGCCGTCGGGCACTACGCGCAGCGGCTGTTCCCCGGTATGCGGGTGCGTTACGTCTCCACCGAGGAGTTCACCAACGACTTCATCAACTCCCTGCGTGACGACCGCAAGGTGGCCTTCCAGCGCCGGTACCGGGATGTCGACGTGCTGCTGGTGGACGACATCCAGTTCCTGGAGGGCAAGGAGGGCACCCAGGAGGAGTTCTTCCACACCTTCAACACCCTGCACAACGCGAACAAACAGATCGTGATCTCCTCCGACCGCCCGCCCAAGGGGCTGGGCACCCTGGAGGACCGGTTGCGCACCCGGTTCGAGTGGGGACTGATCACCGACATCCAGCCGCCCGAGCTGGAGACTCGGATCGCCATCCTGCGCAAGAAGGCCGCCGGCGACCGGCTGGCCGCACCCGACGAGGTGCTGGAGTTCATCGCCGCCCGGATCGAGCGCAACATCCGCGAGCTGGAGGGGGCTCTGATCCGCGTCACCGCGTTCGCCTCGCTGAACCGCCAACCGGTGGACAACCAGCTCGCTGAGATCGTGCTGCGCGACCTCATCCCCGACGAGGCGGCGCACGAGATCGGCGCACCCAACATCATGGCGGTGACTGCGGAGTTCTTCGGGCTCACCATCGAGGACCTGTGCGGGCCCGGCAAGACCAAGCACGTCGCGCAGGCCCGGCAGATCGCCATGTACCTGTGCCGGGAGCTGACCGACCTGTCGCTGCCCCGGATCGGCCAGACCTTCGGCGGCCGCGACCACACCACGGTCATGCACGCGGACCGCAAGATCCGCAAGGAGATGGCCGAACGCCGCCGCACCTACGACCAGGTGCAGGAGCTCACCTCCCGGATCAAACAGCGCGCCCGCTCCTGACCGGTCATGGCCCAGATCAGGGTCGGCCAGATCAGGGTCCGGGTAGGGGAGAACCCTCATGTGCCGGGCGGCGCGGTGCGGCATGGTAGGGATCGTTGGTCTTACGCCTGGGCGCAACGCCGGGACGCCCAGGCGTAAGACCGACGCCGGGGGCGCGGGTCTGGTGAAGCCGCAGCCGGCTCAGGCGAGGATGGTGACCGTGTCGGCCGGGTCGTCCAGCCAGACCCATTGACGCTCGCGGGTCACCGTGAGGTGGAACCGCAGGCGGTCCGGGCGGTCGTGCTCAGTCCACCACCGGTAGGCGGCCACCGCCTCGTCCCACAGCTTCCGGGCGCCCGCCTGGCGCACCTGCCCGTCGGAGATCGACGCCCACGAGTCGCCGGCCAGCAACCACAACACCTCGCCACCGGTAGCGGGGTCGGTCTCGAAGATCTTCCGGCATTCCCCCATACGCAGCGCCGCCGCGAGGGCGGCGTGGTCGCCCAGCACCTCGTGCGGATCAAGGTCCGTGCTCGACAGGACGGCGATGTCGGGAAAGTCGTCCGGCTCGTCGGTGACGTGCCATCGCTGGGCGCGCAGCCGCATGAACCCGACCGAGTCCACGATGGTGCCCACCGCGCCGTCGGGACCGACCTCGAGACGGAGCAGGTGGTCGTTGGCCATCGGCGGTCCCCAGGGCGTGACGATCACACCGCAGGGCCGGGTCTGGGCCACCCATGCCCAGGGCACGACACCGACCGAGCAGGTGGCGATGATCCGGTCGTAGGGGGCACCGGGTGGGTAGCCGGCCGCGCCGTCCCCGGTGATCACCCTGACGTTCCGCCCGGCCATGGCCAGGTTGGACCTGGCCCGCTGCGCGATGTCGGAGTCGATCTCGATGCTCACCACGTTGCCGGCCCCCAGCCGCTGCGCCAGCACCGCGGCGTTGTACCCGGTGCCCGCGCCGATCTCCAGTACTCGTTGGCCCTCGTGGGCGTCCAGCGCGGTGAGCATGGCCAGCATGACCGAGGGCATCGAGGCCGACGAGGTGTAGTCACCTACGCCGTCGGTGGCTCCGTCGTCGATCTGGGTGATGATGGCGTCGTTGGAGTGGGCCGCTGTCATCCAGGTGTCCGGGTCGGTGTCCCGGTCGATGGGGGTCTTCGCCTTGTCGCCGTGCACCCACAGCGCCCGGTCGGGGATGAACAGCTCGCGGGGTGTCGCGGTGAACGCCGGCCGCCACCAGTCGGTCAGGCAGCCATCAGGGCGGTCAGATCCTGTTGTGTGGTCGTCACTTCGTGTCGTCGTCCTTGCCGTCCTCGTCACCCTTGTCCTCGGCGCTGTGCCGGCCGCCGCCGGCTTCCTGCGCATCCTTCGTCTTAGCGGGATCGAGCTCGCCCTGCCCGTCAACGGCGCTCTTACTCTCGTGCTTGCCCATGTCGGTCAGTCCTCCCCTGGGTGGCCATGATGTATCATACCGTGCTCTCAGTGTTGCGTTCGGTCAACGCCGACCAGGCCGTGTTGTCCTAACCCTTGGGGCGCCCGGGCAGGGCATCGGTGCGGAGAGGGGGTTCAGTGGACGCTGAGGACGCCCGGACGATCGGTGCGCGCGCTCGGGTGGTCCGCCGTCGCCGCGGGATGAGCCTCACCGTGGCGGCCGGGTCGGCCGGGATCACCAAGGGCTACCTGTCGATGCTGGAACACGGCCAGCGTGGGTTCAACCGGCGCGGGCTGATCGACGACCTGGCGGCCGCGCTGGGCTGCTCGGTGGCCGATCTGACCGGGCAGCCCTACCTACCGGCGGACCGGGCGACAGCGGACGCGATGGCCACCGTGCCGGGCATCGAGCTCGCGGTCTGCGACTGCACCCTGCACGACGTGCCGGACATGCCGGCGCGGCCGGTGACCGAGCTGGCACAGCTGGCCCGGCGGGCTAATACACACAGCGACGAGACTCGGTACGCACTAGCCGGGCGGGACCTGGGCAAGGTGCTCAGTGAGCTGCACGTGCACGCCGTCACCGGCGACAGCGACACCCGCCGGGCGGCACTGGCCGCGCTGGTGGAGGGATGCATCGCGGCCTCAGGCACCGTTCTGGCCTTGGGTCGCACTTCCCTGGCGGCGGCCCTCGCGCGACGCGGCTACGACGCCGCCGAGCGGCTCGGCGACCCGGCACTGACCGGGTTCGCGGCGATGCAGCGTGCCGGGTCCCTGATCCGGCTGGGGGCCCGACACCGGACCGCGAGGGTGCTCGGTGCCGCACTGGTGGCGGTCGAGTCGGCGGCGGACCCCACAGCGGCCGACAACGCCCGGGCCCAGGCCGCCGGGATGCTGCACCTGTCGTCGGCGCAGCTGGCCTCATGTGAGGGTCGCGGCGAGGACGCGGACACCCACCTGACGCAGGCCGCGGAGCTGGCGAAGGCGACCGGCGAGCGCAACGACCTGAACTTCCACTTCGGACCGGCCAATGTCGCGGCGTGGTCGCTGGCGATCGGGGTGGAGCTGGAGCGCGGCCCGGATGCCGCCGAGCGGGCCGCAGCTGACCTGCCGCGGCTGGCCGCGGCGCTGGCGTCCGCTGACCGTCGCTCCTACCTGCACCTCGACATCGCCCGAGGGTGGGCGCAGGCCGAGGGCGACCGGGACGCCGAGGCGATCCGCCACCTGGACACCGCCGACCGGGTCGCGCCCACCCGGACCCGCAACGACCCGGTCGCCCGGGAGCTGGTGCTCACCCTGGACCGCCGGGCCCGGCGCCGAGTGTGGGAGCTCGACAGCCTGTGTCACCGGTTCGGCGTCCGCGGCACCCGGTCTGCACGGAATGCGAAGTGACGATCACCGGGCGGGCGAGGTCGTGCGGCGCGGCATGACCAGCGTGCCCGCTGACCAACGCTGGTTCTGGGAGCCTGAGTGGCAGGCCGGTGAGCGCGAGGCGAGCGAGCAGATCAGGGCTGGTGACGTCGAGGTCTTCGAGGACGCTGAAGCGATGTTCGCCGCACCGAACGAGTAGCCGACAGTGCCGACGTTCGCGACGACGCCGCGCTTGCGGCGTGATCTCAAGGCGTTGAGCCTTGAGCAGCGCGCCCGCTTCGAGAAGTCACCGGATGTGGGCAGGGGGTCTTGAAACGGCCGTGACTCCGCGGTGGGGTCGATCCGTTCGGAGCGGAGAACCGGAAGCCGCGATTGTCGTCCCGCCTCTTACGAGATGCACGTACTCCGCAGCCAACTGATCAGTGTGGTCGACGAGCTTCAACCGTGTAACGCTCGGACCAGCCGGACCGGAGATCCCAGGATTCGTCCACGGAGGTCTCAGGGTTCTCCAAGATGTCCAGCGGAAGCTCGAGCGATGGACCCCTCTCAGTCGTCCCGGGTAGCCGGTCGCGCTCGCGGGCTGCGCCGTGTCGGCCAACTGACCCGCTGGAGCGCCGCAGGCGGCGGGCTCGCCGCGGTGGTGCTCGGTGTACTGCTGGCGCGGGACCCGGCGGTGGCCTCGACCACCGTCGGCAGCCCATCGTCACCATCAGACGCGCCACAGGCCAGCGTCCAGGACACTCCCGCGCCCGGTTGGCAGCCCACCGGTGAGCAGGGTCTGCAGCCGCCGGTGCCGGCGCCGCAGCCTTCCCACCGCGGCGGGTCGCACATCCTCTCAGGCGGATCATGAGCACATCCGGGACATCATCGAAGCGCGGTTCCCGGCGATCGGAACGACCGCGGTGGTCGTGGTCACCGAGCCGGCCGCCGGTCCGAGAGCCGAGGCGATCCTCCGGACCGACCTCGCCGAGCTGGACCGGACCTGCAGCCGGTTCCGGGTCGACTCCGAGATCCGGGCGCTGGAGCGCGCGGCCGGGTCCCCGGTGCTGGTCAGCCCGCTGTTCGCGGACGTGCTGGCCGCAGCGCTGCGGGCCGCTGAGCTGACCGACGGGATGGTGGATCCCACCGTCGGTGCCGGCCTGGCCGCGCTCGGCTACGACCGGGACTTCGCCGCTGTGGACACCGACGGCCCGGCCGTTGTGCCCACGCCCGCGCCGGGCTGGTGGCGGATCGGCTGGAACGCCCGGCGTCGCGAGGTCGCCCTCGACGTCGGGTCCACCGCGAAGGCACTGGCCGCCGACCGCTCGGCGCACCGGATCGCCGCCGAGCTCGGGTGCGCGGTGCTGGTCGGTCTGGGAGGTGATCTGGCCGTGGCCGGACCCGCCCCGCCAGGTGGCTGGCGGGTGCTCGTCGGTGACGACCACACCCGCCCCGACGACGATGGCGGCGGGCAACCTCACGCTCGGCCGCCGCGACGCCCCCGTGGCGCTGGAACGCCTCACCCGCAGGCTCGGGGTGATCCCCGGGCGCGGTGCCTGCGCGCACCCCGACGGCGCCGTGCGGCTCACCACCAGCGCGCTGCGGGTGTTCGCCGCCGACCTCGGCGAGCACGTACGCGGCCGTCCCTGCCGAGGTGCCGGGGACCCGCCGCTGTTCCCCCTCCCGGAACGGGGCTGAGATGGCCGCACACAGCAGCGGACGGGTGCTGCGGGTGGACCCCATCGCCTGCGTCGGCCACGGCCTGTGCGCCGAGCTGGTCGGCCTCGACGAGTGGGGGTATCCGCTGCTCGACCGCCGCCCGGTCCCGGGTGAGCTGCTACCGCAGGTCCGCCAGGCCGTCGCGGCCTGCCCGACTCTCGCGTTACGGCTGCAGCGCAGCCGGCCGGCCGGCGAGAGGTAACCGATCTACCCACACCTGAGGACAACTCTGTGGATAACCGGGCGCCGCTGTGCGTCCCCCGCCGGTGCCCCGGTTTCGTCCACCGAGACCCGGCACGCTCCACGGATGACGAAGCACGCCGTCCACACCGCACCACACCGGTGGAGCTGGACGGACAGCCGGTGTCCACAGCGCCCACAGCACCTACTACTGCTACTGGTGTTCTCTTCTCAAGAGAAGACTCACGACACTGAGGCGGTGGATGCCCAGGACGGTCGACGTGAGGGCACCGACCCGCCGATACGGTAGAGGCCCGCGCTACGGAGAGGACTCGACGTGCAGCAGGCCAGCTCCGACTCATCCGGCCCCCACGATCACCACTAGCCGCGTGTACGTCAGGCAGCTCGCGGTCACTGACTTCCGCTCCTGGGAGCACGCCGAGCTCGACCTCGACCCCGGTGTCTCGGTGCTGGTCGGCCCGAACGGGCAGGGGAAGACGAACCTTGTCGAGGCGCTGGGCTACCTGTCCACGCTGGGCTCACACCGGGTGAGCACCGATGCGCCGCTGGTACGCCACGGCGCCCAGCGCGCCATCGTGCGCACCGCGGTGGTGCACGCCGGCCGGGAGCTGACCGTAGAGCTGGAGATCTCCCTCGGACGGCCCAACCGGGCCAGGCTCAACCGCTCTCCGGTCTCCCGGCCGCGTGAGGTGCTCGGGGTGCTGCGCAGCGTGCTGTTCGCGCCGGAGGACCTGGCGCTGGTTCGCGGTGACCCGGCGCAGCGCCGCCGGTTTCTCGACGACCTGCTGGTGTTGCGGGCGCCCCGGCTGGCCGGCGTGCAGGCCGACTATGACAGGGTGCTGCGCCAGCGCGTCGCGTTGCTCAAGTCCGCCGGCGCGGCGCGCCGGTCCGGCGGCGGGGCGGGCGAGCTGCGCACCCTGGACGTCTGGGACGGCCACCTCGCCCGGCACGGCGCGGAGCTGCTCGGAGCCCGGCTGGACCTCCTCGCCGAGCTGGCCCCCTATGTCGTCGCGGCCTATCACGCGGTGGCCCCGGCGGTGGCCCCGGAAGCGGTCACTGCCCGGCTGGAGTATCGCGCCAGCCTGGGTGAGGCCCCGCCGGAAGTGGTGCGCACAGCCGGCAAGGCCGATGTCGAGGCGCTGGAGGCGGCGATGCTGGCACAGCTGGCCCGGATGCGGATGACGGAGGTCGAGCGCGGGGTCTGCCTGGTCGGGCCGCACCGCGACGACCTGGAACTCGAGCTGGACGGCAGGCCGGCCAGGGGCTACGCCAGCCACGGTGAGTCGTGGTCGTTCGCGCTGGCCCTGCGGCTGGGCAGCTACCAGTTGCTGCGCCGGGACGGCGCCGAGCCGGTGCTGCTGCTCGATGACGTCTTCGCCGAGCTGGACACCCATCGCCGGGCCCGGCTCGCCGAGGTCGCGCTGGCCGCCGAGCAGGTGCTGGTCACCGCAGCGGTGTCGGCTGATGTGCCCGCCGAGCTCCAGGGCGCGCGGTTCGACGTGCACGGCGGGGAGGTGCGTCGTGTCCGATGAACGGGCCCCCATTGAGCAGACCCCAGCTGGGGACAAACCTGTGGACGGTGTGGACAAGTCGATGTTCGATGAACCACCCGGGGGGCGCAGAGGTGCCGACATCGCGCGCGCCGCCCTGGAGTCCGCCCGCGCCGGGCGTCGCCAGACCGGTGGTCGCCAGTCGGGGACCCAGCGGGTGACGTCCCGGCGCCGCCGGAGCTGGTCCGGCGCGCGTCCGGATGACCGGGACCCGCAGCCGCTGGGCCGGCTGGCGTCCCGGCTGGTCGCCGAGCGCGGGTGGATGGACCGGGTGTCGGCGGGTGTGGTGTTCGCCCGCTGGGCGCAGCTGGTGGGTGTCGAGGTCGCCGAGCACGCCCAGCCGGTGTCGCTGCGGGACGGGGAGCTCATCGTGCGGGCCGGCTCCACGGCGTGGGCCACCCAGCTACGGTTGCTGCAACGGCAGCTGATCGCGCGGATCACCGCCGGCGTCGGGCCGGGCGTGGTCAAGACGCTGCGGGTGCAGGGCCCGGCGGCGCCGAACTGGGTGCACGGTCCCCGGCACGTCCGCGGACGCGGTCCCCGAGACACCTACGGCTGACCGACGTTCCAGCGAGTCGATGGGAGATGACCGAGACGTGGTCGATCTCTCTACCTGGCGGCGGTTGGCCGGCGAGATGGCAACACTTCCGCTGCTTTTCAACGCACCGCTTTCCGAGCGGCATGCCGCTCGGCTCGTCGATGATCTGAGCCTGCACGAGAAGCGTCATATTCTCGACCTCGGTTGTGGCTGGGGTGGACTCCTTCTCCGTGCGTTGGCGACGAGGCCGGCGGCAATCGGTGTCGGCGTTGATCACGATCTTGCTGTGGTGCGCCGAGCACGAGTGGCCGCGGCAGAGCGTAACCTTCTGAACGCGGGGGGGCACCTACGAAGGCGAGCCCGGTTGAGCCGCCTGCCGCAGGTAGCCCTCGCCCTCGGGGCGAGGGTTTTAGGGAGGACCCTCAGGCGTCGCCGTTCGGGAGTCTGTGACCGAGCCGGCGGTGTCCTGGACCCGGTTCTGAGGTACCCGACCAGTAGAATGGTTCTGGTGGGCTGACGCCGACGACCCCCTCCGCCTGTACCGGCCCCATGCAGCGCGGCGCATGATGCGGCACCCCTGACGTCCGTTGGACAGAGCGCGAGGAGACACCAGGCCCGTGGTAGCGAAGAAGATCGAGTACAACGCCGAGTCGATCACTGTGCTGGAAGGCCTCGAGGCTGTCCGCAAGCGCCCCGGTATGTACATCGGCTCCACCGGGGAACGGGGTCTCCATCAACTGGTGTGGGAGCTGGTCGACAATGCGGTCGACGAGGCTCTCGCGGGATACTGCGACCGGTTCACCCTCACGATCCTGGCGGATGGTGGGCTCCGGGTGGTGGACAATGGTCGAGGTATTCCGGTTGATATCCATCCGAAGCTCAAGCGACCGGGTGTCGAAGTGGCGCTCACTGTTCTCCATGCAGGCGGCAAGTTCGACGGAAAGGCGTACGCCGTATCCGGCGGCCTGCACGGCGTGGGCGTCTCTGTGGTCAACGCGTTGTCGACCCGTGTCGAGGTGGAGATCAAACAGAAGGGGTACGTGTGGCGGCAGACCTACAAATACGCCGTCCCCGGACCGCTGGAGAAGGGCGAACCGACTCGCGAGACCGGCACGAGTGTGACCTTCTGGCCTGATCCGAATATCTTGGAGACCACCAACTTCAACACTGAGATGGTGGCCCGCCGCGTTCAGGAGATGGCCTTCCTCAACAAGGGTCTGACGATCACGCTCCGGGACGAGCGGATCCCCGAAGAGAGCGGAGAGGACGCTGGGGGACAGTCAGCGCGACTCAAGGAGCAGGTATTCTACTACCCCGGCGGCCTGGAGGACTTCGTCAAGCACATCAACAACTCCAAGGACCCCATCCACCGCAAGGTGATCGGCTTCGAGGCCGGTGGCGACGGCCTGGAGGTCGAGGTCGCGATGCAGTGGAACGCCGGGTACACCGAGTCGGTCTACACCTTCGCCAACACGATCAACACCCACGAGGGGGGCACCCACGAGGAGGGCTTCCGCTCCGCGCTGACCACGGTGGTCAACCGGTACGCGCGGGACAAGAAGCTGCTCAAGGAGAAGGACGCCGCGCTCACCGGCGACGACGTGCGTGAGGGCCTGGCCGCGATCGTGTCGGTCAAGCTCCGCGAGCCGCAGTTCGAGGGCCAGACCAAGACCAGGCTGGGCAACACCGAGGTCAAGTCGTTCGTCCAGCGCACCTGCAACGAATGGCTGATCGACTGGCTGGAGCGCAACCCCGCCGAGGCCAAGACGATCATCAACAAGGCGGTCTCGTCGTCGCAGGCCCGGCTGGCGGCCCGGCGGGCCCGCGAGTTGGTGCGTCGCAAGTCGGCGGGTGACCTGGGAGGACTGCCCGGCAAGCTGTCCGACTGCCGCTCCACAGACCCGTCCCGCAGCGAGGTGTTCATCGTGGAGGGTGACTCCGCGGGGGGCTCGGCGAAGTCCGGCCGAGACTCGCTGTACCAGGCGATCCTGCCGATCCGCGGGAAGATCATCAATGTCGAGAAGGCGCGGCTGGACCGGGTGCTGAAGAACACCGAGGTGCAGGCGCTGATCACCGCGCTGGGCACAGGGATCCATGACGAGTTCGACCTGGCCAAGCTGCGTTACCACAAGGTCGTGCTGATGGCTGACGCCGATGTGGACGGTCAGCACATCCGCACCCTGCTGCTGACGTTGCTGTTCCGCTTCATGCGCCCGCTGGTCGAGCACGGGTATGTGTTCATCGCCCAGCCCCCGCTGTACAAGATCAAATGGCCGAGGGTGGAGGCGCAGTACGCCTACTCCGACCGGGAACGTGACGGGCTCATCGAGGCGGGCATCGCGCAGGGCCGCAAGCTCCCCAAGGACGACGCGATCCAGCGCTACAAGGGCCTGGGCGAGATGAGCGCCACAGAGCTGTGGGAGACCACGATGGACCCGACCAACCGGGTCCTGCTGCAGGTCACCCTGGACGACGCGGCGACCGCGGACGAGCTGTTCAGCGTCCTCATGGGCGAGGACGTGGAGTCCCGCCGCTCGTTCATCACCCGCAACGCCAAGGACGTCCGGTTCCTCGACGTCTAACGGGGTGCTACCCCAGCCCGGCAAGGCGTGTATTACGGTCAGCTTCCGGCGTCGGCCCGCGGACCGGCCTCACCACCTCATGATCGTGGTTCGTGCGCCGCCGGCGACGTCCCGTGTCGTCTCCGGCGCACCAACCGCGATCATCCCGCCCCGACCGGTGACAGCTATGCGTTGTGAGGGTTGTTGTGGTCCCCTGGTCGGGTGCTGGACTTGTCCTGTCCTCCCGCGGGACGCGGTGTCCCCTGTGAGTCCGGATGCGCGAAAGGGGTGCACGTGAGCGAGCAGCGGACAGGGGGTTCCTTGTCGGTCCCGGTCTGCTACCGCCATACCGGCCGGGAGACCCACGTCCGGTGCATCCGGTGTAACCGTCCGATCTGCCCGGACTGCATGAACGACGCGGTGGTCGGGTTCCAGTGCCCGCAATGCGTGGGAGCCGGCAAGCAGACCGTGCGGCAGGCCCGGACCGCGTTCGGCGGCACCCCGCGCGGCGACCGCGGGTACGTGACGATCGCGCTGATCGCCGCTAACGTGCTCGTCTTCGTCGGCACGCTGGTGCTGGGCGGAGCGCACGCCGCGATCGGCCAGGGCTCCGACCGTGTCTTCGCGCCCGCCACGCAGCTGTCCAGCCTGCTCGGCGTCTTCCCGCCCGCCGTCGCCCACGGACAGTACTGGCGGCTGGTCACGGCCATGTTCGTCCACTTCGGCCTGCCGCACATCGCGGTGAACATGTGGGCGCTGTGGATCCTCGGCCGTTACCTGGAGCGAGCGCTGGGGCCGGCCCGGTTCACGGCGTTGTACCTCCTCTGTGGTCTCGGTGGGAGCGTCGCCGTCTAGCTGTTCAGCTCCACCGGCTCGCTGGCCGGTGGAGCCTCCACCTCGCTGTTCGGCCTGTTCGCGGTCATGCTCTTGGTGAACCGCAGGCTGGGCCTGTCCAACACGGGGCTGATCGTCCTGATTGTGATCAACCTGGGACTGACCTTCGCGGTCCCGAACATCTCGATCTTCGGGCACCTCGGAGGTCTGGTCACCGGCGCGATGGCCGGGTTCGGTGTGGTGTACGCGCCGCGCTCGTCCCGTACCGCCGTGCAGGTTCTGGTACTGAGCGGGACTGCGGCACTGTTGGTCGGGTTGACCCTGGTCCGCACCTCGATGCTGCTGTCCGGAGCCTGATCCGGTCACTGTCTGATCCGGTCACTGTCTGATCCGGCCGCCCCGGCGACGGTTCGACCGGGGATGTCGGGCATCGGACGTCCCTGGATGCGGGCGTGCTGTGCCGCCCCGTGTGTACCCACCCTGATAACGCCGAACGCCGGCGAATGGGGTCGCGCGATGCCGAGCATCCACACGATCAAGGTGTCGCCGCGGTCCATGAAGCCGCCGCTGCTCACCTCGGACGAGCGTGCCATGGCGGTGACGCCGACCCGGTACCGGCACGGGCTGCGCCGCGACCTCGACCTGCCGCACGACGCGCTCGATCACCCTGCCGACCGCCTGGTGGCTGCGTTGCGGGACGTGCTGGGTGACGATGCCCTGGACGTTGACGAGTTTGCCACCTACGCCGACCGCGGCGACGATCCGGTCGATCCACAGCTCTTTCAGGGCTACGCGCGGCATCTGGCTGAGCACGCACGGGAGATCGCCTGGCCACCGGGCCGCAACGACGCCTGCTGGGGCGGATCGTCCCTGAAGTACAAGAAGTGCTGCCTGCCCCGCTCCCGTACCTGATGACGGTGCGTGACCGATAGACTGAGGTGGTTGCGCGCACGTCTCAGTGGGCGCTGAAGGGAACCCAGCGGAAGTGACCGAGATCATCCTGCCGTCAGACGGAGACCGTGTCGAGCCGGTCGACATCCAGCAGGAGATGCAGCGCTCCTACATCGACTATGCCATGAGCGTGATCGTCGGGCGCGCGCTGCCCGACGTCCGCGACGGGCTCAAACCGGTGCACCGTCGGGTGCTGTACTCGATGTACGACTCCGGGTTCCGCCCGGACCGCAGCTTCGTCAAGTGCGCCCGCGTCGTCGGCGACGTGATGGGCAACTACCACCCGCACGGTGACACCGCGATCTACGACACCCTGGTGCGGATGGCTCAGCCCTGGGCGATGCGCTACCCGCTGGTCGATCCGCAGGGAAACTTCGGTTCCCCGGGCAACGACCCGCAAGCCGCCATGAGGTACACAGAATGTCGGCTCACCCCGCTGGCGATGGAGATGCTGCGGGACATCGACAAGGACACCGTCGATTTCGAGCCGAACTACGACGGGCGCACCCAGCAGCCCGTCGTGCTGCCCTCCCGGATCCCCAACCTGCTGGTCAACGGCAGCTCCGGGATCGCGGTGGGGATGGCGACGAACATCCCGCCGCAAAACCTGCGCGAGGTCGGCGCGGGTGTGGTCTACCTGCTGGAGAACCCCGACGTCGACGACGACACCCTGCTCGCGGCGCTCATCGAGCGGGTCAAGGGCCCCGACTTCCCCACCCGCGGCCTGGTCGTCGGCACCGACGGCATCGCCGACGCCTACCGCACCGGCCGCGGCTCGATCCGGATGCGCGGCGTGGTGCAGGTCGAGGAGGACGCCAAGGGCCGCACCACTCTGGTGATCACCGAGCTGCCCTACCAGGTCAACCCGGACAACCTCGTCGAGTCGATCGCCGGGCTGTCCCGGGACGGCAGGCTCGGTGGGATCGCCGAGATCAACGACGAGTCCAGTGACCGCATCGGCATGCGCATCGTGATCACGATCAAGCGTGACGCGGTCGCCAAGGTGGTGCTCAACAACCTCTACAAGCACACCCAGCTGCAGCACACCTTCGGCGTCAACATGCTGGCGATCGTCGAGGGCGTGCCCCGCACGCTGCGGCTGGACCAAGTGATCCGGCACTACGTCCGCCACCAGCTCGACGTCATCGTCCGGCGCACCCGCTACCTGCTGCGCAAGGCCGAGGAGCGCGCCCACCTGCTGCGCGGTCTGGTCAAGGCGCTGGACGCGCTCGACGAGGTGATCGCGCTGATCCGCCGGTCCCCGACGGTGGACGACGCGCGCACCGGGCTGATGGTGCTGCTGGACGTCGACGAGACCCAGGCGAACTACATCCTGGAGACCCAGCTGCGACGCCTCGCGGCGATGGAGCGGCGCAAGGTCGTCGAGGACCTCGCCGAACTCGAGCGGGAGATCGCGGACTACCTGGACATCCTGGACAAGCCCCAGCGGCAGCGCACCATCGTCCGCGACGAGCTGACGGAGATCGTCGAGCGCTACGGCGACGAGCGCCGCACCATCATCATCGGCTACGACGGCGATGTGTCGAACGAGGACCTGATCGCCGTCGAGGACGTCGTGGTCACCATCACCCGCACCGGCTACGCCAAGCGCACCCGTACCGAGGCGTACCGGGCGCAGCGGCGCGGCGGCAAGGGCGTGATGGGGGCGGGGCTGAAGTCCGACGACATCGTGGCGCACTTCTTCATCTGCTCCACGCACGACTGGATCCTGTTCTTCACCAACAAGGGCCGGGTGTACCGGGCGAAGGCCTACGAGCTGCCCGAGGCCAACCGCAACGCTCGCGGCCAGCACGTGGCGAACCTGCTGGCGTTCCAGCCCGACGAGCAGATCGCCCAGGTCATGCAGATCAAGGACTACACCGCCGCGCCGTATCTGGTGCTGGCCACCCGCGACGGCCTGGTGAAGAAGAGCCGGTTGACCGACTTCGACTCCAACCGCGCCGGTGGTCTGATCGGCATCAACCTGCGTGAGGAGGACGAGCTGGTCGGCGCGGTGCTGTGCGCCGCCGATGATGACCTGTTGCTGGTCTCGGCGCAGGGCCAGTCGATCCGGTTCTCCGCCACCGACGAGGTGCTCCGCCCGATGGGGCGGGCCACGTCGGGGGTGTTCGGGATGCGGTTCAACGACGGTGACGAGCTGCTGTCCATCGCGGTGGTGCAGCACGGGCTGTTCGTTCTGGTCGCGACCGCAGGCGGTTACGCCAAGCGGACCCCTATCGAAGACTATCCGGTGCAGGGACGTGGCGGCAAAGGTGTGTTGACCCTCCAGTACGACCGCCGGCGTGGCAAGCTCGTCGGAGCGCTCGTCGTCGACGTCGACGACGAGCTGTACGCCATCACCTCCACCGGCGGGGTCATCCGAACCACGGCCAGGGAGGTGCGCAAGGCCGGCCGGCAGACCAAAGGGGTGCGTTTGATGAACCTTGGTGAGAAGGCGAGTCTGGTGGCTGTCGCACGCAACGCCGAACAGGCCGACGACCCGGAAGCCGATGGCCCAGACGCCTGCGGGGCACCGACGAAGGGTGAGTCGTGACGAGGCCCGAGAACGCCGAGCAGGCCGAGGCCCGGGTATCGCCGACGGAGCTCGATGCCGCCGATGAGCCAACCCAGCGTGATGTGACCCAGCGTGATGTGACCCAGTGGGATCCGGCGCTGCGGGACTCGGCCCAGCGGGATTCGCCCCAGTGGGATCCGGCGCCGCGGGATCCGGCGGCGCCGGATCCCGTCCCGCCGGATCCCGTCCCGCCGGATCCCGTCCCGCCGGATCCCGTCCCGCGTGATTCGCCCCTGCGGGATCCGGTCCTGCGGGATCCGGTCCTGCGGGATCCGGTGCCGACCAGCCCGCCGGGCGACGGCGCGACCGCATCTCCGCAGCAGCGCCAGCGGGCCGTGACGGGCGACGGGGATCCCAGGACGGTGAGGCTACAGGTAGGAGCACCCGAGCACGCCCGAGGCGGCGTCCGGGAGCAGGCGGCGGGCGGCCGCGCATACGGTTTCTCGCCAGGCGTCGGTCCCCCGGTCACTAGTCCGAACTTCTCGCCATCGACGGTGCGTGTCGGGGGGTATACGCCGCCCGAGCGGGTGTCGCCCGCTGCTGCGGAACCGGTGCCGAGTGCCCAGTCCCGGTCGGTGCGGGTCCCGCGACGCACGAGTCTGCAGCTGCAGCGACTCGAGCCATGGTCGGTGCTCAAGCTGTCGCTGGTGTTGTCGGTCGCGGGGTTCCTGGTCTGGATGATAGCCGTGGGCGTGCTGTACGGGGTGCTCGCGGGGATGGGCGTGTGGAACCAGATCAACGGCACCTACTCCGACCTCACCTCGGCGAACAACGCTCAGGTGAGCACGGAGCTGGTCAGCGGGGGGCGGGTGTTCGGGGTGGCGATGGTGATCGGTTTGGTGAACATCGTGCTGATGACCGCGCTGGCCACCGTCGGGTCACTGATCTACAATATCGCGGCGGACCTCGTCGGCGGTATCGAGGTCACCCTGTCCGAACCGGACTGACCTGCATGGTCACGCGAGTTGGGCCCCGGTGGTGTGGTGCGGTAACCTCGCCGGGGTCGTGCGGGGGCCTATAGCTCAGTCGGTTAGAGCGCATCCCTGATAAGGATGAGGTCGCTGGTTCAAGTCCAGCTAGGCCCACTGAACGCCGAACCCCACTGAAGAAGCACTGCCGCAGGAGGCGAACCATCGTGAAGAAGATCATCCCATTGTTGATCGTCGGTCTGATCGCTTTGATCCTCGTCCAACGTCAGCGCTCCGCTAGGAGCGAGGCCGACCTCTGGCGTGAGGCCACCACTCCGACCTCCTGAGTCGCTGCCGGGCGCGCTTGCCGCGCCTGGAGCCGGGGACGTAGCTCAACTGGCAGAGCACCGCCTTTGCACGGCGGGGGTTGAGGGTTCAAGTCCCTTCGTCTCCACGGTTTTAGAGCACCTGCCCCACGGTGAGCTGTTCCAGCAGCTTGGCGCGGGTTCGAGTAAGCACGTATCGGATTCAGCACCTCACTCGTCACCATGAGTGGTGCACACGCTGGTCGATGGTCACGCTGTGGAAGGCGCGCGCCGTGGTGATCCATATCGCGTAGCCCTCCGGACTGCTGTCTGTATGGTGATCAGCGTCCGTGGATGTCCGGCGCTTCGCGATACCTCGGTTGAGTGCAGTGTCCGCAGTGCCAGCCAGGCGCCCACGGTGGTGACTCGCTGGTGACCAGTTGCGGTGGTAGACGCGTTCCTGCGCCGCCCCGACCAGCTAGCCGTGGTGATCGGCGACGACTTCGGCCACGACATCGCCGCCGCTGCGGTGATGGGCTCGCTGAAGCTGAGATCACCCTGGCCGCCGGATCGACTCTGCTGCTCTACACCGACGGCTTGGTCGAACGTCGCGGCAGTGCCCTGACCGACGACCTCGATGCCCTCATCACCCGCGCCGCCGCACATCACCTCATCGAGCCACTCTGCAACGGCCTGATAGCGGAGGCACCCACCGACGATGACATCGCGGTGCTGACCATCCGCTCTGTGGGTGGCTCGTGAGTGCCGGACGGCGCCCCAGACGGCGTGGCCGGCTATCCGCCAAGCGCATTGTCTAGTTGCCAGACAAGATCCAAGATCCGTTCGACACGCTCCGTCGAGTCATTATGCAGTCGGTGTTCAAGCTGGCGCCTCAGAATCTCCGTGAGCGAGTCCCTATCTGCCTGATCGGAGTGTAGACGAAGAAACTGGTACCAATCTTCGATCCTGATGCCTAGCACTTCCTCTTGGTTCGTCGCTCTAATCCACTCAGTCATCAAGCCCTCGACCCGCGCCACGCGCCCGAAGTTCCCGCCGCCGTCGTAGTTCGGAATATCGGAGATGGGTTCAGTCTTGGTTGGGTACGGATGGGCACTGGGTGGCACGTTGATTCCGCGATCCGTGTTCGGCGCGGCGTGCCGTGTGTGGGTCCAGTAGTGGTTTCGGTATTCTGCGGCCCAGCGTGCGGAAACGACATACGGCTCAGCTGCGACTGGCGAGCCAGAAAGAACGTTGTCGAGGTACCAGGGAACCACTACCAGGAGATCATGATCGGCACACGCCGACGGTGTGGTTGTGAAGCGAAAACTCGGTGCTCCCTCCTTCGCGAGCAGGAACCATCCCTTGAGTTCGATTCCAAGCGCGATGGAAATTGATCCTCCTCCTGCGGACTTCCGCACCAGTCTCACGTCAGGAAAGGTCTGAGATTGTCGTTCAAAGGTATATCCTAGCCAGGCGTCTTCCGGATCCCACAACTTCCGTTGCTGATTGAGTGCTTTGACGACATGGCCCTCGATGCTTGCCCCTAGCAGCGTATTCAGGCTGTATAGGTCGGTGGCGTTAACGCCGCTGACGTGATTGTTGAACTCGAAGAATGATGGCAAACCCAGGAGGACTGTACGAAGACGCTCCTGCAGAAGGCTCCTAGCCCTGGCTTTTCGTCCGGGTGCGCGGGTGGTCGGTGTGTTGATCGTGGGGGGTGCTCCTGAGCTGGGATGATGAGAGTGCTGAAGCCCTTATCGATGCC
>Ga0213882_10000166_pt1 | contig 27466 bp, 26 predicted proteins | sample BarmaccoBMER_R09_FD_160106 | JGI IMG/M metagenome (GOLD analysis project Ga0213882, IMG submission 160106) | Barbacenia macrantha exposed rock microbial communities from rupestrian grasslands, the National Park of Serra do Cipo, Brazil - ER_R09 ...
ATGCATGGTTCGTCGGCTACACGCCCGATCTCGTCGCCGCGGTGTGGATCGGCAACGACGATTACACTCCGATGAACGAGTCGTACGGCGGCAACATTCCGGCGCGCATTTGGGCGCGCTTCATGAAGAACGCGCTGGCCCACACGCCACCGCGTGACTTTACGTTTCCGGCGGATGAGGTCGCGAAAGTCAGCGGCTGCGGGCGAGGCACTGAGTATTATTTGAAGGGTACCGAATCGTCGTGCGGCACCTCGGCGGACGCGTACGACACGGCCAATGAGTCGGCGACGCGCGCGGCCGCTGCAGCCGCGGCGCTCCCGCAGCCGACGCTGCCGCCGCCGGACGCGACGCCGCCGCTCGACGAGCCGACGCCGGAACCGCCGCCGACCGAATCGGCGGAACCGTCCACGTCGCCGACTCCCGTGCCGTTGAAGTAACCGTAGGTTGTTGCGCGGCACGAAGATGCTCGAACTCTCCGTCGGCGAGTTTTCACGACGCTTTTCGAGCGCGGTCGCACAGAATCCGCGATTCCAGCGTATCGCGATCATTGGTGAGATCACCGAGATTCGGCGCTGGAAGGACGGCAACTTGAACCTCGTTCTCAAGGAAGGCGAGGCGATTCTCGGGTGTTTCTCTTTTGCCAGCGAGGCTCGCCGCTTTCCAGCGTTGCGCGAGGGGCTTTCGGTGAGGGCCGAGGGGAGCATCGAAATTCGACCGACGCGCGCGATCTACCAGCTCCGCGCGATCTCGATTACGCTCGTCGGAGAAGGCAAGCTGGCAGCGGAGATCGAGGAGCTCCGCGTGCGTCTACGCGCCGAAGGCGCCTTCGACGGCTCGCGAAAACGGCCCATCCCCGCGTTTCCGCGTCGCGTCGCGTTGGTTACGAGCAACGACGATGCGCGCGCCGATTTCGAAGGGCGCATCCGCGCCGACGCGCCGTACGTCGAGATCGTGTTCTTTCCGTCGCGCGTCCAAGGAAAGGGCGCCGAGATCGAAATCGCGGAGGCGATGGACCGCGCGTCGCGCGCGAACGTTGATGTGATCGTGCTCACCCGCGGCGGCGGATCGAGTGACGATCGGCTGACGTTCAACCTCGAGCCGGTCGCGCGGGCGATTTTGCGGGCGCGTCACCCGGTCGTGACCGCGGTCGGTCACCTGCGGGACACACATATCGCGGACGAAGTCGCCGATCTCGCCGTAGCGACGCCCACGGCCGCCGCAGTCGCGCTGGCGCAAGAGTGGCGGCGCGCGATCGAACGACTGCAAATCTTGCGCGCCGCGCTGGGCCGCAGTTACGGTTCGGTCGTTGCAACGAAAAGCCAACGCTCGCGCGATGTCGGGCTCGACCTCGATCGTGCGGTCGAACGATTTGTGCGGCGCCGTTTCGATTACGTCGCCGGTATGGAACGGCGTCTCGAGCGCCTTAGCCCGGGTGCGCGCGTCGCACAGTGGCGCGTGGGGCTCGCGCGCGCGAATGGACGGTTGGATGGATGGGCGGTGCGGCGCCTCGACCGATATGCGGCCCGTTTGGGGCTGACGCGCGCCGCGCTCGACGCCGAGGATCCTACGCGCCCGCTGGCGCGCGGTTTTGCGATCATCACGAAGGACGGGGAGGCGGTTCGCGATGCGGGGCGCCTTGCCGCCGGCGACGTGGTCGCTGCGCGCCTAAGCCGCGGAACGTTCGACGCGCGCGTTGAAACGGTCCACCCATGACGACCCGCCTGCCGCAAACATTCGAAGAGAAACTCGCGCGCATTGACGCGATCGTCAAAGAGCTGGAGGGTGGGACGGTCGAGCTGCAACGAGCGACCGAACTTTTTAAAGAAGGAAAGGTATTGGCGCGGCAGTGTGAGGCGCTGCTGCGGACCGCGCAAGAGCACATCGATGAGGCCGCGGCGGAGCCGAAGGCCGGCGCTGCCGCAGCTGCCGATTCCGAGCTTCGCGACGAACTGCCGTTCTAACCGCGTAAGGCTCGACGAGGCCGTTGCGCTGCGTCAAGGCGTGACTCGATCGCATGCGCGCAGCCTGATCATGGAAGGCCGGGTCAGCGTCGCCGGAACCGTCGTGACGAAGGCGGGCCAAAACGTTTCCGCGGATGCGCGCATCGAGGTCGAAGCGCTGCGGCGATTCGCAAGCCGCGGCGGAGAAAAGCTCGATTACGCGCTGCGTTTCTTCGGCACTGAGGTCGCGGGCCTGGAGGCGCTCGACGTGGGAGCCTCTACCGGCGGCTTTACGGATTGTCTCTTGCAGCGCGGCGCGGCGCACGTGACGGCGGTGGACGTCGGCTACGGTCAGCTCGATTGGCGTCTCCGAACGGATTCGCGCGTTACCGTGATCGAGCGCGCCAACTTTCGCAAGCTCGCCGACGACGCGTTTCCCAACGGGTTCGACCTCATCGTGGTGGACGTTTCGTTCATCTCGCTTCGCACGATTCTCGCTCGTGCCGCCGGCTATTTGCGGGACGCCGCCACGATCGTTGCGCTGATCAAGCCGCAGTTCGAAGCGGGGCGCAAGCGGGTCGGCTCCGGTGGCGTCGTTCGCGACCCGCGCACTCATCGCGCGGTCATCGCCGCGGTGCGCGATGCCGCGCCGGCGGCGAACCTGGTAGCGGTGAATCTCGCGGCCTCTCCGCTGCTGGGACCGGCTGGCAACCGCGAGTTTTTCGTGGAGTTGCGCCGGTGCGGCGAGCCGTTCGACGACGCACGAATCGAGGCGGTGGTCGGCGAAGGAGCGCAAAGATGAGCGCATCGCTCGCCCTCGAGAAGAAGGTCATCGCCCTGTACGTGGACACGGCGCGCGACCACGCCCGCTCGATCGGCGAACGCGTTGCTTCGGACTTTCGCGCCAACGGATTCGACGTGGTTGACGGCGCGACGGCGCGCGGAGCTTCGCTGTTGATTACCGTCGGCGGCGACGGCACGCTCTTGCGGGCGGCCCGGGTCGCCGTCGAGGACGACGTTCCGATTCTCGGCATCAACACGGGGCGACTCGGCTTCCTCACCGAGCTGGACGAAGACGACCCGCGCCTCTCCGATCTGCCGGCGCTCGTGGCGCGCGGGCTCTTCATGGACGAGCGCACGGCGTTGCAAGCCGAGTACGACGGAAGGAGCTACTTCGCGCTGAACGATGTCGTCGTTCGCAAGGGAGAGTTCTCGCGCATCGTGCCGTTCGGATTGCGCGTGGAGGAGGGAGCGGTGACGCGCATCACCGCGGACGGAATCTGCGTCGCCACCCCGACGGGTTCGACGGCCTATTTTCTTTCGGCCGGCGGATCGCTGATAGCGCCCAGCGTCGCCGCATTCGGCGTCGTTCCGCTGCTGCCGCACACGCTCTTCTCGCGTCCGCTGATCGTGCCGGTTGATTCGCGCATCGAGATCACGAGCGACATCGAGTCCGCGCACGCCCATCTCGAGTGCGACGGCGACGTCGTCAGCGAGGTGGCCCCAAACTCCAGCGTCTTGATTCATTGCCACCCCAAGCGAGTGCACTTTGCGCGCACGCGCCCGATCCACTTTCTCGAGCGTTTGGAAGAGAAGATGCTCTGGGGCGTTTCCATCAAAGATCCTCGTCGGTAAGGAGCCCTTATGCTGCGGCGGTTGCAGATCGAAAACTACGGTCTGATCGCCCGTGCCGACGTGGAGTTCGCGCCCGGCATCACGGTGTTTAGCGGGGAGACGGGCTCAGGAAAAACGATGCTCGTCGGAGCGCTCGCCTTCGCGCTCGGCGGTCGTGCCGGCCCAGACGTCATCGCGAGCAGCGCGCGTAGAGCGATCGCGACCCTAACGTTCGACCCCGACGCTTCACTGCTCGAACGCTTGCGTCTCGACGGGTACGAGCTCGACGACGGCGAGTCGGCCGCCATCGTTCGCGAGATCAACGATGCGGGACGCTCGGCCGCGCGCCTCAACGGGCGGCCTGCGACGGCCGCGTATTTGCGCGACGTCGGCGACGCGATCGCCGAGATCATCGGCCAGCATGAGGCGCATCGTCTGCTCGCGCCGGCGTACCACCGCGAACTGCTGGATCGCTTTGCCGGCGAGCCGGCACTTGCAATGCGCGCACGACTGACGCAGGCACACGCGCGCGCGAAGTCGGCCGCGCAAGCGCTGGACGAGCTGACGGAGAACGAGCGGCGAGCGCGGGAACGCCACGACGACGCCTCCGTTGCGCTCAGCGAAATCGAGGCCGCGCGCCTACAGCCCGGCGAGGACGAGCGGCTCAACGAACGCCGGCGATTCCTGGAAAATGCGGAACGGATCTCGTCGTCACTGAGCGCGGCGCATCAGGCGTTGACCAATGACGAGCGTGGTGCGGTCGAAAGCCTCGGCGCAGCGGCCGCGGCGCTGGCCGCGGTTGCGCCGTTCGACGCCGAGCTCCGAACGCTCGCCGAGCGCGCCGCTCTGCTGCAGAGCGACTGCATCGAGCTCGCCGCCGAGGCGTCGCGGGCGTTGGAGGGAGCCGAGTTCGATCCGGCAGAGCTCGACGCGATCAATGCGCGTCTCGAAGCGATCGATCGCCTAAAACGACGATATGGCGGCGACCTCGGCGCGATCCAGGCCCATGCCGACGAGGCTCGACGGACCGTGGACCAATACGAAAACCGCGACCGCGCGATTGCGCGCCATCGCGCGGAGCTGGCCGGCGCGCAGCGCGACGTCGAAGAGGCGGCGAACGAGCTGACGTCGGTCCGCAAGCGCGCGGCCTCCGAGCTTGCGGCTCGGGTGCAACCGCAGTTCGAGGACGTTGCCTTGACGGGCGGCCGCTTCGACGTGGCGTTCGAGCAGCTGTCGGCGATCGGAATCAACGGCGCCGAAGACGTCGAGTTTCTCTTCGCTGCGAATGCCGGCGAACCGGCGCGACCGCTGACTCGCGTCGCGTCGGGCGGCGAGCTTTCGCGCGTGCTGCTCGCCGTCGTCGTCGCGCTAGCGCAGACGCGAACGGCGCAAGGCGCGCTCGTCTTCGACGAAATAGACTCCGGCATCGGCGGCGCGACGGCGACCGCAGTCGGCGCGCGGATCGGAAAGCTCGCCCGCAGCGATCAAATCGTCTGCGTCACGCATCTCGCCCAGCTCGCGCGCTGGGCCGACGAGCACTACGTGCTCGAGAAATTCGAGAAGCGCGACGGCGCCGCGATCGTCGTTCGGCGGATCGGCGATAAAAAGGAGCGAGAGTCCGAAATCGCCCGCATGCTCTCCGGCGAATCACACGACGCGGCGCTCCGCCACGCGCGCACGTTACTGAAGAAGTAATGACAAGGAATTTGTAGTCTCGCAGTTTTGGTTGTTTTCGGAGGACAGCTGAGGAGGCTCGTGACCGCGAGCGGAGCCATGGACGGCGAGAGCGAGCGGCACGGCAGTAGGAGGCGCCCATGGACGGGCGCCGACGAACGTCTCCGAAGCGTCCTCCAAAACAACCAAAACTGCTACGGTATCTGGTGGATCTTCAGGACGTTCGTGCCTCCCGAGCCGACCGGCATGCCGGTAGTGAACGCGATCAGGTCGCTCGAGCGCACGAAGCCCTCAGCCAACATCTGGCGCTCCGTCACGTAGAGCAGCACGTCGATCGACGCGTACGGGTCGATCAGCAGCGCTTCAGTCCCCCAGAGCAGGGCTAAACGGCGTGCGACCTGCACGTCGGGAGTGAGCGCCACGATGCGCGCGTGCGGCCGAAACGCCGCGATGTGGTGCGCCGTATTGCCGGTCGTCGTGCCCGTTACGATGAAGGGAATTTTCAGCTCCGCGCTCGCCCGCGTCGCCGCCTCGGCGATGGACGAGGCGATGGTCGGCTCGAAGTTTTCGAGACGCCGATCGCGCAGCGACGCATGGGGATAGTGCTGCTCGACTTCACGCGCGATCTGCGCCATCGTGCGCACCGCCTCGGTCGGATATGCGCCCAACGCCGTTTCCGCGGAGAGCATCACCGCGTCGGTGCCGTCGAGGATGGCGTTGGCGACGTCGGTCGCCTCGGCGCGCGTCGGCCGCGGCGCCGCGATCATGGATTCGAGCATCTGCGTCGCCGTGACCACCGGTTTGCTCGCCCGATTGCACTTCGCAATGATCTCTTTTTGCACGATCGGTACCGTTTCGATCGGGATCTCGATGCCGAGATCGCCGCGGGCCACCATGATGCCGTCGGCGGCCGCAATGATCTCGTCGAGCTGCGCCAAGGCCTCGTGCTTCTCGATCTTGGCGATGACCGGCACGCGCTGCTTCTCTTGGGCGATGAACGCCTTGATGCGCTCGACGTCCTCGGCGGAACGCACGAACGACATGGCGACGTAATCTACGCCGTGCTCCAAGCCGAAGCGTAAGTAATCGAGATCGCGCTGCGTCACCGTCGGAATGTTCAGGGATCCGTCGGAATAGTTGATCCCTTGCGATCCGCGCAAATCGCCGCCAAACTCGACCGTCGTCTCGATGTCGGTCGCGGTCTTGCCGACGATTAGCAGCGTAATCTGGCCGTCTTGCAGGTACAGCCGCTTGCCGATCGCGACATCGGCCGCCAAATCTCGATAGGTCGTGCTGACGCGCTCTTGCGTGCCAGCGACTTGCTCGCCGGTGATCACGAAGCTCGCGCCGCGCTCAAGCCGCACGGACGTTGTCCCGTCCGCCAGCGGTCCCGTGCGTACTTTAGGCCCGGGAAGATCCTGCAGGATAGCGCTGTGGATTCGAAGATCGGTAGAGATCGAGCGCGCGGACTCGATCACCGCGGCGTGCTCGTCGGGCTGGCCGTGCGAAAAGTTCAGCCGTAAGACGTTCGCGCCCGACAGAAAGAGCGATCGCAAGATCGCGGGATCGCGCGATGCCGGGCCGACGGTCGCAACGATCTTCGTGCGTTTTTGCAGTACTGGTTCCATGCGCAGCCCACGGCTTGTGCCGCGCCGGCGGCAGGCTCCTGCGCTCGCCTGAGCGCACTTAAGCACCTCTGAATTTTAAGTTTGAACGCGACCCGCGGGACCGTCGCTATCCAGAGCGACTCGCGGGAAGCTTCCTAGCGTCGCTCTTTTTTCATGCGCTCTTGGCAGTGCTGCTCTTCACCGTTGCCGTCAGTTCGTCGCAACAGGGCGCGACGGAGAACGTGTCTGGTGCGGAACGCGTGTCGTTCCAGCGATATTCGCCCGTCGCGGTCTCCCGCGCGGCGGCGCCGGCGCACGCGCAGCCGGTCCCGCACGTGCCGACCGTTGCCCCATTGCGGCACGCGCCCTTAACGCAACCGCAAACGCAACGGTTGCCCGTGAACCGTCACGAGTTGGCAAAGACCGCGCCGAGCGCCCCGCCCAATCCGCGCGCAATTCCACAGCAGAGCGCGCAACCGAATCCGCAGCCGACGCAGAATGTCTTTGAGGCGCAACCGCGCAACGAAACCCCGGCCGCTCCGGTCAGCGTGCCGACCGCCGCAGCGGTTTCCGTGGCCCTGAAAGTGCCGGCGACGACCGCACCCTCGCCGTCGCCGCGACCGATCGCCAGCGCGCGTCCCGCACCAAAGCCGGCACCGAGCGTTCCGCCGGCCGCGGTCCGCCTGCAGACGCCGGTGCCCGCGCATCCGGCGGCGTCGCCGACCGCCGCCGCCGCCGCGGTCGCCCGAGCGAGCCCGGCCGCAACGGCCGCGGCGGCCCTTGTACGCGCCAGCCCTGCCGCAGCGCCAGGACAGGCGAGTCCGGCGGCGAGCGCCGCGCCGCATGCGCCCGGCACGGCCAAGAGCCCGGGACCGTCGCCTGGGCCGAGTTCCGGCGCCTCGCCGGGCCCTCGACCGGGGACCGGCCGCGAAGTCCGCGCCGCACCGGTGCGGCCCGTCGCCGTGCCGCCGACTGCGGCGCCGATTATGCGTGCGACGCCGCGTCCGCGAGCGACGCCCGGCAACCTCAACGCGAAGCTGCGCGCACTGCTGCCGAACAACCCGGTGCATCCGACCACGAAAAGTTATGGCGCGACCTACTCGCTGCGCGGGCGACTCGAGCCGACCCCGCCACCTGAGGTGCTCGCGAAAACGAAATACATTTACGAAGTTCGCAGAACGGGCGGTGAAGCGCGAGTGAAGATGTGGGTTACGGCCGCGCGAAAGGACGGACCGACCACGATCTGCACCGGTTGGCTCGTGCGCTATCCGCAACAGTTGCGAGGAGGTTATGCAGATGTTGCGGGCCCCGACTCATCCGTCGTACACAGCAACCTGCACGGCGGCCCGGCGAACGGAACGCAGGTGACGATCGGCGGCGGCAGCGGCGGTCAGCCGGCTAGTCCGTTCGCCGCGGGTCTCGCTCCGATCGTCGATGGAATCGTTTCCGCGCCGTGCGACGGACGGCTGTTGGTACCGTTCGTTCCCTCGCCCGAACCGTCGCCATGACCGGTAGCGTTTCCCCCTTGCATTTCGATTTTTGTAGCACTAGAATTTTGACATGCCGGCAAAACCGGCATGGTTAGTAAAAACCAAGGAGGGCGGTTGGAACCGCAAAATCCACCGGGCCACGAGGCCCGCGATACCCGCGCCAAATAAGGGCGCCAGGTGCGCCCGCGGCAGCCGGACGATTTCCGGCGGCGCGCCGATCGCAACGAAAAGAAACCAAAGCGAGGGGCCGCGCCCGGAAGGGTAAGCGGCCCGTCGTTTTTCCTCGAAGAATGAAGCCAAATCCGCGGCGGCGAAGAGCCGCATCGAAGAAGGAGCGTGGGCAGGTCCCGCGCTTGTTTGCTTATAGGGACGATACAACGGCACCATGGCCAGAGTCGCAACGGAGATCGCCAGAGCGTTCGAGCAAGAGCTCGACGACATCGAGCACGATCCAAGTTTTGGCGCGTTGGAAATCGTCACGCGCGAGGCTCGCACCGTCCGCGGCGCCCTGGCCTTGCGCGTAACGATAGATCGGCCCGGTGGCGTTGACGTTGCGCTGTGCGAGCGCGTGGCTTCGCGGCTGAACGCTGCGCTGGGAAGCCTCGACGGCAACTATATGCTGGAGGTGGAGTCGGCCGGGCTCGACCGGCCGCTGGTGCGGGCGGAGGACTACGACCGCTTTGCCGGCAGTGCCGCGCGCATCGTCACGACTCTGACGGTCAACGGCGGCAAAACCCACCGCGGAACCTTGCGCGGCATGCGAGGCGAAGCGGTCCTGCTGGAAACGGAGCGGGGCGAACTGCTGTTACCAGTGGCAGCGATTAAATCGGCAAATTTGGAATTCGATCCGCGAGCGGATTTTCAACGCGACAAGCTTCAACGGAAACAACTGCATGGCTACAATAGGAAACACCGCAACTGACGATCGCCTGATCGACGTTTTGCAGTCGATCGCGCGCGAGAGAAACATCTCCTTCGAGATGCTGCTGGAAGCGCTCGAGGCCGCGCTATTGACCGCGTACAAGCGTCACTTTGGCAGCGAGTCAAACGCGATCGTCATGGTTGATCGGCAGAGCGGAGCCTATCGCGTCTTTCATCGCCGCACCGTGGTCGACGACGTGCAGGATCCTAAGCTCGAGATTTCGGTCAAAGACGCGGGGGCGCCGTATCAGGCCGGCGACTTCTACGACGAGGAGGTAACGCCGAAAGACTTCGGGCGAATCGCCGCGCAGACAGCCAAGCAAGTGATCGTGCAGCGAATCCGCGAGGCCGAGCGCGATACGGTTTACAACAAGTACGTTCGCAAGCTCAACGATCTGGTCACCGGCACCGTCCAACGGTACGAGCAGCGCAACATGTACGTTACGCTCGAAGGTCGCGACGAAGCCGTAATGTATCTCGACGAGCAGGTTCCCGGCGAAGCCTATCGGATCAACGACTTCATTCGCGCCTACGTGCTCGACGTGAAGCGGTCGCCGAAGGGACCGCAGGTCATTTTGTCGCGCACGGTCGAGGGGCTCGTGCAGCGATTGATGGAGCTGGAAATCCCGGAGATCGCGGACGGTACCGTGGAGATCATGGCGATCGCGCGCGACCCCGGAAGCCGATCGAAGGTCGCCGTGCGGAGCAATCGGGCAGAAGTGGACCCGATAGGCGCGTGCCTGGGCCCGAAATCCAGCCGCATCGCGAACGTGACCGACAATCTGCGAGGCGAGAAGGTCGACGTCATTCGATGGGATCCGACGCCGGCGACGTTCATCATGAACGCATTGGCGCCCGCCAAGGTCATCGGCGTCGAGCTTTTCGAGGACGAAGGCGTAGCGCTCGTGATCGTGCCGGACTATCAGTTGTCGCTCGCGATCGGCCGCGACGGGCAAAACGTCCGGCTCGCTGCGCGCTTGACGGGATGGCGGCTCGACATCGCAGGCGAGACCGAGACGTCCGCCGCACGCGAGCGGTACTTGGCCGAGCGCGCCGAGCGCGCCGCCGCAGAGACGCCGCAAGCCGAGGCGCCTCCGCCCGAGGAGAAGCCTGCCGGGGACGTGGACGCCGAACTGATCGCGAAACTCGAAGAGTTTCGCCGCGAGCGGTTGGGAAGGAGCGAGGAATAAGTCCGGTTCGGAGTTGCGTCGGCTGCCGCCGGCGCTTCGAAGCGCGGCACCTGCATCGGTTTGTGCGTACGAGCTCAGGCTGGCGCGCGGACGACCCGAGCGCCCGCCGCAAGCAACCCGGCCGCGGCGTCTACCTGTGCGGCGAGCCCTGTGCGCAGCGAGCTCGCAAGAACAAACGATACCCGGGTCTTGGCGCGGCGGCGGCCGAATATGCTTTAATAAAGAGCCTGTGAACGAAATGCACGCATGAACTATCGCGACAACCGCCCCCTCCGATGAGGGCAGGACTTTGATCACCTAGCGGGGCCGCACCGTCGGTTGGGGCTCCGCGCACTCCAACTGATGGGACTCGGGCGTGTCCGCGCCCGAGAGAGAATTTGGCCGGAAAAGTACGAATCTTCGAGCTCGCTAAAGAGCTCAACCTGACCTCCAAAGAGCTGATCGCGCTCTTCAACGAGCGCTTGGGCGGCATCTTCGAGGCAAAGAACCAGCTAAGCGTCGTGCCGGACCAGATCGCCGATCTGGTGCGCAGCGTCTTGCTCAAGCCGGCCAAACCGGGAGCGGCGCCCGCTACCCCCGCGAAAGCGCCGCCAGCAGCAGCTCCGGCACCGGCCGCGCCTGCCGCCACTCCGCCGCCGCCTGAGCCGCGGCTGCGTCCAGTGGTCGGCGCCCCCGGGCGTGCCGCCGCGGCGCCGCCCGAGCGTAAGCCCAGCCCAGCGTCGAGTCCCGAGATTCCACAGCTGCGTCCCGTTCCATCGGGCCAGCCCTCCGTCGCGAAGCGTCAGCCGCAGGCGCCGGGGGCGGCCGCATCCGCGTCACCCGGTCCTCAGACGGGCGTGCCGGGCCGTCCGGGCGTCGCGCCGCGGCCGGGCGAAGTCGCGCCCGCGCAACCTGCGAAGACCGGGCCGGTCCCCGGGCGGATCATCGCCCCGGCACGGAACGTCCCGCCGCAGCGACGCTCCGCCGGCAACGGACCGTTCCGGCCGCTCTCGCCCGGCGCGCGACCCTCTCCGGCGCGCCCCGGAGCGCTCCCGACCGACGGCCCCACGCCGTCCGCGGGTGGGCGTCCGGGTGATCGCACACGCATTCATGAGGACAAGGCGGCCGCAAAAAAGGATCGCGAAAAGGAGCTGCTGCTCGAAAAGGAGCGGCAGCGCAAGAAGAAGGGCGATCACGCCGCGGTCGCACCGCAGCGGGCGCTGGAGACCATCCAAATTCCCGACTTGCTGACGGTACAAGAACTTGCGAGCGCGATGGTCGTGCCCGCGCGCGACGTCATCACGGAGCTCATCAAGATCGGAACGATGGCGACGATCAATCAAAACATTTCGAGCGACGTCGCCACCCAGATCGCCAAACGCTTCGGGTTCAACGCGGTCGTGAAGGAAGCCGGCGAGGAAGTTGCCGTCGAGCAGGAAGAGGATCGTCCGGAGATGCTGGCGCCGCGGGCGCCCGTCGTCACCGTCCTCGGTCACGTCGACCACGGCAAGACGTCGCTGTTGGATAAAATTCGCCAAGCCAACGTTGCCGCGGCCGAAGCCGGCGGCATCACGCAAAAGATCGGCGCGTACACCGTCGAGCGCAACGATCGCAAGATCACCTTCGTCGACACGCCCGGTCACGAGGCGTTTACCGCGATGCGCGCGCGCGGCGCGAAAGTCACCGACGTCGCGATCTTGGTGGTCGCGGCGGACGACGGCGTGATGCCGCAGACGAAGGAGGCGATCGCGCACGTGAAGGCAGCCAACGTTCCGATCGTCGTTGCGATCAACAAGATGGATCGTCCCGACGCACAGCCCGATCGCGTGAAGCAACAGCTCGTGGAAGAAGGACTTCAACCCGTGGACTGGGGCGGCAGCGTGGAGATGGTGCCGGTCTCCGCCAAGACCGGCGATGGAATCGATACGCTGCTCGACACGGTGCTGCTGGAAGCCGACATCCGCGAGTTGCGCGCGAACAAGAATCGGCGTGCTACGGGCGTCGTCATCGAATCGGCACTGCACCGCGGGCGCGGCGCGGTCGCGACCGTGCTGGTGCAGAACGGAACGCTGCGCGTCGGCGACATCGTCGTTGCGGGGGGAACCTTCGGCAAAGTGCGGGCGCTCATCGACGATAAGGGCAAGCCGGTCAAGAAGGCCGGCCCGTCGATCCCGGTCGAGGTGATGGGCCTGAGCGACGTTCCGTCCGCCGGCGACACGCTGATGGTGGTCAGCGACGACCGAGTCGCCCGTGAAACCGCCGAGAAGCGCGCAACGCGGCGCCGCGACGTTCGCATGGCCGCCACCGGCACGCAAAAGGTCTCGCTGGAGAGCTTCATGTCGATGCCGGCCGAGGGGAAGAAAGTGCTGAACCTGATCATCAAAGCCGACGGCCAAGGCTCGCTCGAGGCTCTGCGGGCGCGGATGGAGTCGCTCTCGACCGACGACGTGGAGATTCGAGTGATCCATGGCGGCGTCGGGGCCATCTCGCCCAACGACGTGAACCTGGCGAGCGCGTCCAACGGCGTGCTGATCGGATTTAATATCCGGCCCGACGAAACGGCGCGCCGCTTAGCCGAGAACGAAGGCGTGGATCTGCGCTTCTACCAGGTGATCTACGAGATCGAAGATGACCTCAAGAAGGCGATGCGCGGAATGCTCTCGCCGATCGAGCGCGAGATCGTCCTCGGCCGCGCCGAGGTGCGGCAAGTCTTCAAAGTCAGTCGCGTCGGCACGATCGTCGGCTGTTACGTGACGAGCGGGAAGATCGCGCGTAACGCCAAGGCCCGCATCGTTCGCGACGGAACCGTGGCGTTCGACGGCGAGATCGAGAGCCTGCGGCGCTTCAAAGAAGACGTGCGCGAAGTCGCAGAAGGGTTCGAGTGCGGCATTCAGATCGCCAAGTTCCAAGATCTCAAAGAGGGCGACGTGGTCGAAGCGTATACGCTCGAACGCGTAGCCGCGGAACTAGCACACGCATGAAGCCGCAGCGGTTGGCCAAGATCGATCACGAGGTTCAGCGGATTCTCGGAACGCTGGTGTCGTCGGAGTTGCAGGATCCTCGGCTGGCATTCGTGACCGTGACGCGCGCGGAAGTGAGCGACGACCTGCGCCGCTGCAAGGTGTTCGTGTCGGTGATCGGCGATCGCCACCAAGCGCGCCAGTCGCTGGATGCGTTGCGCCACGCGGCCGGATTCTTGCGCGGCGAGCTTGGCCGAAAGATCGATCTGCGCTACACGCCGGAGCTCGTCTTCATCGAAGACCGTTCCGCGGAACGCGCGATCGCGCTCGCTAAGATGCTGCGCGAGGCGGCGGTTCCGGCGCCGATCGAGGAGACCGAATGATCGAGAGCCAGGCGCGCATTTCGTCCGCGCGGGAGGTCGCCGACGAGCTGCGCCGGCGCAGTTGCTTCGTGATGGTCAGCCACGTGAAGCCCGACGGCGACACGCTCGGCGCAGGGTTCGCATTGGGCCTGGCGCTTAAGCGGCTGGGCAAGCGCGTTCTCTATTTCGCGGAGGACGCGATTCCGCGCAACCTGCGGTTCTTGCCGGAAGCACAGTACGCGTCGCGCCAGTTGCCCTCGGATCTGCCGGCCGATACGCTCTTCGTCTTCTGCGACATGAGCGACTGGCGCCGTGCCGGAGATGGCCTGCCCGCGCTGACGCGCGAGAACATGCTGGATATCGATCATCACCTCGGCAACGCGCTCTTCGGCAAGTTCAACTTCGTGCTCGAGACGGAATGCTCAACCGGAAGCGTAGTGATGCACCTGTTGCGTGAGCTCGGCGTGCCGCTCGATGCCTCGATCGCCACGTGCATCCTGACGACGATCATGACCGACACGGGCGGCTTCATGCACTCCAACACGACGGCCGACGCGCTCGACCTTTCGGCGCAGCTCATCCGCCTCGGCGCCGACAAGGAAAAGATCACCGAAGAAGTGTTCTTGCGCAAGCGCGTCGCGGCCACCAAGTTATTGGGGCGCATCATCGACGAGATGACACTGAAGCACGGCGGAAGCTACTGCTACTCATACGTTGACGACGCGATGTTGGCGCAAACGGGCGCGGACGGCGAGGATACTGAAGACTTCGTCAACGTGCTGCTCGGCCAAGAAGGCGTGAACGTTGCGGCGCTGTTCAAGGCGATCGACGGAGAGCTTCGCGTATCGTTGCGATCCAACGGCGGCGTGAATGTCCAGGCGGCAGCTGCCCGTCTGGGCGGCGGCGGTCACTTTCGAGCCTCGGGACTTACTTTTAAAGGAACGCTGCCCAACGCGTTCGAGAGCGTCGAACAAGCGCTGATTGCCGAAGGCCTATAGGGGACCTCTGGTGGGTGATCGGCTTCGTCAATCTCTTTAAGACCGCCGGTCCGACTTCGGCGCAAGCGGTTGCGCGCGTGCGGCGCATCTATTCCGCCTATGCGGGCGACCGTCGCCTGACCGCGGGCCATCTGGGGACTCTCGATCCGCAAGCCGCCGGCGTGTTGCCGCTGGCAATCGGAAAGGCGACGCGGCTGATTCCGCTGCTGACCGATCAGCGCAAGAGCTACGTCTTTACGCTGGTGCTCGGCCGGGCGACGGAAACCGACGACGCACACGGCGCCACCGTCGCAGCGGCGGCCGTTCCGGCCGATTGGGTAGGGCGGCTCGAAGCGGCGCTCGAGCGCTTCATCGGAAAGATCACGCAGACTCCGCCGACGTACTCGGCGGCGCATCATCAGGGTCGCCGGCTGTACGAGCTCGCCCGCAGAGGAAAGCGGGTCGAACCCAGACCACGCGCCATCACGATCTATGGTCTGCGCATTTTGGGCGTCGAACGTCCCGCAACCGCTCGTTTGCGCGTCGCCTGCAGCGAGGGGACGTATGTGCGAAGTCTGTGCCGCGATTTAGGCGAGGCGATCGCTCTACCCGCGCACATGGGCGCGCTCGTCCGGGAAGCCTCCGGGCCGTTCGTTGCGTCGGAGGCGCATACTCTGGAGGAGATCGCGCACGATCCACAACGAGTCATCGTCGCACCGGAGCACATCCTCGCGCTACCGACGATCGTGTTAACGCTGCGCGAGTCGTCGGACTTTCGGGCGGGCAGAATCGTTGCGTTGCCCCAAGGGGCCGCCGCGCGGCACGTCTTCGTGCGAGATGAAACGCGCGTGCTGGTGGGCATCGGCGAGGCGCAAGGCGCGCTGCTCGCGCCGCGCAAAGTGTTTCTGTGATTGTCAGCCACCGTCTCGGGCGTGAGAGCGCTCGGCCGTTGGTGTTGGCGATCGGATTTTTCGATGGCTTCCATCGAGGACATCGTGAGATCGCGCGACAGACGCTGCGACTGCGACGCCCCGGATGGCGCAGCGCGGTACTCACTTTTTCAAACCATCCGGCGACGCATCTTCGCCCCGCCGTGGTGCCGGAGATGCTCAACACCGCGGCGGAGCGGCTCACGCTGCTCGGCGCCGCCGGCTTCGAAGAGTGCTACTTCGTGCGCTTCGACGATGCGATCGCGTTGTTGCGCCCGGAAGAGTTCCTGCAGATCCTCGTCGAGCGGATGGGAGTGCGCGCCGTCATCGTCGGTTCGACGTTCCGCTTCGGACACGAACGGGGCGGCGACGTCGCGCTGATGCAGCAATACTTTGCGCCTCGCGGAGTTCAGACCGTGAGCGTCGCACACGTGACCGAGCACGGCGAGCGAATTTCCAGCACGCGCATTCGCACGCTCGTACGGCGGGGAGAGCTGGCAGCTGCCGATGAGCTCCTCGGTGGAAGCGGCTACGAGATTCGCGGGGCGGTCGAGGTCGGCGCCGGACGGGGTCACGCGCTCGGCTTTCCGACGGCCAACCTGCGCCCGCCGGAAAAGTTGCTGCCGAAAGACGGCGTTTACTCCGCCGTCGCGCGCTACGACGGGCGGGACTATCCCGCGCTGGTTTCGATCGGCAACAACCCGCAGTTCAACGGTGCGCAGCGCTCGCTGGAGGCGTGGCTGCGAGACTTCGGTCACACGATCTACGGGCGTGAAGTGGCGATCCGGGCGCTGCGTTACGTGCGCGAGCAGCGGCTTTTCGAGAGTACCGGCGAACTGACGCAGCAAATGCTCCGCGATCGTGAGGCGATCGGTTATCCGACGTATGGTTAAGGCGTCGTGCGTTCTCCGGGTCCTATGCACCTTGCTGCTCGCCGGCTGTGCCCATGGATCGGCGACGCAAGGCGCGGGCTCCTCCATGCAGGCACAGCGCGCGCATGCCGGTAGCCCTGCTCCAAGCTGGAGCGAGGCGAGCCTGCCGGGGCCGCGGTTGAGTTCGGACTCGCTGCGCGGCAAGGCGATCTACCTGAACTTTTTTGCGACGTGGTGCCCGCCGTGCAATCAAGAAGCGCCTGCAATTGACGCGCTGCAACGCGCATACGGCAGCCGTGGCCTGCAAGTCGTGGGTGTTGACGTTTTAGAGAACGCCGCCAAGGCGCAGTCGTTCCGCGACGGCCACCGCTTGCACTACCCGGTAGTGATTGACACCGGCGCGCTTCGGGATGCGTACGACATCAACGCCATGCCCGTTCATGCGTTCATCGATCGCCGCGGAATTCTGCGCAAGGTCGTCGTTGGCGAAATGTCGCCGGAGACGATGCGCGGCAACGTCGAAGAGATTTTGCGTTAAAACATGCGGCTGCGCGACGCCATGCGACGGTGGGCACGAGTTGCCCTAACGCTCGCCACTGCGGGCAGCGCCGCCTGTTCGGGAAGCGGCGGTACGAGCGGGATCCTCATGCCACCCGGGAGCAGCTCCGTCGTCTCCGGCGGGGCGCAGAGTACCGTGGTCAAGATCTTCGTACCGGCGGGCGTACAGCCGCCGACGTCGCGGAGCGCGCCGACCGTCGCGGCGACGCCTCCGCAAGTCATCGGCGCAACCGCACCGATGACCGGCGTCGCGCCGGTCACGACCCCGCCGCCGGTGGCCGCCAATTCGACGTCGTCGGTTGGCGGCGCTCAAACTCTCGCGATCAACATGAGCGGTCCGGCGAGCATCAATCAAGCCGTCGCGATCGGACCGAACGCTTCGGGATGTAGCCCGGCCGCCGGCGGAACCAGTTGCCAGCTGCCGCTCGCGTTGCCGGCCGGCACCTACGTTGGAACGATCGGCGGAACGGCCGTCGCCTTCACCGTCGGGGGCACCGGCAACAATCAGATCGGGCTGACGCTCGGCGTGACGCCGGCGCAGCTCGCCATCGTGCCCGCATCGCCAATGAGCGTCACCAACGCGCAAGGCGGAATCGATCTCTACGGCGGGGGACGGCATCCGTTCGTCGTTGAGATGCTCGACGCCAGTCAAAACGTCATCGTCGGATCGACCGCCGCCTTTTCGATGAGTCAAGCCGGCGGATCGCTTCCGCTGACCGTCACGGCGGCAAAGACGATCGCGCCAAATCTCTTTTACGTCTCTGCGCCCGCTGCGGCGAACAACTCCGCGATCTTGCGAGCGACGACGACGTCGTTCGGCCCTTCGAATCCGTGCGTTGCGAGCGGCGCCGCCTGCAGCGGAACGGCGCGCATCGCGATGCATCAAGTGGTCGCGGTCGCGAACTCGAACCTCAACAGCGTGACCTTGTACGTCAACGGGGCGAGCGGACCGATCGCGTCGATCGAAAACGGCCTCGCGAATCCGCAAGCGTTGATCTTCGACGCCAACGGTGACTTGTTCGTGGCCAATCAACTCGGGAACGTCGCCGAATTTGCGCCGCCGTACACGCAGGCGCCGGCAGCGATCGCCGGCGGCGTCACGCATCCACAGGCGCTGGCCCTCGACGCTCACGGCAACCTCTTCGTCGCGAACGGAAACGGCAGCAACACCGTCACGGTCTATGCGCCGCCCTATGGCGGGCCGCCGACACAGGTCATTTCGCACGCGGTGGACGATCCCGTCGGGTTGTCCCTCGATTCCGCCGGCAACCTGTTCGTGCTCAACTCCGCGTCGAACAGCGTGACGGAATACGCGCCACCCTACACCGGAACGCCCACGATCATCTCAAAGGGACTCAACGCGCCGAGCTCGCTGGCGCTCGATGTTCGCGGCGACCTTTTCGTAGCGAACCTGAACTCGACGCCGAGCTCCGTCGTGGAATACGTTCCCCCGTATTCGAGCATGAGTGCGCCGATTGCGACAATCACCAACGGTATCAACGAACAGGGGAGCATCGCGCTCAGCCCCGCCTCGACGCTCTTCGTTCCGAATCAGGGCGCAAACTCGGTGACCGAGTATGCCGCGCCGTACACGAGCGCGCCCGTAACGATCATGGGCGGTCAGAGCGAGCCGATCGCGCTGGCGCTCGACGCCGCGGGAAATCTCTACGTGGCCAATCACGGAAACAACACCGTGACGGTCTACGCGCCGCCGTACAGCGGCGCTTCCTGGACCACGTTCAGCAACGGGGTCGGCGCCCCGGTAGCGTTGGCGCTCTCGCCGCCGACGGCGGCCGCCGCCGCCGTCTTGCCCTAGCCGAATATCCTCGCGATTACGCCGCCGCGACGCGTAGGGCGTCGCCGTCGAGCGTGACGTTCGCGGTCCCTCCGTCCCGAAGCTCGCCGCGCAGCAACGCCGTGGAGAGCGGAGTGGAGATGTAGTGCGAAACGGTGCGGGAGACGTAGCGGGCGCCGCTTCCGGACGCCATGGAGACGCGGGCCAGATAGAGTTTCGCGTCGGGCGAAAGGTCGAGGCGAACGTTGCGCGTGGTCAAGCGCTGGGCGAGCAGATTGACGTGAATCTCGACGATGGCTTCGATTTGTCGTTCGCCCAGCTCCGCGAACGGTATGATGTCGTCGATTCGATCGAGCAGCTCGCGGCGTAACGCGATGCGCACCTCGTCGTCATCGAGGTTCGTCGTCAAGACGATGAGGGCGTTGCGGAAGTCGATGGTGCGTCCTTTGGAATCGGTCACGCGGCCGTCGTCCAAAATCTGCAGCAAGATCGCCGCAACGTCGGGATGCGCCTTCTCCAGCTCGTCGAACAGCACCACGCAGTACGGGCGCCGGCGAACCGGTTCCGTGAGCTGCCCGGCCTCTTCGTGACCGGCGTATCCCGGTGGCGCGCCCAGCAGCCGCGAGATCGTGTGCGGCTCCGTGTATTCGGAGAGGTCGATTCGCACCAAAGCGGCGTCGCTGCCGAAGAGCGCCGATGCCAGCGCCTTGGCCAGCTCCGTCTTTCCGACGCCGCTAGGCCCGCGAAAGAGAAAGCTTCCCAGCGGTTTGCTTGGATCGTGCAGTCCCGTGCGCGCGCGCCGAATCGCGTCGCAGACGCGTGTGATGGCCGAATCTTGGCCGATCACGCGTTGCGAGAGCGTGCGCTCGAGCTCGAGCAATCGCTGGGCCTGAGATTCCGTTAGGGACGACTGGGGTATGCCGGTCCAGCGCGTCACGATTGCCGCGACGTCGCCCGCGGTGACCGACGGCATTTCGACCGCGCCTTTGTTGGCTAGGGCGACCGAAGCGGCGGCCTCGTCAACCAAATCGATCGCCTTGTCGGGCAGAAAGCGGTCTGCAATGTACCGCGTCGCGAGTTGTGCGGCCGAGTCGATGGCATCTTCTTCGATCAGGACGTGGTGATGCGTGGCGTAACGCTCGCGCAGCCCGTGCAGGATCTCAACGGTCTCATCGATCGACGGCTCCGCGACCATGACGGGTTGAAACCGTCGCTCGAGCGCGGCATCCGACTCGATGTACTTGCGGTACTCGTCGAACGTGGTCGCTCCGATGCACTGCAGGTCGCCGCGCGCGAGCTCGGGCTTGATCATCGTGCTCAAATCGAGCGGCGCACCTTCGGCCGCGCCCGCTCCGACGAGCGTGTGCAGCTCGTCGATAAAGAGCACGACGTCGCGAGCGCTGCGCTTGACTTCATCCAAGATTCGCTTGACTCGGCCTTCGAACTCGCCACGATACTTCGTGCCGGCAACGAGCGGCCCGAGCGACAGTGCCAAAATTTTCTTGCCCCGCAGGGACGGCGGAGCGTTGCCTGCCGCAATGCGCGCGGCCAGACCTTCGACGATTGCGGTCTTGCCGACGCCGGGTTCCCCGACCAGACAAGGATTGTTCTTGCTGCGCCGAGCCAGAATCGAGACGACGCGATCGATCTCGCGATCCCGGCCGATGACCGGATCGAGCTTACCGTCCCGCGCCAGCTGGGTGAGATCGCGCGAGTAGGCCGCCAGCGTCGGCGTGCCGCCACGCAACCGCTTGCCGATCTCGTCGAGCGGCGACGGGCCTCGTCCCTCGCCCTGCATGCGTTCCGCGAGCACCGCGCCGCCTGCGATGATTCCGGCCGCGGCTAAGGCGGCTCCGATAAAGGGCAACGCGCCGGTCATCGCTCGCCGCTGCGCGCACGTCGTGCAGAAGGGGTGCCCGGCGTAGGACGTTACGGCCGGGCGGGTCGAGCAACTTTCACACATCCGCGTCATCGCTGCACTCTACCGCCCCGGCGCCAAACGAGTTTCGCGGTCAGGGTCCTGCTAGGAAGACCACGTTGACCGAGACGGTCACGTTGACGTTCGATTGGTCGAATTGCGTCGGTTCTTTCGCGACCGCAGCCCCGCGCATCATCGGCACAGGTGAAGCCTGCGGGCCGCCCAGCAACTCGAGCCGTTTGATTCCAACGACGTGCAAGCCGGCGGCTTCGGCAACTGCCACCGCGTTCGCTCGGGCTTCGGCCACCGCTTTCGAGGCCGCTTCCCTCCGCGCGACGGTCGGGTCGGCGAGACCGAACGCCACGCCGTCAATCCCCGTTGCCCCCGAGCCCATGCAGGCGTCGCTGACGCGTCCCGCGTCGCCGATGCGGCGAACCTTGACCGAAAAACTGCGCGAGACCGTATAGCCGTAGCGCTCGCCCGGATTCTCGCCCGTCTGCGGGCGCGGATTGTAACTGACGTTGTAATAGGCCAGCGTGATGTCGCTCCGCGCGATGCCGAGTTTGACGAGCGCGCCGACGATTCGCTCGTAGCGCGCGTTATTCTCCGCAACCGCGGCATCGGCGCCCTCTGCAACGGTCTCGACCGAACTGTTGACGGTCGCCACGTTCGGCGGCAAGGAAATGCTGCCGACTCCCGACGCCACGATCTCCGTCGTCGCGCCGCGCGCGGCAAACGTGCCGGCGCTTACCATTATTAGTGTGGCGAGCAGGCAAATGAAAGTACGCTTCATAATACGGTTCGAAATCCATCATCGGAGCAGCGGCTCCCTGTCGGCTACGCTACCAAAGGAGGATGCGACGTGGGAATTCTTGCCTGGATCGTCTTCGGTCTCATCGTAGGTCTCATCGCGCGCTGGATCGTTCCGGGCGAAGCGCCCGGCGGCGTCCTCGGCGACATCATTGTGGGAATTGTCGGGGCGTTGCTTGGCGGCTGGCTCTACGGCCTCTTCGGGCACGTCGGCGTGACGGGCTTCAACTTGCCGAGCATGTTGTGCGCCCTGATCGGCGCCATCGTGCTGCTGTGGATCATTCGCGCGATTCGAGGGCGCCCCGCGGTTTAAAAGGGCGCGCTCCGTACCCAAAAGAAGCTGAAAAAACATGGCCTACGTCATCACCGAACCGTGCATCGGAACCAAAGACAAATCGTGCGTCGACGTCTGTCCGGTTGACTGCATTCACGGCAAGGATGAAGACGAGATGCTCTACATCGATCCGGAAGTTTGCATCGATTGCGGCGCGTGCGTTTCCGCGTGCCCGGTAGAGGCGATCTTCGCCGATTCCGACGTGCCGGAAAAGTGGCAGAACTACACCGAAATTAACGCCGAATATTTCAAGAAACAGTGAATCCACAGATTTCGAGCGGCAACTTCGATGCGTTCTTCGCGTGGGCGCCGTGGGTCGTCGGCATCGTCATTTATCTGGCGTTCTACATCGCGAAGCGCCACGAAAACGCGACCGCCCACGCTACCCGCGCCGGCGCCGCCGAACCCACCTATGCCTGCGCCGGTTGCGGACGCCGGGGCACGCGAGAGCAGATGGTGGCGATGGATCACGGCGGCGCGGTCGGCTGGCACTGCGCGAACTGCGCCTCACAAACCGCATCTGTGGCACACTGACACGAGCCTCGGCGGCAACTACGTCGAGCGCTACTCTTTTGATGCGAAAACGGGGGACTAGTCTTGCGTTTGGCCGTAGTCTTTCAGAACGTCGTGGATGCGTGATGCCATGTCGAGCGCGGCATCCCACTTGCGTTGCCACATGTTGCGGCCGAAGATCAGGCCCACGCAGCCGGCCGCCATCGCGACGTGCGCTTTGTGCACGGTGGCCTCGTCGCCCATCTTGCTGCCGCCGGAGACGAGCACGAGGCTGCGCCCGGCCGACTTCACGACCTTTCGCAACCCCTCCACGTCGGTGAAGGCGAGTGAATCGTACTGCTTGGGAAGCTTCGAGGCGTCGTCGGCTTTCCAGGCGGGTTCGTTGAGCTTGATGACATCGGCGCCCATCTCGCACGCGACGCGTGCGGCGTAATCGACTGCATAGAGCGAGTCAATGCCGCCTTTGGACTTGATCGCGGCGCCGCGCGGATAGGCCCAAACGACCAAAGGCATGCCGTAGCGTTCGCAGTCGCGGCGAACTTCGTTGCACTGCGCGATGTCGACGTCTTGCGCGGGGCTGCCGACGTAGAGCGTGTAGCCGACGGCGTCGGCGCCGAGGCGCACCGCGTCTTCGACAGACGACGTCAGCGGGCTAAACGCCTCATCGTCGGGCGGAATATTCGTCTTGCCGTTGACTTTGAGCAGAAGCGGCACCCGGCCGGCGTAGCGCTTTTGATATTTCTCCGCCAAGCCGACGTGCAGGGCGATTCCAGAAAAATTACCTTCGACGGCGAGCCGATAGATCCAATCGGTGTCGATCGCGTCGGGATTGTCGAAGAAATCGATCGGCCCGTGCTCCAACCCTTGATCGATCGGCAGAAGCATCAAAGTTCCATTTGCGGGGCCGTTTTCGTACATAAAGCGATGGAGCCGCGTGCGCTTTCCGATCGAGAGATTCATCTCGTCGAACGTCGGACGGGTGATCCTTGGTAGAGCCGTCGCTGTCATGTACCACGGCTTCGGCGCGCTCCGAGGGTTATCCTGAGGCGGCGCCCAAAGGGCCGCTCGTGATTTCGCGCGTCGGCTTCATCGGGCTCGGTGCGATGGGCGAACCCATGGCGCGCCGCGTTCGCGAGGCCGGATATGAAGTGACCACCGCGGTTCACCGGCGCCGCGACGCGTTGGAACGCTTGCAGGACGCCGGCGTAACCGAAGCCTCCGATTCTGCCGACCTGGCGCGCGTCTGCGATGCGATCGTCGTATGCGTGCCGGACGCGCCCGATGTGGAGGATGCGCTCTTTTCGGCGCGTGGCGTCGCGACCGGAGCGCGCTCGGGCCTGTTGGTCGTTGACATGTCGACCATTTCGCCCGTCGCGTCGCAGCGGGTTGCGGCGCGCCTGGCGGAGTCCGGGGTGGATTTCGCCGACGCACCTGTCAGCGGCGGACCGGCGCGCGCCCGCGACGGCACCCTCGCGATCATGGTGGGGGCGGCCCCCGAAACGTTTTCCCGCGCGGAGCCGCTCTTAAGGGCGATGGGCACGCCGCACCATCTCGGCCCGGTCGGCATGGGGGAGACGGTCAAACTCGTGAATCAGATCATCATCGCCAACGTGATGATCGCAAACGTGGAGGGTCTCGCTTTTGCGCGAGAGGCCGGCGCCGATTTGAACGCGGTACGAGAAGTCTTGGCGTCGGCGACCGCGTCGAACTACCTGCTCGCGAACTGGCTCCCCAAGACGTGGCTAGCGGGCAGCTTCGAGGGCGGATTCGCCCTGGATCTGCTGCGAAAAGATCTCGCCGCGGCGCTCGACGCCGCGCGTACGCGGCGACAGGCACTACCGGCGACAGGCCTGGCCTATCAACTCTACACCGCACGTTCTGCCGATGGAGACGGAGCCCTTGACTACAGCGCAGTTGCAAAAGCGTATGAGCACGACGACCGATCTCAGTAAGAAGATCTTGGTCGTCGACGATGAGTCGGCGATGTTGCAAACGCTGCGTTTCAATCTTGAGCGCAGCGGCTACACCGTCGTGACCGCGGGCGATGGGCGAAGCGCAATCGCGACCGCGCAACGTGAGCAACCCGACCTCATCGTGCTCGATATCATGCTCCCCGTCTTGGACGGCGTCGAGGCGTGCAGGCAAATACGTAAGTTCAGTTCCGTGCCGATCATCATGCTCACCGCCAAGGATCAAGAGATCGATAAGGTGCTGGCACTGGAGTTGGGTGCGGACGACTACGTGACCAAGCCCTTCGCCTTGCACGAGTTTTTGGCGCGCGTCAAGGCAAGGCTGCGCCGTCAATCGACGCTGCCGGCCGGCCACGACGAGGCCATCGCGCTCGCCGGCATCGTCCTAGATCCATCGCGCCAGCAACTGACCGTCCGCGGTACGGAAGTCGCGCTCGCACCGAAGGAGTTTGGCCTCTTGCGCGTGCTGATGGAGAACCCGGGCAGGGTCGTAACCCGCCAAACGCTTTTAGATAAGGTTTGGGGCTACGACTTCGACGGCGAGCAGCAGACCGTGAGCGTCCACATCCGCTGGCTCCGTGAAAAAATCGAGGAAGACTCCGGCTCCCCGCGCCACATCCTTACGATCCGAAGCCGGGGGTACATGTTCAAAGCTTGACGCTCGCGCTGATGCCGATCGTCACGCTGCTGGCGGGATTCGCTTGCGGAATCGCCATCGGGATGTTGCGGGCGCGCCGGGGGCGCGCACCCTCGCCGGCCGCGCTGTCGTCGCCTCAACATTCGCCCGGCGCAATCGACCGCGGCTTGGAACCGATCGTCTGGGCGCTCCCCATCGGCGTCATCGTCGTGGACGGCGCCCTGCGTCTCGAGTTCGCCAATGCGGCGGCCGGAGCCACGTTCGGTTTCGATGCCCGCCACGCGGGCGGCATGCACGTGATAGAAGCGATTCGCAACGTCGAGTTGGAGCGCCGCGTTTCCGAGGCGCTTGCGGGCGAAGCGTCGGTCGCCCCGCTCGTACTACGCGGCGCCGCCGACCAACGGACGTACCGAGTCGCCATATCGCCGCTGGCAGGCAATGACGGCAGCGCGGCGCACGCGCTCATCGTCTCGGACGATCAGACGAGCCTCGTGCGGCTCGACCGGGCGCGCAAAGAGTTTCTTTCGAACGTTTCGCACGAGCTGCGCACGCCGCTCTCGTCAATTAAGCTGATGCTCGAAACGGTCTTGGAGGCCCCCGAAGAAGAGGCCCGCGATTTATTCTTGCCCCAGGCACTCGCGCAAGTCGACCGGCTCACCTCGCTCGTCGGTCAGCTGCTCGAACAGGCACGAGCCGAGTCGGGACAACTCAAGCTGAACCTGAGCGACGTGGATCTGGAGCAGGTGGCTCGCCCCCTCGTCGCCTCCTTCGAGCAACAGGCGGGCAACAAAGGCATTTCGCTCGAGCTTTCGACGCTGCGGCCGGTGCGCGTCGAGGCCGATGCGGATCGCCTCTCGCAAGTCTTCGTCAATCTGATCGATAACGCGTTACGGCATACGGCCGACGGCGGGCGAATTCGCATCGAAATCGACGCGCGCGATAGCGACGCCGTGTTGCGCGTGCGAGATACGGGCGAGGGGATTCCGTATCGCGATCTGCCGCACATCTTCGAACGGTTCTACGTCGTGGACCGGTCGCGTACGCGCGAAAGCGGCGGCGCCGGCTTGGGACTCGCGATCGTCAAGGGGATCGTGGACGCTCACGGGGGCACGATCTCGGCCGAATCCATGGTCGGCCGCGGCACGGCGTTCACGATTCGCCTGCCGATCATGCGCATCAAGCGTTAAGTTTCTCCTTAAGTCGGACGGGCATTCTCGGGGGAAGCGCCGAACAGGGCGGCGCAATGTTCGTCACGGCGCAAGAAGCGGCCGCGCCCCCAAGCACCACGAAGATCCAGGTCGAACGCCTGGACGTCTATTACGGCGCCTTTCACGCGATCCGCAACGCGTCGTTGAACGTCCCCGCAAACCGTGTGATGGCCTTGATCGGCCCGTCGGGTTGCGGCAAATCAACGTTCATTCGCGCGCTGAACCGAATGCACGACCTGACGCCCGGCGCGCGGGTCGAGGGACACGTTCTGCTCGACGGTCAGGACATTTATGCCGCCGACGTCGATCCCGTTACGATACGTTACCGCATCGGCATGGTCTTTCAACGACCGAATCCGTTTCCGAAATCCATTTTCGAGAACGTGGTCTACGGCCCGACCATTCACGGTGAACGCGATCGCGCCGCACTCATGGAGATCTGCGAGCGCAGCCTGCGCCGCGCTGCGCTGTGGGACGAAGTCAAGGATCGCTTGGATCGCTCCGCGCTGGCACTGTCGGGTGGTCAGCAGCAACGGCTCTGCATCGCGCGATGCTTGGCCGTTGACCCGGAAGTGATCCTGATGGACGAGCCGGCATCGGCCCTGGATCCGATCGCGACGGGAAAGATCGAAGACCTGATCTGCCAGCTCAAAACCGAATACACGGTCGTCATCGTCACGCACTCGATGCAACAGGCCGCGCGAATCAGCGACAATACGGCCTTCTTCCTGCTGGGTGAGCTCGTTGAGACCGACAGTACGAGGGCGATCTTCACGAAGCCGAAGGACAAGCGAACCGAGGACTACATCACCGGGCGCTACGGATAGCGGCACCCCCCTTAATCGTTTCATAAGTCGAGCTTAATCGCGCCGCGTTAGACTCTCCCCCGGCGGTGGGCCGCTGCGTCCCTGCGGCCTGGACGTCAAAATTGACCGATGTCATTGACATCTATCATTGACCCAGGTTAATAAAGTGCTAACTAGAAAATAACCGAAGTTACTTCCTAAGAGGAGACTCCTTTGCGCACGCACACGTTTGTACTTCTCGCGTTATTCTTAAGTGTCAGCGCCCTGAACGCGCCGTCGGCCCTGGCGGCGCCCGGGGATGCGCCGGTGGCGCAGGCCGCCGCGGCGCCGATGGACTTCGGCAGTCCTCCCTCGGGGCAGATCCCGATTCTTTTCAACGACCGGCACGTCTATGCGAAGCCC
>Ga0213882_10000167_pt1 | contig 27191 bp, 29 predicted proteins | sample BarmaccoBMER_R09_FD_160106 | JGI IMG/M metagenome (GOLD analysis project Ga0213882, IMG submission 160106) | Barbacenia macrantha exposed rock microbial communities from rupestrian grasslands, the National Park of Serra do Cipo, Brazil - ER_R09 ...
CGCCACTACATGATCCGCATCATCCACTCACGATCAAGTCGACACTCCGCAGCCATCCCAGACAGCTCAGCGATCACTTCCGCCCCGAGCCTGCTGAATAGCTACTTCCACGGGCCGGTGACCCTGGCGGACAGCATATTCGACAAGTCCGTGGACTTGCGGCGCACTGTGTTCCGCGGCGACCTCGACCTCCGTTGCCGGCTGCCTTGTCCTGTTCGCCCCGGTACCGGCAGGATGACGGTGAACACCACCTCCGAAGTGTTCCTCCCCGACGGCTGGACGGTGCTCAACGACGGGCGGATCGGTCAGCCCGGCGGCGCTGCGACTCCCCCGTGAGCGGCATCCCGTAGCGTGACCACTGATCGGACTCTGACCCCTGCTCCCACTCGCCTGGGCGTCGTAGGAAGTAGCTGGCTGCACGCAGTCATACCACAGATGGAGAAGACCTCGCGAACTACATCATCTCGCTGAGCGGACTGCATAATCAAGGGTACGTGGAAGACGACCCGGGAAGACGATGACCGGCCCCCGGCGTCTGGCATGCTTCAGCGACATCCGGAGAAAGCCACCAGTCCGAGAGGGGGATGCGGACGATGTGCGTCACAGCAGCCTGGTTCTACCCGCCGGTTCTTCGCCGTAAGCCCGGTACTTCAGGCGCAGGGTCGCGCCGGCCGACTGGCACGGCGCTGGTTCTGGCGACGAGATGTACCCGGTCAGCACATCCTCCCCAGCTTGCCCTGACGGAATAGCTTCTTATGCCTTTCCTCGGGGTTTGGGCTCCGATGTGCGCCGGGTCCTCGTCGCCCTGCCCCGCTTTCGCCCAGTCGAGTCAACGCGGCCTGGAGCGCCTACGCTTCGGTGAGGTTTTGCCGGGGTTCCTACGATCGCGAGGCGGTCTCCAGGGGGCATGACCTCGACGAGCGCGTCTGGCCGGTACTGGACGCCGCGTCACTCCCGGACCCAGTGCCGGGCTGGTCTGCGGGTCTGGAGGCCATCATCCGCCGCCGACTCCTGCCGTGACGGTCTGTACCCGTAGTTGTGCGCTGGGTGGCCTGCCAGCGCAGCCGGTGCCGGCCCGAGCGATGTACACCGGCACGGTGTCGTCGGGAACGTAGACCCGCAAGCCGCTGACCGGGGTCGGCCGGCAGGTGCTCTGGTCGAACACGCCGACGTCGACGAGGTCGAGCGTCGAATGCGCGAGTTGGCCTGGCGCCAAGGTGACCGGAGCGCCGATCTGGCCGTCTCGAACACCCGGCGCGCCGATCTGCCGGCCGTTGTCGCCGGTCACATATGACACACCGGGGAAACCGGCGATGGTGCACCGGGTGCTGCCCCGGTTGATGAACTCAAGTGCCTGGTAGATATGCCCAGCGGCGCCCTCGGGTGGGCCGAGGCTGAGCTGGAGGCCCTCGGCCTTGCAACGCGGTGCGGTCGGCGAGGGCGTCGTGGTCTGGCTTCCCAGGATCATGGTCCGGCCGACCGCGCCGGGGGAGCTGGTTGTCGGCGCGTCCGTCGGCGGTGCCGACGAACCGGCCCCCGTTGCCGACGAACCGGCCCCCGTTGCCGACGGTGCGGGACCGCCGGCGCCCAAAGCGCCCTGACAGCCGGTCATGAGGACGGCGGTCAGGGCTCCGGTGCTGAACAGGATCCCCACCGCGACCGTGCGTCGTGTCGTCTTCATGATGTTCGCCTCCTGAGGTTCACACTATGTTCGGGCGACCTACTGGAGGGACGCGGGCACTCGCGGTCGGTTGTTCCTTACATGGCCGGCACTTCTCATTCTGCTGTCCCGCGTACCTGAGCGCGATCGGTTGGGCACGTACCGTATCAGATCGATGATCCAGCGCAGCGGCACACACCGTAGACCGACCTGCCGCGCGGTCTCAGATCTCTTTACCGCAGTTCACGCATACGTATGTCACGAAGCCCTTTTTCTCGATGACGTCACATTTGCAGTCGGCTTGTTTCCGGTGGCGTTCGACCCATGTCTCCTCCAGCGGTCCGGCTTTCCGGGAGTTCGAGCCGTTCCAGCGTACTCTGCTCATGTCGAACTCGCTCCTTCCGATTCGGATGGGCGCGCGGGTCGCTGGGCTCATCGCTCAGGTCGTCGACAACGACAACACGACCGACGGCGCTCCGAATATCGGCGCTACGCTGTCAAGGTCATCCCTGCGGTTGCCCGAGAGATGATCCCCCCACTTACCCAGGATGCCGTACGCGCAAGGGGCCGGTCATCATCCGGGCGGATCATCTTCCAGGTACCCTGGGCGATGTATCCGGGAGGTTTCCTACATCTGTGGGATGACTGTGGCCAACCCGCTGACGGAAACGGCGCCGCTCTTAAAAATCTTCATCCACGGGTATCGGATATTGTTCGTCGGTGGGCGCGCCGAGTGACAGGCTGAGTCGTGCCCGTCACGGAAAGTCGACAATAGCTGCGACCGGTGCGTTGTAGCCGTAGCTTGATCGTCGAAAGTGAGCTGTGGCCGTGCGGCGCCGCACGGCCACAGCTCACTTTCGACGATCACCGGTGGGCGCCGGAAGGGCAAACCGGACGATGTGTCGAAGCGCCGTTGCGGTGCTAGCTCGGGCCGAGCATCCAGCGGGACAGCAGGTCGCTCGGGATCGGGGCAGAACGGTACCGGGGCCGCACAGCCCGGCGACGGTGTCTGACGCCGCGTGCTCGCCGTCAAGTCCACCCGTTCGAGCACGCCGTGTTCATCTTCCGTTCAGCTAAGCGTAGGATTCTGATACGGTGCTGCTGCACCGGGTTGGCGACATCGGCGAAGGCACTGACGAACACCAGTGTGTCGTCGCCGGTCTGCGGGCCGATGGCGCGCTCATGGACGTCTGGGACGACGCGCGAGCGCGCCGGGACGGTCGCTACGTGGCGTACGTGCCCCGCTGTGGGTGTGGTTGGACCGGACCGCCGTTCAGCGGTACGCCCGCCGGTTACGCCGCGTGCGAGCAGCTCTGGCGGGACAAGCACCTCCAGTCGTTCCTGCGCGCGCGAACTCCGTTCCGGCGGGCCCTCGATCACCGGGGCACCGAGGATCATCCACGGTGGGGACGAACGGCACCCGAGGTCACGGCACCATGGGCACCGTGACCGCCGACGAGCAGCGGATGGCGGACGTGCCGCGTCGCGCCGGTGCCCGGCAGCGGGGCAGACACCCCGGCGGATGGGGTTACGATCGGATGCATGGGGCACGGGGCGGCTGGCGTGGTGCTGGCGGGTGGCCGCTCGTCGCGGATGGGCACCCCGAAGGCCGCGTTGGAATGGCACGGTTCCACCCTGCTCCGCCGCACCCTGGGCGTGCTGGCCCGCTCGGTCGACGGGCCGCTGGTGGTGGTCCGCGCCCCAGACCAGCCATTACCCGAGGTTCCGCTGCGGGTGGATGTCGTAGCGGATCCCGAGGAGGGCCTGGGGCCGCTGCAGGGCATCGCCGCCGGCCTGGCCGCGCTGGCGGATCGGGCGCACGCCGCGTTCGTCTGCTCCACCGACCTGCCGTTCCTGCACCCCGCGTTCGTCCGCCGGGTACTGGCGACGCTCACCGATGACCTCGACGTGGTGCTCCCGGTCGCCCGCGGCCACCCGCAGCCGCTCGCCGCCGCCTACCGGGTCACCCTCGCGCCACTGGTCGCCGAGCTGGTGGCGGCCGGCGAGCGGCGCCCGGCCTCTCTGTTCCGTCACCACCGCTGCCGCACGCTCAGGCTGGACGACGCCGCATTACTCGCCGACCCGGAGCTGGCCTCGGCTGACCCGGCGCTGGACTCAGTGGTCAACGTCAACTCCCCGGAGGACTACCGCGCGGCGCGATGCCACCCCGCGCCGACGGTCACCGTGCAGCGCTACGGCGCGCTGGCCGGCGACGGCCACCTCGGCCCGCGCACCGTTCGCGCCGCCACGTTGTCCGGCGCCGCCGCCGCCGTGGGCCTCGCCCTGGACCGCCACGTCATCGCCGCGCTCAACGGCGACCAGATCAGCCGCGACGGCGCCCTCCCGCTGACCAGCGGGGACACCATCGCCTTCATCGCCGCGGACGCGGGCGGGTGAGCCCGGTGGTCGGGTCCGCCAGACCGCCTGGAGGGTACGCCGGTAAGGCGCTGATCGTGGACGTGACCGCGAGTGGCGCCGCCACCGTCCTGCCGCTCGAGGAGACGGTGTTGCGCGCCTACCTGGGTGGCGCGGGACTGGGCGCCTGGCTGCTGCACCGGCTCGCCCCGCCGCGCGTCGAGGCGTGCAGCGCGCGGGCGCCGCTGGCGTTCGTGTTCTCCCCACTGGTCGGCACGCCGCTGACCACCAGCGCCAAGTTCGCCGTCGTCGCCAAGTCACCGCTGACGGGGATGCTCAACGACGCGCTGGCCTCCAGCCAGTTCGCCATCTCGGGCAAGCTCACCGGGCACGACGCGATCGTGATCACCGGCCGGGCGCCCACCCCGTCGGTGCTCCTCGTCGATGGCCCCACCCCGCGCCTGGTTCCGGCGGGGGACACCTGGGGCCGGCCCGCCGCGGTGGCCGAGGAGGCGTTGCGACGCAGGCTCGGCCGTGGCTGGCGGATCGCCGCGATCGGACCGGCGGGGGAACGTGGGGTGCGCTACGCGACGATCTCGCACGCCGGGCGGCACGCCGGCCGGGGTGGGCTCGGTGCGGTGCTCGGCGCGAAGAACATCAAAGCGGTCGCGGTGCGGGCCACCACGAAGATCGGCCCGGCGGACCCGGACGGTGTGCTGGCCGCCGCCCGGGATCTGCGTGCGCGCTCCTTCGGCCCAGCCACCGCGAAGTACCGCGAGCTGGGCACGCTGGCCAACCTGCTGGCCTTCAACGCGATCTCCACACTGCCCACCCGCAACTTCACCGGCGCCGCCTTCGCCGACGCGCCCAAGCTGGCCGCCGAGGAGCTGCCCGAGCTGAGCAGCGCGACCCGCGGTGGCTGCGCCTCCTGCAGCATCGGCTGCGAGCACATCTACCGCAGGCGCGACGGCCGCGGCGCCAGGGTGGAGTACGAGAACGTCTTCGCGCTGGGGCCGATGTGCGGGGTGTCCGACCCCGACGACGTGCTGGCCGCCTCAGCGCGCTGCGACGAGCTGGGTCTGGACACCATCTCCGCCGGTGGCACCATCGCCTGGGCGATGGAGTGCGCGCAGCGCGGGTTGCTCGACGCGCCGTGGCTGCGTTTCGGTGACGGTGCCGCACTGCTGCGGGCGCTGGAGGAGATCGTCAGCGGTGACGGGCTGGGCGCCCTGCTCGCCCAGGGCTCCCGGCGTGCGGCGGCCATCGTCGGTGGTGGGTCGGAGGAGTTCGCGCCGCACGTCAAGGGCATGGAGCTGCCCGGATATGAGCCCCGCACGCTGCAGGGCATGGCGCTGGGCTTGGCCGTCAACGCCCGGGGCGCCGACCACAACCGCTCCGGCGCCTATGAGGCCGACCTGTCCGGTGCCTATGACCGGCTGGCCGGCGGGGACACCCAGGTGGCCGCCGCGGTGGCCACCGAGGACCGGGCCGCCGTGATGGACTCGATGATCCTGTGCAAGTTCCTGCGCGGGGTGTTCGACGAGCCCTACCAGGAGTGGGCCGAGCTGCTGCGGGTCGTCACCGGATGGGACGTCGACGCCGCCGAGCTGCGTGCCACCGCGCGGCGGATCGTGCTGGCCAAGCGGATGTTCAACCTGCGCGAGGGGTGGACCCCGGCTGAGGACTGGTTGCCCGCCCGGCTGCTGCGCGAGCCGGTGCGGCTGCGCTCCGGGCGCGAGGCCAGTCTCACCCCCGCCCGGCTGCGCGAGATGATCGACGGTTACTACGCGATCCGCGGGCTGGATCGGGAGGGCAGGCCGGATGGGCCGGCGCTCGCCGACCTGCTCGTGAGTGCGTGACAGTGTGACAGTGTCAGAACACTGTCACACACTCACGGTCGTCACCGTCACCATTGATGGGCGGGAGATCACCGTGCTGGGGGGCACCACGATCTACACGCGGCGCGGCGGCTTGGCATCGACATCCCGGTGCTCTGCCACGACGACCGCTACGACCCGGTCGGAGTGTGCCGGATGTGCGTGGTGGACACCGGGGCCCGGGTCTTCACCGCCGCTTGCGTGCGGCCCTGCGAGGACGGCATGGCCGTGCGCACCACCAGCGAGGAGCTGCGGCGCTGCCGCGCCACCCTCACCGAGCCGCTGATCACCGACCAGCCCCCGCGCGAGGCGGACCCGAAGCAGACCACCACCGGCGACAACATGCTGCTCGAGCCGGCGGACCGGTACGGTGTGTCCCGGGAGGCCACCGCGCTGCCCCGCGGGTCCGGGCGCGGTCTCGACACCTCGCACCCGGTGATCGCCGTCGACCACGACGCCTGCATCCTGTGTGACCGCTGCACCCGGGCCTGCGACGACATCCAGGGCAACGACGTGATCGGCCGCTCCGGCAAGGGCTACCGCGCCCGCATCGCCTTCGACCTGAACGACCCGATGGGCGCCTCGTCCTGCGTGACCTGCGGCGAGTGCGTCGCCGCCTGCCCCACCGGGGCACTGACCAACAAGCCCATCCACAACGTCCCGATCCGCCCCCGTTCCGAGCTCGAGGCCGTGGACAGCGTCTGCCCGTACTGCGGGGTCGGGTGCGCGCTGACCTACCGGGTCGACCGCGAGTGCGGGGCCACCACCTACGCCGAGGGCCGTGACCAACCCGGATCGCGGGGTCGGCTGTGTGTCAAGGGCCGCTACGGCTGGGACTACGCGGCTGATCCGCACCGGGTTCGGAACCAACAACGTCGACCACTGCACCCGGCTGTGCCACGCCTCGTCAGTGGCTGCGCTGTTCGAGGGCATCGGCTCCGGCGCGGTGTCCACCACCTACGGCGACGTGCTCAACGCCGACGTCGCGATCATCACCGGCAGCGACGCGACCGCCAACCACCCGGTGGCCGGCTCGTTTTTCAAGCAGGCCCGCCGACGCGGCACGACGATCATCTACATCGACCCCAGGGCGGACCGGGGCGCCGCCCAGATCAGCGGCATCGACGCCGAGACGTGGCGACAACGTCCCGCTCTTTGTTCGGAGCTGCTTGTTTCGCGTATTCATGGAGCTGTTCTCTGAACGGGATGACGTGCACGGTGTCAGGGTATCGAGCGGTGAGCTCGCCATGGAACTGGACTAGACGATCACAGACCAAGGCCGAGGATGTCGGTGCGGCCAGCTCAAGCGCCGCCTGCGCGACGGTGACTGACTCAGCGACGTCATGCTGCGCCAGCCTGACGTTAGCGAGCCGGATCTCGTCAAGAATGCGGCTGCGGTCGTAGCCGGGCGCCCGGCTCTCCCGGGCGCTGAGGGCGTGTCGCTCGGCTCGCTCGGCATGAGCAATGGCACGGTCACTATCTTCCGTGCGGAATGCCAGCTCGATGTAGGCTTGGGCGGCTAAGCTATCAACCTCGGCCTGGCTCATGTAGTGCAGCCAGCCCGGAGCGGCTTCAGCCTGCGCGTCTCGCCAGACTTCGACGCAGGTATCAGCGGCGCGAGTGGCCTGCGCGTGACTCCCGAGATGTGCGTGCGCTCGGGACTCCACGCCTAGCAGTTCGGTGCGCGCCAGCGCGCTGTCATGGTGGGGCAGGATGTACAGTGCCGTATGAACGAGGTCGAGGCCGTCCTCGTAGTGACCATATTTCATTGACAACCGGGCCATACGGCCGAGAATGCCGGCGCCAAGCACCGGCGACCGGGCTTCTCGGCACGCGCTGAGGCCCAGCAGGTAATAGCGCTGTGCAACGCCAGGCAAGCCTTGGTCGAAGGCCATCCAGCCGGCCATATCGGCCAGCTCGGCCGTAATCTGGAACAGACGCTGGCTCACAGCCGGGCTATGCGGCTCGTGCAGGGTCTCCGCCACGGCATTGAGCTGCCCGACCACCGCTTTTCGGCGCAGCCCGCCCACGCCTGAGCTATCCCACCGGCGAAAGAGTGTGACCGCGCGTTCCAGGGCATCGAGGGCATCACTGCTCACGGACTTCGGGGAGACCAGGGGGACAGCGGCCAAGGACTGTGCCAACCAGCGGCGAACCGGCTGCAACAGGATGGTGCCTGATATGATGGTGAGTTCTTGCAGTACTTTGCGGCGGCTGCCGATATCCATTGCCGCGAACCGTTCCATGAGTGTGCCGATCTGCACGGACGAGAAATCTCCCATCGACAGTAGCAGCTTATCACTGGGCTGAGATGGGAGCTCGTCGGGAGCAGTCAGCAGCTCGTGGAGCGTGTCCAGCGACACGGCCAGGATCTTGGCCAGCTTGGGCCGGCACCACGGCTGCGGCTCTGTCTCGCCCGTTTCCCAGCGCACCACCGTGGAGCGCTCGACTCCGAGCAGCGCGGCGAGCTCTTCCTGCGTGTGGCTGACTGCTTTGCGGCGCTGAGCTAACGCGCGGCGTTTCGCTGTCATGGCGGTAGCGGCCCCTCCTGCGGTGAAATGTCGAGCGTAGTGGCCTGCTGACACCGAGCGGCGTTGCCGCTCGTGAGTGATCCATCGTGCGTCGTTGGTGCGGCGGCGGGCACGGGGCGGCGTGCCGCGCCGATGCTGTGGCCCCCGCCGCGACAACCGTCTTGACTTGTGCACCTGGCCCCAGGGCCGGGATGTACGGGCTACCCCAGCGCATGGTTGGCGCCCTCGCCGGTTGGTCTTGCGTGCTCCCCGTCCCTTCAGCGCGGGCCTACGTGACCGGCGGGCGCCGAGCCCCCGAACCGCGCGTTGCTCCGGGACGTGCCCGCCCCGGACCTGCGGGCCGGCCATCCGGCGTGTCAAGGGACAGGTGGACCTCCCTGTGGGCGGACAGACCTCGCCGGGATCCGGCTGCTCGGGCAGCGCTGGCTACGACAGCCATCAGCACCGTGTGCCAGTCCGCGCATGCGCCAGGCTCCGTTCCAGTCGGTGCACTCTCCGGGGTGCCCGCCCCAACGTCCGATGCTCAGCCCGGACGCCGATAAGTGCAATCGGAATGGCGGCCAGCACGCGCGGGGTACTGACACGGCCGTAGGTCACCATGACGTCGGCGCCGACGCGCAGCGCGGTCGCGAGGTGCAGCGCGTCGAGGTTGTGCAGGCGACGGCCTGGGAGCAGTCCCGCCTCCCGGTGGAGCGAACGGTCGGTCTCTACCAGGTCGAAGCGTTCGAGCAAGTGGAGCATCCAGGCGTCCATGCCGCTGCGTTAACCTCGTGACTGTGGCTCGTGACAGCGGCCTAGGGCGCCATGAGGTTGTTGGCGGTGACCCACCGGTGCCGGGTGGGGAAGCTCGGACCGGGCGCTTTCCCGGGCCGAGCTTGATCCCGAACTGCATGCCATCCAGTCCCGACTGGGCTGGTTACCCCGCGAGGAGCTGGTGACGCTGGCGCGGCGGATGCGCCGGCCGCTGTATGAGGTCAAGGGTCTGGTCTCGTTCTACCCGCACTCTCGCACCGAGGCGCCACCGGCGGTGGCGGTGCATGCCTGCCGCGACCTGTCCTGCTGGCTCGCCGGGCCCGCGCCGGGGTGGGAAGACCGCTACGGGCCGGATGCGGAGCTCCGGGAGGTGTCGTGTCTGGGCCGCTGTGACATCGCGCCCGCCCTCATCGTGAACGATTACCCGGCACGGGCCGCGGACGCCGACGCGCTGGTCGCCGCCGCCCTCGATGGCACACTGGGCGCGGCGCGGTCCACCCCGTCGGGTCGTCACCCGCCCTGGCCCAATGACCCCTACGCCCCCGGCGAGGCGCGCTACCGGGTGCTGCGCGCGCTGCTCACCGGGTCATCACAGCCAACCGGGGTGATCTCCACGCTGGTCGAGTCTGGGCTGCGGGGGATGGGCGGTGCGGGCTTTCCCACTGGCAGGAAGTGGGAGCTGGTGGTGGCCCAGCCGGGCGCGGTGAAGTACGCGATCTGCAACGCCGACGAGTCTGAGCCCGGCACCTTCAAGGACCGGCAGATCATCGCCGACCAGCCGCACCTGGTGCTGGAGGGGCTGCTGGTCGGCATGCTCTGCGTCGGCGCGGAGCAGGGCTGGATGTTCATCCGGCACGAGTACGGTCCCGAGGAACAGGTGCTGCGTGCCGAGATCGAGGCACTGCGCGCTGAGGGCCTGCTGGGGGTGGACGTGCTGGGCAGCGGACGCACCCTGCGGGTGGACATCGTCACCTCACCCGGGGGGTACATCCTGGGCGAGGAGTCCGCGTTGATCGAGTGCATGGAGGGCCACCGCGGCGAGCCGAGGAACAAGCCGCCGTTCCCCGGCGTGTACGGGCTGCACGGCCGGCCCGCGCTGATGAACTCGGTGGAGACCTTCGCCGACGTCCCGGTGATCGTCCAGCGTGGCGCGCGGTGGTGGGTCACGCTCCCGGCCGGTGATCAGATGCCGTGAGCCGGGAGTTCTTCGCTACCCGCACTGTCGCCGAGGCGCTGGTCGGCTTCAACCCCGCCCTGTGCACCCCAGCGCAGACTGTGCCGCTGGCCCAGGCGCTGGGCCGGGTGCCGGCCCGCGACGTCGTGGCCTCGGCGCCGCTGCCTGGCTTCGCCCGGTCAACCGTGGACGGTTACGCGGTGCGAGCCGCCGACACCTACGGCGCCTCCGAGGGGCTGCCGTCCTACCTGGACGTCGTCGGCGCGGTGCGGATGGGAGCGCAGCCGGACGTGACCGTGGCGGCGGGCACTGCGGTGGAGATGCCCACCGGCGGGGTGCTGCCCGTCGGCGCCGACGCGGTGGTGATGGTGGAGTACACCAACGAGACGATGCCCGGCACGGTCGAGGTGCTGCGCCCCGTCGCGCCCGGCGGTGGGGTCGTCGCGGCCGACGACGATGTCACGGCGGGAGCTGTCCTCGTCCCCGCCGGGCGACCGCTGCGCGCCGCGGACCTGGGACTGCTCGCCGCGGCGGGAGTCATCGAGGTCGTCGTGCACGCCCGGCCGCGGGTGGCGATCCTGTCCACAGGGGATGAGGTAGTGCCGCCGGCCACCGTCGCGTTGCATCCCGGCCAGGTCCGCGACGCCATCGCCTCGGCACTGGCCGGCCTGGTACTCGATGCGGGTGGGTCACCGGTGCCGTGCGGAATCGTGCCTGATGACCCCCCCGCTCTGCGCTGCGCGCTCCAGGCCGCGCGGGCCCAGGCGGACCTGGTGGTGATCTCTGCCGGCTCCTCGGTGGGAGCGCGCGACTCCACCGCTGAGGCCGTCGCGACTCTCGGGAAGCCGGGTATCCTCTGCCACGGGCTCGCGGTCAAGCCCGGCAAGCCCACCCTGCTCGCGGAGTGCGACGGCGTGCCGGTGATCGGCCTGCCGGGTAACCCGCTGTCGGCCCTGGTGGTGTTCCGTCTGGTCGGTGCCCCATTGGTGTGGCGGCTCGCGGGCTGCGCCACGCCGCCCCCCGAACCGTCAGTGACCGCGACGCTGACCCGTGAGGTGCCCTCCGAGGCCGGTCGCCGGGACGTCGTGCAGGTACGGCTGGTCGGCGGGCGGGCCGAGCCGTTGTTCGGCGCGTCCGCGCTGCTCTCCGTGCTCACCCGCGCTGACGGCTACCTCGTGGTGCCCGAGCCGGCCACCGGTCTGGACGCCGGTGCGCACGTGTCCGTCACGCTCTACCGCTAGCCGACCGCCGAACACTACTCACTGAGCGTTGCCATTCCTGCACGCGAAGTTGTTGTTGCGTACACCACTCGCATGGCTTACTTTCGGAGTTGCGTGACCACGGCGAGTAAGGGGGAGCCGGCTCGGACCATCTTGGGGGCTGCTGAGGGGATGGCCGCGTACACACTGCGCGGGCTGGTCTGGGTCTTTTCCGTCCGCATGGCTCCCTCCATCGACTGGAAAGGAGCGAGATGAGGGTATCGGAGGTCTTCGCGACGGGTGGCGGTTGTGGGAATGGCTGTGGCCATGGTTGCGACTACGGTTACTACGACGGCTACTACCCGGATTACGGCCGCTGGAGCTACCACTACTACAAGGACTACGGCTACTACGGCGGCTACGGGTACGGCTACGGTTACTCCCGCAGTCATGGGCTGCTAGGGGTCCTGGCGTAGCCCGTCACCCCGCGGGTCGTCCGGCGGTGGCCTCCATTCCCGTCAGGGGGATGACGGCCACCGCCGCGGTGGTGGAGGTGGTGCGGCCGTAGGGCGCGGACGGCACGCCACGTGGACTCCCGGCTCAGCCGCTACCGTCAGTGACGGATCTCACGGTCTCCTGTACGTACGGTGACGAGTACTGAACGTGGTCATCGGTGTACGGAAAGTTGTTGTTGCATTCGCCACTCGGATGGCTTAGTTTCTGAGGTGCGTGACAGCGGGGAGTTGCGTGACCACGGGGAGTAAGGGGGAGCCGGCTCGGATCACTCGAAGCCTGCGGATCTTGAGACTGTGGAGTGCGGCGGGTCGAGAAGCCGCCGGCGATCAGTCATGCAAAAATTCTTCAGGCCGGATCCGGGTCTTCTGGCTTGTATGGCTCCGTCGACCGTAAAGCTCCATCGACCGTAAATAAGGAGCGATATGAGAGTCTCGCAAGTCTTCGCGATGGGTGGGCACGGCCAAGAGGGGACCTACCCCTATTGTGGCTGCTATGGTAGCTACGAGGGCCCCTATCTCGGGGATCGCTACGGCTACGGGTACGACTACGGTTACTACAATGGCTACAACTACGGCGGGTACACTTACTACGGACGTGACCGCAGACTGGGAAAGCTGTAGTCTGTAGATCATCGGCGGTGGCCCCGCCGCCACTGGGGGTTGGGCCACCGCCTCGCCGTGACCATCCTGACGTGCTGAGCTCCGGGTAGCGTCCCAGCTGTGCCACGCAGCCCGTTCATCCATGACGTCCCGGCGGCCCAGGCGCTGGACGCGTGGCGGAAAGCCTGCGCCGCCGCCGGGTGCCCGGAGCGGGTGGGCACCGAGCGGCTGGGACTGGCGGAGGCGATCGGCCGGGTCACGGCCGACCCGGTGTGGGCGCGGCGGTCCTCCCCGGCGTACGACTCCGCCGGGATGGACGGCGTGGCGGTGCGCTCGGCGGACACCGTGGGCGCCAGCCAGACCGCCCCGGTCACGCTGACCGACTTCGACGTCATCGACACCGGTGACCCGATGCCCGAGGGCCGCGATGCGGTGGTGATGCGCGAGCACGCTCACCTCGTCGGCCCGAAGGGTGCCCGAGCCGTCGAGCTGGTCGCGGCGGCGACGCCTTACCAGCACGTCCGGTCCATCGGCGAAGACGTCGCGGTCGGGGAGCTGCTGCTGGCGCCGGGGCACCGGTTGCGCGCGGTCGATGTCGCCGCCGTCGCCGCGGCGGGTGTCACGGAGATCCTCGTGCGCCGGCGGCCGGTGGTCGCGGTGCTGCCCACCGGTGACGAGATCCGGCCGTTGGGCTCCGAGCCCGGTATCGGGGAGATTCTCGACACCAACTCGCTGATGCTCACCGGCCAGGCCGGTGAGCATGGCTGCGAGGTGCTGTCGCTGCCCATCGAGCAGGACGACCCCGAGCGGATCGCGGCCGCGGTGCTCACCGCGGCCGAGCGCGCCGACCTGGTAGTGATCATCGCCGGATCGAGCGCCGGCCGGGGTGACCACACCGCGTCGGTGGTGGCCCGGGTGGGCACGCTGGTGGTGCACGGGGTAGCGGTGCGTCCAGGGCACCCTGTGGTGCTCGGCACCGTGGGCACCACCCCGGTGCTCGGCGCGCCCGGGTACCCAGTCTCGGCGGCGCTGACCTTCGAGATCTTCGCCGCGCCGTTGTTGGCTGCCCTGCAAGGCACCACAGTGGTGACCCGCCCGGTGGCGCGTGCCCGGGTGGCCCGCAAGCTCGCCTCCCCGCTCGGGATGGACGACTGGGTGCGGGTACGGCTGGGCCGGGTCGGCGGGCGGATCGTGGCCACCCCGCTACCCCGCGGCGCCGGGGTGCTGACCTCGCTGGTGCGGGCCGACGGGCTGCTGGTCGTGCCCGCCGGGCTGGAGGGCCACCACGCGGGCACTGACGTCGAGGTGCACCTGCTGCGTGGGCTGGTGGACATCGACCGCACCATTGTGGCGATCGGCTCGCACGACCCGGTGCTCGACCTGGCCGCCGTGGCGCTGCGCGGCATCGACCCGGGCGTGACGCTCGCGTCGTCCAACGTCGGTTCGCTGGGCGGGCTGGTGGCGTTGCGCGACGGGCTGTGTCACCTCGCCGGCTCGCATCTGCTCGACCCGGAGACCGGCGAGTACACCCTGCCCTACCTGCCGAGGGTGCTCGGTCGGGGCGGTGCCGTCGGTGATGTCACGGTGATCCGGTTGGTGCACCGTGAGCAGGGGCTGATCGTCGCCGCGGGTAACCCGCTGGAGATCACCGGTATCGAGGACCTGAGCCGTCCGGGACTGCGTTACGTCAACCGGCAGCGCGGAGCGGGAACCCGGGTGCTGCTCGACCACGAGCTGCGCCGTCGAGGCATCGAGCCCGGTGATGTCCTCGGCTACCGGCGCGAGGAGCACACTCATCTGGCCGTCGCGGCGGCGGTGGCCGCGGGGCGCGCGGACGCCGGGCTGGGTGTCCTCGCGGCCACCTGGCCGTTCGGGCTGGACTTCGTGCCCGTCGCGCAGGAGCCCTACGACCTGGTGCTCACCCAGCAGGCCTACGACTCCGATGTGCTGGCCCCCCTCTGGGCCCTGCTGGCTGAGGAGAGCTTCCGCGCCTCGATCGAGGCGCTGGGCGGCTACTCCAGTGCCGAAACCGGCCGCCGGGTGCGCTAGCCGCTCTCCGTTCGGAACCCTTCGGTGGTCTGCGGCGACCACAGGCACCGTTCGGAGCCGTTCGGCGGTGCCGCCACCGGCTGTGGTGGGATCTTGGGTATGGAGAGCTCCTTGCAGAACGTGACCTTCGAATCTAACGGTTCCACTGCGCATGGGTATCTTGTGCTGCCTGAGTCCGGTCGTGGGCCTGGCGTCGTCGTGATCCAGGAGTGGTGGGGGCTGACCAGCCACATCGCGGACGTGGCGAACCGGCTGGCCGCCGCGGGCTTCGTCGCCTTGGCCCCCGACCTGTACGGCGGAGCCACCACCCACGACGCCGGCGAGGCCGGTAAGCTCATGCGGGACCTCCCGGTGGACCGGGCGGCCCGCGATCTGGGCGGCGCGGTGGACTACCTGCTCGGCCACGACGCGGTCACCGGCTCGCGGGTCGGCGCGGTGGGGTTCTGCATGGGCGGCGGCTTCGTGCTGGTGCTCGCCGCCCAGCAGGGCGACAAGATCGGCGCTGCGGTACCGTTCTACGGGGCCCTCCCCGAGCGGTACCCGAGTTTCGAGAACCTCTCCGCCCCGTTGCTGGGCCACTTCGCTGACCGGGACGAGTTCGTCTCCGCAGACCAGGTCCGGCAGCTGGCGGCCACCATCGAGCAGCAGTCTGGACACGTGCCTGACTTCCGCTTCTACCCGGCCGGGCACGCCTTCTTCAATGATGAGAACCTGCTCGGCACCTACGACCCGGAGCAGGCCGCCAAGGCATGGGAGGCCACACTGCGGTTCCTGCGCGAGCACCTGGCGGCGCCCCGACACGACTAGCGAGGAGCAACGACGTGGTTAGCAGGCTGGTCGGATGGGTTCTGGCGGTCGTGGGGGCTCTCGGGTCGGGCCTGACCGGGCTGGCTGTCGTCCTGGCGGTGACCGACGCGGATCGCCTGACAGGCCTCGTCGTGACAGCCATACTCGCCGTGGTCACGCTGGGCTGTCTCGGTGGCGCGTGGCGGCTGTTGCGCCGGCGTGGCACCCGACGTCGGCCGACCCTGGGGTGGGAACCAGAAGCCGGCGAGGGATGGCTGCCGCCGCAGGCATGGGCGGAGCTTCCCGACGTCCTGCCGAGCCGGCCACGGCTCGGGGTGCGCCCTCCCACCCCGATGGGTGATGTGCCGCCGGACGCGGTACTGCGGCGGCTGTGGCTAGTGCGAGCTGAGTTGGCCTTCGACCAGGCGGGTGGCATGCGCACCGGGTCCTTCCTGGGCTGGACCGCGATGCTGGTTCTGTCGTCAGGCCCGACGCTGTTGCTCGGTGCCTTCTTCGCGACCGGGCAGCTGACCGTGGCGGATCGGGCGTTGCTGGGGCCGGTCCTGGCCTGGCTGGTCGCCGCCACCATGGTGTGCGGCGAGCGGGCGTCGCGAGATCCCCGGCGCCATGTCCGGCTACGCCGCCTGCAGCGTGAGCTGCAGACCGCGTACGGTGCGACGCCCGGAGGTATTCCCGCCGGGCCGACGGTGCGGCTCGGTGACCCCACGCCGCGTTATGACCCCGGTAGGCTCACCGACTCCGCCGAAGGAGACAGCTGGAGTGTCCAACGCCCAGGAAGCTGACCGTGAGCTGGTGCAACAGACGCTCGGTCGGGAGTGGGGCGAGCTCACGGTCGCCGTCCACATCAGCCGGTTCGCCCCGTGTTTCCGGGTTCCCGGGCGTCGGCCTGACGGCTCGCCCCGCTCGCGAGACCGGGTGCGCCGCTGTGTCGGGCTCATCGGCAAGACCCTGCATGTGGTCGTTGTGCTCGCCGCGGAGCTGCTCAGCAACACGACGGGTCCCGGGGGCCCGTCGTTCACCACGTTCAGCGGGCAGGTACGAGGTTCCGAGGGCTCGGCTGCGGTCCAGTTCGCCGCGGCGGTTCGCGGCGGCGAGTTCTGGCTGGTGACCTGCGCGTCACGGCTGGCCGCCGTGAAGACCGGGTCGTCTCCGCCGGTGATCGTGCTGTGGTCGGGGATCGGCTCGGTCCGGCCACAGCTGGATCGGGCCGCCAAGACGTTGCGGTGGCCGGATGGATCCAGCGTGTCCTTCCTGCTCGACATTCCGGAGCGTCAGAGACTATCGGCCACGGTCTGACCGTCGGCCACGGTCTGACCCTGCGCGGAGTCGTCCCAGGACAGTGACTCGAAGACGTCCAGCGCGAGGTCGCAGACGTGTGGCCAGTCCTGCCAGGAGCTCGACGCCAGGCCGACCACGGCCACCGCGGAACCGGCTGGGTCCGGGACCCAGGCGAGCACCTGACGTTGCAGCAGCGGCAGGTGCTCGGCGCCCTCGATCTCGATCATCGCCGGTTCCTCGCGGATGGTGGCCAGCGCGGGCCCGGCGGGGAGTCGCAGAACCTCGGTATCAGTTCCCTGATCGGGGGCGTACACCTCACGCAGCGCGGCGACCACGACGCCGGGGTCGTCGTGGTCTGAGGGCATCCGGGCCGCCGTGAGCAGCACGCTGACCGGACGCTGCGGGTCGTCGGGGGAGCGGAAGAAGCCGATCGAGGTGTACTCAGCCCCGCTGGCGGCGGCGAGCAGGCCCAGCGCGGACAGTGACTCGGCGACCTTCGCGGCGCTGATGTCGTCTGCCGGCAGGACGAACAGCTGCTCCAGCGCCCGCCCGATCTCAGCGGTCGCCGCGGCTGCGGGCAACGCGACGAAGCCCGCAGGCAGCTCGATGGTGAACCCGTTCACGCCGCGCTCCGAGCCGCTAGCCGGCAGCGGAAGGTCGCCGACGCCGGGGGCGGCGAGCCGTCCGGCCCGGTGAGCTGGTGGTAGACCTCCGTGGCGACGAGCCTGCCGCCCTTGATGCCGGCATCCAACGCTCGGCCACCCACCGACAGCGGGTCGATACCGGTGCCGCCCAGCTTGTGGATGATCGGGTTCAAGCTCTTGGTCCCGATCAGCTCGCCCTCCCGGGCATCCTGGTAGGCCGCCTCAACCCCGGTCCGCAGGCGCCCGACCACACCTTCACCCTTGATCACGGCGACGGTCTGCGCGGCGTGCCGGCCGGTGACCTCGACCGCCTCCGCTCCCAGCTTGGCCGCGCGGGAGGAGGCGTAGCCGAGCACCTCGCCGCGGGTGGCGCTGAGCGCCCGCTCGGCCCCGGTCGCGACCTTCGCGCCCCGGCCCACCCCGCCGATGAACGGCAGTGCCCCGAGCGCGTCGCCGGCCATCGAGCCCCATCCGACGTGGGCGCCCGCCGCCTTCGCCAGCCCGTGCGCCCCCAACGCCATCAGGCTCGTCCCGGCCGCCGCGGCCGCGAACACCACGCCGACCGGCTCGAGGGGAGCGGTGATGATGGCGATCACGCCGAGCACGGTGCTGATCGTGTTCATCAGGTCACCGAACCGGGCGATCAGGCCGGCGTGGTCCTGAACCCACTTCCACGCCGCGGCTGCGAGGTTCTTCACCCCGTCGATGAACGCTCCGGCGATCCGGTCGAGCAGGCCCGGCTCCGCCGGCGCCTCGTCCTTGGCCCGGCGCAGCGCGTTCGCGACCTCGCTCACCAGTTCCTCATGCTGGGCGAGCAGGCGCCGGGCGAGTCCCCGGATCGCTCCCAGCTCCCTGGCTGTGCCGTCCAGCTGAGAGATCGCCACGTCATAGCGGGCCTGGGCCTGCGCCAGGGCCGTGTCGTCCGGGAAGACCTGGCCGCGTAACCCGAGGTCGGGGTTGGACTCGGCGGCTCGGAGCCGGTGCAGAGCCCGCTCCGCCTCGGCCTCGTACCGGGCGGCCGTCGTCTGCATCGACGCCAGGTCGGCGGACCACTGGTTCAGGGTCCCCGCAGCGTCACCGAGTGATCGATTGGCCTTGTCCAGATAGTCCGGGAGCTCGCCGAGCCTGTCGCGGAAAGCCTCGGCGGCCTCACCCTGCCAGACTCCACCGCCGCGGCCGATGCTGAGGAGTGCCTGGTGAGCGGCATCCAGCTCGGCCGCCACCGACCTGAGGTCCGCCGCCAGCGAGACGATCCGCTCCGTCGCGCCGGGGGCGGGGTCGAAGCCCAGCGCCGGATAGCCCCGCGCCGGATAACCCGGCGCGGGAGAACCCGGCATCGTCTCGACGTTCATCGGACCGACGGCCCGTCGAGGGCCCGGCTGATCGGGGAGGACCCACCCGGTCCGGGGGGGCCCGAGCCGGCTGTGGCGAGGGGGAGACCAGGATCGGGGAACAGCCTCGCGACCGCCTGATCGGTCTGCTCGTACAGCTGCTGGGCCTGCCGCAGCGAGTCGGCCATCTTCTCCGCCGCGTCGCTGATCTTGCCGATGCCGTACTCCCACCTCTCCTGGAAGTCTCCACCCGCCCGGTCCAGGTCGTCGCTGCCCAGCTCGGCTGCCGACGCCGCGCGCAGCCGGCCGTCGGCGGCGTGCATCCGGTCCGCCACCTCGGACAGCGAGGCGATGAGCTGCCCCAGGCCGGGCACGTCCACCAGGAACCCGTCGTTCATCCCGCACCTTCCCGTCGTCGACGGTGCACCATAGCGGCGCGGGTCAGGCGTGAGTCACGACGTCCCACTTGGGCGCGATGTCCAGCGCTTCGATGAGTCCGAGCCTCAGATGTCCATGCTGAGGTCGTCTCGGATCCGGCGAGCGAGAGACTCGTCCATGAGCAGCCGGGCGACCAGTGCCCGGATGACGTCCTGACCGGTGACGCGGGCGGTGCCGATCATGTCAGCGGTCTCGGCGCACCACTGGGTGAGCTTGAGATGATAGGTGGGGGACAGGTCGACACTGCGCCGGACGGGCTTGGTGCGATCGGAGTCGGCCCAGTGGAGGTGTTTGGTGGCGAGATCGTGGGACCGGTGTTGCGACTGAGCTCCGCGGGCCCGAGCGGAGGCGTGGTCGGCACTGTTAATCATAGATACCTCCCTATGCCAGGATGTTCGTCTGAAGGGCCGGGAGCGGTTCGCACATCTCGGGCCAGGCGAACCGAGGAGTGACGATGTCCCACCCCGCTCAACACGGATCCGAGGTGACCCGGCGCTGCGTCGTGGCCGGTACCGGTGTGCTGGCTGGCTCCGTCACGCTCGCCGCGTGCGGCGGCTCGCAAGCCCCGCCGACACCGGCAGCTCCCTCTGAACCGGCCGCCGCCGGTGAGCGCCTGGCGAGTACCGGCGACGTCCCCGTCGGCGGTGGCACGGTGTTCCCCGGCAGGAAGGTCGTGGTGACCCAACCAGCGCCGGGAACGTTCAAAGCGTTCTCGGCCGTCTGCACCCACGCGGGCTGCACGGTGAACAAGGTCGCCAGTGGGACGATCGACTGCCCCTGCCACGGGAGCCGCTTCGCCATCGCGGACGGCTCGGTCGTGCACGGTCCCGCGTCAAGGCCGCTCCCGGAGCGGCAGGTCACGGTCTCGGGCGACGCGCTCCTGCTGGAGTGACCAGCCGTACAGCTCAGCGCCAGGAGGGCAGCCAGAGCTCGGCATTCCAGCGCTCCGGGGTGATCGAGCCACCGGTGAGGACCGGCCAGAGCCAGATGAAGTCAGCCACCACCAGTCCGAGGTACAGCGAGACCGCCAGCAGCCCCGTACCGCGCCGCTCGACTCCGTCGGCAGCCCGGCCGAGAATCGTGCCCAGCGCCAACGTCACGGCGATGACCAGAAACGGCGCCACCGGGGTCATGTAGAAGAAGTACATCTGGCGGTGGATGTTGCTGAACCAGGGCAGCCAGCCAGCGGCGTAGCCGGTCAGCGCCGCCGCGTGGCGCCAGTCCGGCCCGCTGGCCGCCCGCCACAGCGCCCAACCCAGTACGGGCAGCGTGAGCCACCACAGCGCCGGCGTGCCGATGAGCATCACGGCGGCCACGCAGTCCTGGCGCCCGCAGCCCGGAGCGGCGGCACCGGATTGGTAGTAGTAGAGCATCGGCCGAAGCCCCATCGGCCAGCTCCACGGCTTGGACTCCCACGGGTGCGGGTGGGCGGGCGTGACCAGCCCCTCGTGGAAGCGCAACACGACGGCGCTGTAATGCCACAGCGACCGCAGCGCTCCCGGGACGAAGCGCCACGGGCCACCCGCACCGGTCTGGTCGCCCACCGCGTGCCGGTCGATGGCGGTCTCGCTGCTGAACCAAGCCCACCAGGTTGCCAGGTAGGCCCCGACCGGCACCACCGCCATCGCCCACGACGCCGGCCCGAGATCCCGGGCCGGCGTGCCGGCCCAGGGCCTGCGGACGCCCGCAGCGCGGCGCGCGCAGGCGTCCCACGCCAGGCTCATCGCGGCGAACGCGACGAGATAGTACACCCCGGACCACTTCACGCCGCAGGACAGCCCGAGCAGCACCCCGGCCCCGAAGCGCCACCAGCGCACCCCCAGCCGAGGACCGAAGCCGGTCTCGGCGACGCGACCTTCACGGACCACCGCGGCCAGCCGCTCGTGCACCTGCTCGCGGTCGATGACCAGGCAGCCGAAAGCCGCGAGGACGAACATCGCGAGGAAGACGTCGAGCATCCCGATGCGCGCCTGCACGTGGCTGACGCCGTCGGCGATGAGCAGCACCCCGGCGATGCCGCCCAGCAGCGTCGACCTGGTCATCCGACGCACGATCCGCACGATGAGCAGCACACAGAGCGTGCCGGTCAGCGCGGCGGACAGCCGCCACCCCCAGCCGTTGTAGCCCATCATCAGCTCGCCCAGCGCGATGAGCTGCTTGCCCAGCGGGGGATGCACGACGAGCTCGTAGCCCGCGTTGTCCTCCACCCCGCCGTTGCGCAGCATCTGCCAGGCCTGCGGCGCGTAATGCTTCTCATCGAACACCGGGGTGCCACGGTCAGTGGGCAGGCCCAGGTTCCACAGCCGTACTGCGGCGGCGACCATGGTCAGGCTCAGCGTCACCACCCAGCTCCGCCACCGGTCGGTGAGCGGGCGGCCCACCAGCCGCTGTAGCGGGCCGGCCGGCCTGGTCGGTATCGGAGGCGGCGACCCGACGCCGATCACCGGCGTATCGGGGCATGCCTGGCGGACCGCCGTCACGGGCCCGATCGTAGGCTCGGCGTCGTGCGAGGCATGTCGGGCTCCTTGACCTCAGGCGGTGGGGGGGCGCTGGTGCTGGCGGCCACCCCGCTCGGTGACTCCCGGGATGCCTCGCCGCGCTTGGTCGCGGCACTCGGCCGGGCGGATGTGGTGGCCGCCGAGGACACTCGTCGGCTGCGGGCGCTGGTCGCGGCCCTTGACGTGACTGTGACCGGCCGGATCGTCTCGCACTACGACGCGGTGGAGACAGCCCGGATCCCCCTGTTGCTGGAGGCGGTCCGCGGGGGCGCGACGGTGCTGGTGGTGACCGACGCCGGGATGCCCGCCGTGTCCGACCCCGGGTTCCGGCTGGTGGCCGCCTGCGTGCGGGAGGGGCTCCGGGTGACCTGCCTGCCCGGTCCCTCGGCGGTGACCACGGCGCTGGCCGTGTCCGGGCTGCCCTGCGATCGGTTCTGCTTCGAGGGGTTCCCGCCGCGTCGGGCCGGCCCCCGCCGGCGGTGGCTGACCGGCCTCGCCGGTGAAGTGCGCACCTGCGTGTTCTTCGAGTCACCGCATCGGCTGGCCGCCACACTCGCCGAGGCTGCGGAGATCATCGGCGCGGACCGGGTGGCGGCGGTGTGCCGTGAGCTCACCAAGCCCTATGAGGAGGTTCGCCGAGGTGGGCTGGGCGCGCTCGCCCAGTGGGCCGCAGGCGGAGTGCGCGGCGAGGTCACCGTCGTGCTGTCGGGCGCGCCGCTTGCCGCTCCGCCGGATGTGGCCGAGCTTGTCGAGGAGGTGGCCGAGCGGGTCACCGCGGGAGAGCGGCTCAAGGAGGCCGTCGCCGCCGTCGCAAAAGCGCACGGTGTCCCCCAACGCGACCTCTACCAGGCCGCTGTGGTCAACCCGTGAGTGGGAAACAGTGCTATAGCACTGTTTCCCACTCACGGGTTGACTGGCGGCATGAGCGTGGATGATCCGTACCGGTGGTTGGAGGATGTGACCGGCGAGCGGGCGCTGTCCTGGGTGCGGGAGCGCAACGCCGAGACCATCGCGGAGCTGACCGGAACCTCCCGGTTCGAGGCGCTGCGCGCCGAGATCCGGGAGGTGCTCGACTCGACGGACCGCATCCCGTACATCACCCGGCGCGGCGGCTACCGGTACAACTTCTGGCGGGACCGCGAGCATCCGCGCGGGCTGTGGCGGCGCACCACGCTCGCCGAGTACCGCAAGGACCGGCCGGACTGGGAGATCCTGCTCGACGTGGACGCGCTGGGTCGCGACGAGGGCGAGAACTGGGTGTACGGCGGCGCGCAGTGCCTGCGGCCGGACTACCGGCGGGCACTGGTCCGTCTGTCGCGGGGCGGCGCGGACGCGTCGGTGGTGCGGGAGTTCGACATCGAGCGCCGCGAGTTCGTCAGCGACGGCTTCCAGCTGCCCGAGGCGAAGTCGATTGTGCGCTGGATCGATGCCGACCGCATCTACGTCGCCACCGACTTCGGGCCGGGAACGCTCACCACCTGCGGGTACCCGCGCACCGTCCGGCAATGGCGGCGCGGCACGCCACTGGAGCAGGCCGAGCTGGTGTACGAGGGCAAGCCCGACGACATCGAGGTGTACGCCGACCACGACGACACCGAGGGTTTCGAGCGTGACTTCGTCGGGCGGGTGCTGGACTTCTACCGCTCCGAGCTGTACCAGCGGTCCGGTGACCGGCTACGCCGCGTCGAGGTGCCCGACGACGCGATCGTCGGCGTGTACCGGCGATGGCTGCTGGTCGAGCTGCGCAGCGAGTGGACGGTCGCCGAGACGTACCCGGCGGGCTGCCTGCTGGTGGCCGACTTCGACGAGTTCATGGCTGCCGGCCCTGGTACCGCCGGCCGGACCCTGCGGGTGCTGTTCACCCCCGACGAGCGCACCTCGCTGGCCGGCTACAGCTGGACCCGTCACCACCTGATCCTCGACGTGATGCACGACGTGGTCAGCCACCTCTCGGTGCTGACACCGGCGCGGGACTGGCGTGCCATGCCGCTGACCGACACGCCGCCGCTGTGCACCGCCGGCGCGTGGGGTACCGACCGGGACACCGACGACGAGTACCTGCTCGACCTCGACGGTTTCCTGACGCCGTCCACACTGGCCATCGGGACCATCGGCGCCGGTCCGGCCGTCGTGCTCAAGCGGGCACCGTCCTTCTTCGACGGTGCCGGTCTCGCCGTGCGCCAGCACTTCGCGGTCTCCGACGACGGCACCCGGATCCCGTACTTCGTGGTGGCGCCCGCTGAGCCGGCCGTGCCGCCCGGCGGCCGGCCCACCCTGCTGTACGGCTACGGCGGCTTCGAGGTCTCCCTGCAACCCGGCTACAGCGGTGGTCTGGGTCGGGCCTGGCTGGCCCGCGGCGGCTGCTACGTCCTCGCCAACATCCGCGGCGGCGGTGAGTACGGCCCGCGCTGGCACGCCGCCGCGCTCAAGGGCCACCGCCACCGGGTCTACGAGGACTTCGCCGCCGTGGCCCGGGACCTGGTCGCCCGCGGCCTCACCACGCCGCCCCGCCTGGGTGCCGAGGGCGGCAGCAACGGCGGACTTCTCATGGGCGTGATGCTCACCCGGTACCCGGAACTGTTCGGCGCCATCGTCGCCGCGGTCCCGCTGCTGGACATGCTGCGCTACCACACGCTGCTGGCCGGCGCCTCCTGGATGGCCGAGTACGGTGACCCCGACGACCCGACCGAACGCGAGGACCTGCTGCGTTTCTCCCCGTACCATCAGCTGCGCGCCGGCCGCCGCTACCCGCCGACCCTGCTCACCACCTCCACCCGCGACGACCGCGTGCACCCCGGCCATGCCCGCAAGCTGGTGGCCCGGATGCGCGAGTACGGCCTCCCGGTCTCCTATTACGAGAACATCGAGGGCGGCCACGGCGGCGCGGCGGACAACGAGCAGGCGGCCTTCATGTCCGCCTTGGCGTATGAGTTTCTCTGGCGCCATCTCTCCGGCTGAGCTGGCCGCGCCGCCCCAGTTCACACGATCGGGTATTGAGCATGAAGTACTTACTGTGCGTGATCGACGGGAGTGAGATCCGAGCCGTTGGATGTGGTTTCACCGAGCTTGCGGCTGAGACAGCCGCGCGGGAGCAGATGCGGGTGCTCTCGCTGGGTCAGCTGCCTCCCTCGGCTTTCCAGGCCGCCGAGGCGCATCTTCGCCTGGAGCCCTCCGACTTCGTCCCCGGTGCCTCCGATCACGAAGACACGTTCCGCGTGGCTGCTCAGGGCCTGGTGTCCGAGCTGTGCTAGGAGGTGCCCGCCGACGTAGCGCTGCTGCCCGGATGGCGGGGGCCCCGGCGGATAATGGCGGAGCCTGCGGCTCTAGGTGCGCGATCGCACCAGGGCGGCGGGTCGGAGTCCGTGTCACAAGGGATCGCGGACATTCTCGCGCGATGTCGTGAGCCGGTGGTGGAAGCGCCCGCATCGTGGGGTGCTCAAGCTGACGCCGCGGCTAGGCGAGCTGCTCCCCACCGATGTGGTCCGATCGCTTGATGCGGCGGCGCTGCACCTGGAGGGATACCGCTGGCTGGAGCAGGGCGTCCAGATCGTGCTGATCGCGGTGACGTGGCCTGGCCGGCACGGCGCGACCTACGGGGTGGCCGCGGCGGCGACTCCGGCTGCGGCGGCCCTGGAGGCGCTGTGCCGGAGCCTGCACACGAGGGTCGCGCTGTACTGGCCGGGTTATCCGGGGCATCCGACCGGCGCGACGGCTGCTCGCCTGCTGACGTCGTGGCGCCAGGGCCCGGACCACCTAGCGATGCTCGACCGGCATGCGACCGAGGGGGAGGACCGAGCCGGTGGGATCGAGTCGTGGTCCGGCGACTGGGTGGACGTGGCGACCCGCAGGTTCGGCCATGAGCCGGTGATGGTGACCTGGACCGATGACAGGATCGGCGAGGTCACGAGGATACTGTGTCCCTGCGCGGCTGTGTACCAACCGGTGGAGCAGCGGCTTCCGTGCCCGGTGTGGTGAGCTTGCCTCGGGACCGGTCCAGTGTCCTGGTCGCGTTCCTCTGGTGGCCGACCAGCTGTCCGAGAATGTCGACGATACGTCGACGGTCGCTCACGTCGAGGCCGGCGAGGAACTGGTCGGTCACCCGCTGCTCGATGCGGACCAGGTCGCGGTGGAGATGCTCCCGACCCCGCTCCGTCAACGTGATCGCGTAGCGTCGACGGTCGCCGGCGTCACGCACCCGGTCGACCAAGCCCCGGCGCTCGAGGACATCGACGACGGTGACCATGGTGGTGCGGTCGATCCGCAGGTTCGCGCCGATGGACTGCTGTGACTGCCCTCCGTTGAGTTCGATGTGGCGCAGCACACCGAACTCGCGAGCGGTCAGGTCGTAGGGACGCAGCTCGCGTTCGAAGTCATCGAGCAGGATCTGCGCGGCCTTGTTCAGGAGGAACCCGATGGAGCTCAGAGGATGAGCAGGCGCGCACCCCAGCGCTTCGGTCTCGCGGCCATGCCCCGTGCTCATACCGCTCCTCACTGAGCATCCGCCGGATAACCGGTCGTCATCCACGCTCCGTCAGTGTAGTGGATCGTTGTCGACGGTGACGATCACTCAGTCGGCTTGAGGTGGGCGGTCTAGAGGGGGATGTTGCCGTGCTTGCGGCTGGGCTGAGGGCGCCGCTTGCCGCGCAGCATGTCCAGTGCGCGGATCAGGAGCGGGCGGGTGTCGGCGGGGTCGATGACGTCATCGACGTGGCCTTGCTCCGCTGCGGCGAGATGGTGCATGACGGTGCCGCGGTAGTCCGCGATCAGCTCAGCGCGCCTACCGGCGGGGTCTTCGGCGGTGCGAAGCTCGTGGCGGTGTAGCAGGTCCACCGCGCCGGCGGTACCCATGACCGCGATCTCGTTGAGCGGCCAGGCGAAGGCGACGTCGAAGCCCACCGATCGGGAGTCCATGACGATGTAGGCGCCGCCGTAGGCCTTGCGCAGGATCACCTGCACCCGGGGCACGGTGGCTTCGCAGTAGGCGAACAGCAGCTTGGCGCCATGTCGGATGATCCCGTCGTGCTCCTGCCTGGAGCCGGGCAGGAAACCGGGGACATCGACGAAGGTGACCAGCGGGATGTTGAACGAGTCGCAGGTGCGCACGAACCGGGCGGCCTTCTCCGACGCGGAGATGTCGAGCACCCCGGCCTTTTCTGAGGCTGGTTGGCCACCACTCCCACCACCTCGCCATCGAGGCGGCCGAACCCGGTCACCACGTTGCGGGCGAACCGCTGCGAGCACTCGAACCATGAGTCGGTGTCGAGTACCTCGCGGAGTACCTTCCGCACGTCATAGGTGGCCTTGGGGCTGGAGGGCACGAACTCGGCGACTCTGGCGCAGCGCCGGTCCGGGGAGCTTGAGTTCAAACGGTGAGCGCGACACCGGCCTTGACCTGGGCGAGGGCTCGTAAGCCGGCCCGCGCATCGGGCAGCCCCTAGCCTGCCCGTCATAGCTCGATGTGAGCCCTCGCGAGGGTCCCAGG
>Ga0213882_10000168_pt1 | contig 27189 bp, 27 predicted proteins | sample BarmaccoBMER_R09_FD_160106 | JGI IMG/M metagenome (GOLD analysis project Ga0213882, IMG submission 160106) | Barbacenia macrantha exposed rock microbial communities from rupestrian grasslands, the National Park of Serra do Cipo, Brazil - ER_R09 ...
TCATATCCGCCGATCACTCGATTTTCTGGCGGATGGAACTGTGACGGCAAAGCATCTGGTCAATCACGAAGAGCGGCTCAGCGCCCTACCTCAGGTACTATTCGATCTGGCGCATCGCCGGAACGGGCAGATCAAGGCCGCGATTATTCCCTAGGTTTGGAAAGTGCCCGTAGCTCGTTTACAACCGAAAGAATACATTCGCAACGGACCGCCGGAGACCACGCGATATTCGCGGAAAGAAGCTCTGGAGTATACGCGCTGGCTGGCGACACATCATTACGAAAATTTTCATGTTGTGAGTGCGTTGCTGCCCAAAAAGCTGCATCAGCACTTTTACAACGTCTACTCATTCTGCCGGTGGGCGGACGATTTGGGCGACGAAATTGGGAACACTCAGGAGAGCTTGCGTCTGCTGGCTTGGTGGCGTACTGAACTTCAAGCTATGTACCGGGGCGAGACATCCCATCCCGTATTTGTGGCTCTTGAAGAAACCGTCCGGGGCTACGGTATCCCCGCGGAACCTTTCGATCGGCTGATCTGTGCCTTCGAACAAGACCAGACGGTCACGCGCTATCGCAATTTCGAGGAACTGTACGGATATTGCCTGAATTCCGCGAATCCGGTCGGGCACCTCGTTCTATATCTCTGCGGGTACCGGGACACGGAACGCCAACGCTTCTCCGATTTCACCTGCACCGCTCTCCAGCTCGCGAATTTTTGGCAGGATGTGATCGTCGATCTTGAAAAGGGCCGCATCTATCTGCCTCTCAACTTGTTTGACAAGCACGAATACAGCATCGATGATCTGAACGCCCGCCGTTTTGACGAACGATTTAAGAGAATGATGCGAGAAGCCGTCGATATCGCAAACGATCTCTTTCGGAGAGGACTGCCGTTAATCGAAATGGTGAATCGCCGGTTGGCGCTCGACCTCGAGTTGTTCAGCCGCGGCGGAATGAAGATCCTCGACAAGATCCGGCGACAAAACTACAATGTTCTAGATCGGCGCCCGTATATCTCAAAGGTGGAACGCGCCAGTATTCTTCTTCGATGCCTCCCGCGAGTGCTCCCGTTCTAAACTCTGGTAGCGTTGCGGCTTCCTATCGCTTCTGCCGTGAAGTTGCGAAGCGTCGCGCCAAGAATTTCTACTACTCTTTCTTGCTGCTCGAAAAGCCACAGCGGGATGCGATGTGCGCTATCTATGCCTACATGCGGCATTGCGATGATCTGAGCGATGAACCCGCTACGAACGACAAATCGGAACTTCGCGAAAGCATCGCGCGGTGGCGGATGAAGCTCAATCGTGTCCTGGATGGCGAAATGGCAGAGGATCCAATCTGGCCCGCGTTCCATGACACGGTCGAACGCTACAAGATCCCGCATCGCTATTTTCATGAAATGATTGACGGCATTCTTTCCGACATCGAACCGCAGCAGGTGCGAACGTTCTCAGATCTGTATCGCTACTGCTATCGGGTAGCTTCGGTGGTCGGCCTTACGGTCATTCATATTTTTGGATTTCGCTCGACCAGCGCCCTACTGCTTGCGGAAAAGTGCGGAGTCGCGTTCCAATTAACGAATATCGTTCGTGATATCCGGGAAGATGCCCTGATGGGCCGCGTCTATGTTCCGCGTGAGGACCTGGACCGGTTCGGAGTCACTCTTGACCAGCTTCGTTCCGGCTCGGAGGACAAAGCCTTTCGCGAGTTGATGAAATTCGAGGCCACCCGCGCACGCTCTTACTACGATGAATCCGCGCCGCTGCTGGAATTAATCGAGCCGAAAAGCCGCCGCTCGCTTTGGGTTTTGCGGCAAATCTATCTTCGACTCCTATCACGAATTGAGAAAGCGGACTACTCTGTTCTCTCGCGCCGCGTCAATGTTCCTAAGCGGACGAAGATCGCACTTCTTGGTTGGGCGTTTTTGCGGTAAAAAGAGAGTGATGCACGCGTCGGTTCGATAGAGAGCACAACTGACACGTCCCGAGGGCTCTTCGGAGGCAAGTTCTGAAAAACTGGCCGGGCATCGAGTGCAGGCTCTCCGCGAAGCCCGTCTGTGGACAGCCTCGGCACCAATTTGCGGAAACTAGGGCGGTTGGTGACAGCAAGTCCAATAACGGCTTCGGCGCAGCCAATTTCCACATCACGCGCCTCCCAACCGGAACCGGAATAATGCGCTGTTTGATTCGGCTTTTGGACATTTCACCCGACGGATGCGGTTCAGCTCACAGCATCCTGAAATACTCATATAGGGCAACTCGAAAGGCTACATCAAAATCTAGGGGATGAACAGGTTCACTCTGCGATTGTAGAGCCAACCTATGGCTTGATGCCGAATGGGCCGCGTATCATTGCTGAATGCGAGCTTGGACGAAGTTGCAGTTGAACGGTCTGCAGCGTACGTTCAACCCAGCAAAGATCCTCATCAGAAAGCGCAGTATAGTGCTGCTCGGTACGGATTATCCTTTCTCTGTCTTGAGCGCTCAACAGAGCGAGAGCTTCCGCGACGGCACGCTCATATTGCTGCTGCGTGGGGAGTCGCGCGGGAGCGTTCGTGAAGCTAGCTTCGACAGCTTTCACGAGAATTGAAGCAAATTGTCTTTCCCCCGTTGAATCCAGATGAGTTTCAATGAGCTTAAGAAGATCGAGCGATCCATTCGGTTTCAAATTCTCCAGACCTGCAACGCGTTCTCCCGAAGTTGATGCAGCCGATGAGATGCTGCGAATTAAGGTGGCGCACGTCTGGGTATCAACGGTATTTAGAACGTCTGAAATAATCCGCGCCCGTTCATAAAGTAGCTCGTCATCAAGACTCGGCAGGCCCTGCGCGATGCGTGATGACATCTCACCCAGTTCTTCGTCAGAGAGGGATTCAAACCAGGCGCGAACGCGAGTGTTTTTGGCGATTTCGGCGCTGAACGATTGGAGGAACGGGTCCGACGATTCGGCTAACTGTTGGACTCGCGTCGTTGAAAGAATATGTAGCCCGCGGAAGTCCTTGTACAGTTCCAGGATGGTCTGGGATTTGCTAACGAGCATGAGCCCCGCTATGAAAGCGGAAATTAGCGCAACGGCTGTCAGGCAGCAGCGCAAAAGCGACGGGCCTTTGGGATCGATAGGATAAAAAGATTGCATGGCTTTATCGAACGATGCCCCCAGTTTTTCGTTTGCAGGAAGGGCGACCATGATGCCGCGCCAACTGGAGTCGAAATAAACGACAGCTTTGACGTCCAGCTCCCGATTGGTTGCTCCCTTCGCGGGTTTTTCGTTGTGGTCCGGGGGCCAGTTCGGCAGGCCGAAAGGAAACAGATGCTTGACCTCTTTAGCGAAGCGTTCATATCCTGTTTGGTCGAAAGGGATTAAGAGGATGAGCTGTTCGGGACGAGTCTGACTTACCGCGGTTTCAATCTCCCAGAGAAGCCCTCCGCTTGTACCCGCCCGGATGACCGTGAAAATCGCGCGCTTCATAAGCGTCGAAACTTCACCCTTCCACTCATGATCCGAGAACTGCAGACGAGTGGCATCGAGCTTAGGCAAGACCTCGGCGGGCTGTCCGACCGCCAAAACAGGCCCCACGGCGTTCAGCACACGAACTACTTGCTCCTCCTTAGTGGTTGGTGTCCAAATCCCGAAAGTTCCTGCCAATATGGATGTCGGCTCTGCGGTGACCGGGTCATCTCGAAAGGAGCGCAGATATAGAACCGGCGGGCGCGGGTCGTGACCAAGAGTTTCGCGGATTGAGGACAGAATCATCCTCCGTCCACGGTTGTATATCGAGGCGCCAGAAAGAGCCAGCAAGTAGCCGAAACCTGCGAGGGATCCTCCGGCCAACCCAATCTTGATACCGTTGTCAATGACAGAGCGCCAACCACCGCCTGGCGGCCTTAGGTCAATGAGTCCGAAAGATATTCCAAAAGCGCCGATAAGGCCGAGTGATGAGCCCCAGACGAGCAGGCAAAAGCCAGTGATTTTCAGAATCAGCGCCCGAAGCTCGTGCAATCTGGCTAGACTCAGGCGGGGACGGGTTGTTGTTTGCTCGATCGCCATACTTGCTCCAAGTGCGACGTTTTTGGGAGTTGTCGGCTATAGCGAACCTGCGCTGCAATTTGGGCACCAATCGCGAGCTCTGTCAGATAATCTGGCCGGATATGATTTGCCGATGTCTGGGTGGTGAAATTGGCAGTTAACGTAAGACGAAAGGATACTGGACCCGATCGAGCGGGCACCGATTGCGCGAGTATCACGAATATAAGTAGCTCGATGTATTCGGGGCGGTGCGGAAGTTAATCGCGGCGTTAACGACGTTGAGAGAAGGAGACCGCCTGACAATCAGGAAAACTCACGATGACGATACCAGGTGCAAGCGCAGAGTCCACAGCAACCCCTTCGGAGATTGCGAGCGCGTTACGTAGTCCGCGTGGTCGAAGGAGTTCGCGATTGGTCGTTATCCACAAGGTTCGGCCTGTGGAACGGTTGAACACTGAGATCCGGTTGCGCTACGCATCGCCTGAAGACTACCAGTCGGTTCCGCGGCTCGGCGTGGAGCGACCTGCCAGTCTGCGAGAAAAAACTTAATAGCCCTAACCCACGCTGACACCCGCTGCCGGCTGCTCCGCCCGATAGGTCGCAATCCATTCCGTGTCTGGGCCTTCGATCCGAATTTCATCGTTCCCCGCTGGAACCATCCAGCACTGCCCGGCCTTGAATTCCGCACCGCGAATCACACCCGTGCCTTTAGAGCAGGTCAGCAGCATGTAACAGGGTTGCCCGGCAGCAATAACGATACTGTTCTGAGGCCGCAATCGCTCCATCCGAAAGTACGGGCAAGAAACCAGCTCCTCGCGCCCTGGAGATAAGAACCGCGTTCTAGCCGGACTTTGGTGCGGGCCGAGTTGCGACACCTCGACCCCGTGTTCCAGGTGCAGTTCGCGGGGCCGCCCGTAATCGTATAAACGGTACGTTATGTCTGAGTTCTCCTGAACTTCAAAAATGGTCAATCCGGCGCCGATCGCGTGGACTGTTCCGGACGGCACGAATATCACGTTTCCCGCCTCCACCTTGCGCCAGTCGAGCAGGCGTTCAATTTCACCCGACTTGGCAGCGCTTTCTACCCGCTGCCGACTCAACGGTTCGCGAAATCCCACTGCGAGCTCTGCTGCCGGTTCCGCATCGAGCACATACCAGGCCTCGGTCTTACCTAGGCTTTGATGATGCCGCTCAGCGTAGTCGTCGTCCGGGTGTACCTGTACGGACAGTCTTTGAGTCGTGAATAGAAACTTTGTCAGCAAGGGGCAGATTCCAGGATGCTGCGGATCGCCCCCGGTCCCCAGAACCTCTGGGTGAGCGGTAATCAATTGCCCCAGCGTTCCACCTAACGATGTCTGGTTTTCTTCAAAAGTGAACCAAACTTCGCCGATACGCAGATTACGAGGAGCCTTGTCGAAGTGCATTGCGAGCTTTTCGCGTCCCCAAACGCGCTCGCGAAAGAGCGGGAGCAGTTGGGTGGGCTCAGTAACAGGTGGCATAAGCTCCTCGCGAGAATTTGAGGGAGTTCTTCGCACTAGAATTCGACGCACTCAATTCCGGCAATCCGCGCTCTAGAATCCACATGATCTACGCTCTGGTAATCCTCTCCCTAGTGGCGCTACCGGCAGCAGCTCTACTTAGTTTGAGCGATTCGCAGAAAGGACTCAGGCGCCTATTCCAAAGCTTGCATAACGAGCGCGGAACAGCCAAAGAGGAGTTCCGCCGGGTACCCGATGATCCGTTGACGATGCCCTGCTCCGATCCTTTCCCGGAATTGAGCTTCACTCGCTCTCTTCTCGCCCTAAGTAAAGTTCGTTTACTAGCTCCCGGTGGTTCTCCAGAACCCGCGCCCGTCGAACCTTCATCGTCGGCGTCAGTTCCCCATGCTCAATTGAGAAATCACGATCGAGCACTTTGAACCTCCGGATCCGTTCAAAATCAGCCAGCTGACGATTTACCCGGCCAACAGCTTCCTTAACGGCTTTCTGGACCGGCTCCGCGATGGCGACTTGAGCCGGTAGCATTCGTTCCGTTCCTTCCATGTTCTTCATGTGTTGCACATGGGCCATATTCAACGTCAATAAGGCAGTCACGTACGGCTTCTTATCGCCGATCAGCAGAAGTTGGTTTACCAACGGCTCCATTTTGAATAGATTCTCGATGCGGGCTGGATAGATTTTCTTGCCGTTGGAAGAGACGATCATTTCTTTCTTTCGTCCGGTAATGTACCAGTAGTCGTCGCTGTCCTTTTCGGCGATATCACCTGTTGCGAACCATCCATCTTCGGTGATAACGGATCGGGTCGCGGCCTCGTGCCTGTAATAGCCCTTGAATAGGCACGGTGTAATTACCTGTAACTCGCCATCTTCGGCCAGGCGCATCTGAACGCCCGGAAGCGCTTTGCCGATGCTCCCAGGCTTCGGCCGGTCCAGAGGATTGAAAGAAAGGACGCCGGCCTCCGTCAGCCCATAGCCTTCGATCAGCGGCATCCCAATCGCCGCATAAAACTCGCCCAGGTCCTTTCCCAACGGTGCCGCCCCAGATGCCGCGATTCGTATTCTTCCGCCTAGCCGTTCGCGGATTTTATAGAAGACGAGCTTGTCGGCAATCTTCAGCAGCCTCAGAAGCCAGCCGGGAATGGGCTCGCCCCTCTGCCGCAATCGTGCCGCTTCCAAGCCCATTCCGAGGGCACCATAAAAAATTCTTCGCGCATAGCCTGGCCGCTTCTTAATTTCATTCTGGATCGTCGCGTACATCCGCTCCCAGACCCGAGGCGGAGCCAGAAAGATGGTCGGGCGGACGGACTTGAGCTCGGCGGGCAGGCGCGCCAGGCTTTCTGAAAACCACACCGGTGTACCCATGCGCATGGGGATCAGTTCGAGAACGATCCGCTGCGCGATGTGCGCCGAAGGCAGAAACACGAGCATCGAATCCTCGGGTCCGATCGGTAACGCGATCGGGCTCATGTCCATGTTCGCCAGTGCTGCAGCATGGCTGGTGAGGCCCATTTTGGGCTCGCCGGTGGCGCCGGAGGTCAGATAGAGAATCGCGGGATCATCCGGCGAAAGCTCGCCTTGAATGCGCGCGAACTCCGTGGGTTGGCGCTCGAACATTTCTCGTCCCCGTACCTGTAGCGATTCGAGAGTCAGTAGACCCTCCAGTTCGCCCGTCATGAGAACGACATGAGAGGGTAAATTTCTTCCCCGCGCCTCCACCGCTTTTTTAAGCTCGGAGTACATCTTTTGGTCCTCGACGAACAGAAAGCGCGGCGCGGCGTTCTCAAGATTCTTCGCCAGGTCTGCCATAGGAAGCGACGTGTACAAGGCCCCGGAGACCGCGCCGGCGCCCATGATTCCTATGTCGACGAGGTAGAATTCAGCCCGGGTTTCGGACAGCGTGCAAACGATATCGCCCTTCACCGCTCCGAGCACGCGCAGACCCATAGCGATCTGGCGCGACGACTCCAGCCATTCCTTCCATGTGTAGGTGCGATATCCCCGGCCGGCCTTGGTTCCGATCGGCTGGTAGAGAGCAATGGCTTCGCCGTATTGGTGCGCAGTTTGTTCCAGAACCGTGAAGACGTTTCGGCCAGACACTGCCCGAATTTTAACAGCCGAAAGCAACCCCTTGAAGCAGCCGGGCACCACTCTTATTCCGTACGCAGCGCCTCCGCCGGATCGATACGCGCGGCACGAACAGCCGGCACGAGGCTCGAGAGAAAGGCGATTACGAGCAATGCTCCGCTGGCAACGTACAAAGAGCTAGCGTCGGTAGCGGGAACGCCGAACAATAAACCGCGTAGCAGGCGCGCCCCCACAAGCGCGAGCAAGCCGCCGGTAACTGCGCCGGCAACCACAACGGACAGATTCTCAGTGAGGAAAAGCTTCAAGATATCGGACGAATTCGCGCCCAGGCTGACGCGGATACCCACTTCCTTGACGCGCTTTGCTATCGAATACGAGATCAATCCATAGAGCCCGATCGCGGAGAGCGCTAGCCCCAGCAACGCAAACAAGGTAGAAAGAATGGCCAGCACCCTATCTCGCGCGATACCGGCGTCTCGCTGCAAAGCTACTGTCTTGAATTCCTGGAGAGGCATCTCGGGCGCCAGGTTGTGAATGATTCTTGCCAGCTCCCGTTCAAAGATTTCCGGATTACGCCGCACGCGAACAGTAAGCACCTGCCACGAGCTTTCCGTTTGAAGCATCGGCCGATACACCATACTCTTGGGGCTGTCGCGCAGATTGAAATACGGCATGTCTTTGACCACGCCAACGATCGTAGCCAGATCCGTCTGGCCCGACACGGCTCCTTTGAATTGCTTTTCCAGCGCCTTCTCATGCGGGAAGTAAGTAGCCGCAAACCGTTCGTTGACGATGGCGACCGGCGCTGAGCCTTGGCGATCTGTGGCGTTGAAATCGCGGCCCACGATCAGAGGAATACCGACCGTGCGGAAATAATTCGAAGAAACTTCGGAAAACAACGTCTGTAGAGCCGTCGATGAAAGTTCGGATTTACCGGGGATTGACACGCTGGAGCTGAACATGGCTCCCGAAAGAAGACCCGGAACTCCGTACGCGACAGAAACAACATCCGACATCTGGCTAACACGGGACTGGAGATCGTTCAGTAACGAGACCGGCGCATATCGCTTGCCGGCTTCGGAGGCCAGCGTGAGATCAGCCATCACGATATGATCTGGATCGGCTCCGATGTTGATGGTTCTGAGATTGCGCAGCGAATGCTCGAACAGACCCGCCGCAACCAGCAGAACCATAGTCAGCACCAGCTGAACGAACAGCAGGGATTTGCGTAGGCGCGATCTGCGCGGCTGTGTTACGGAACCCTGGCTGGCGCCCTTCAGAGAAGTCTGCGGGTGCACACCAGATGCCAGCCAGGCCGGAACGAGTCCAAAGAGCAACACCGCGGCGGTCGCGAGCAGCGCGGTGAAGGCCAATACGTGCAGATCTGGCGCGACGTCGAGGCGGCCGTAGGTTTTGCCTTTGTTGAATTCAAGAACAAGTAAATTTACAACACCGGCTGCCAGGCCATAACCAAGCGCCGCTCCGCCCAGCGCAAGCCAGCCGCTTTCAATCAGCAACTGCCGGATAACCCGCCAGCGGCTCGCGCCCAAAGACAACCGCATCGCGATCTCTCGTTCGCGCTCCTGACCGCGAGCAAGTAAAAGATTCGCCAGGTTCAGCAAAGCGATGATCAGCACGAGAGCCACGGCGGACATGAGAACTACAAGCGGCCGCGACATGCTGCTGAAATCGTCGAAGCCGCGTGGAGCCGGTTTCACTCGATAATCGGCATTGCGATCGTAGGGACCATCGCCAGGCAACGTTTCTACCATCCGTTTGGCGAAGGCATTGAGGCGGTCGGAAGCTTCGCCCACGCTGATTCCCGGTTTCAAATGCGCCAGAATGCTCAGCCACAACATGCGTGCATCGTCGCGCTGCAAACGGCCAACATAACCAACCATCGCCATCGGGATCTCTATATCTGGGGGATTCTGCAGGCTCAGTCCCGTAAAGTCGGGTTGGGTTACGCCGACAACTCGTAACGGTTTGTCGTTGATGCGAACTGTGCTACCGATGACCTGTGAATCCGCACCGAGTCTCTTCCAGAGCTGAAAACTGATCGTGCAGACCGGATGTGCGCCCACCGCGCCATCGTCCTCGCTCGAAAGAAGTCTGCCCAGAAAAGGAGCGGCATGCGCAAACTGGAAGTACGTTCCACTCACATAGATGCCGTTGATGGTTGTCTCTCCGCTTGGGACCTGAAGCTGAAACGCATTCATCCCCCATTGCGCGGTAACCGCATCGAAAATTCCGTTCTGTGCTTTGATCTCGCTGTAGAACGGATAACTGAAGAAATTCTGGTAATTCTGCAGTGGCTTATTAAAGACCTGCACCTCAACGATTCGCTCCGGATGCGGCACCGGCAGCGTTTCGAGCACGAGCGCGTGGAGCAGGGTAAAAATCGCCGCGTTCACCCCGATTCCAAGCGCTAGCGAAAGAAGCGCGACGAGGGTGAAACCCGGCGTCCGCCGAAGACTGCGAAACGCGAAATAAAGATCCCGCAGAAGCTGTTCGAGATCGTGAAAGCCGCGCCGCTCGCGATACTGTTCCTTGATCTGCTCCGGGCCGCCGAACTCACGCCGAGCAGCCAGTCTGGCCTCCCAATCCGGCATGCCTTGGCCCTTGAATTTCTCTTCAAGCATCGCCAGATGCGCCTCGATTTCAAGATCAAGTTGCCGGTCCGCAGAACGGCCGTAGAGCGTGTTCTTTGCCTTCCATGCGATTCGGTGCCACCACATACACGGGGCTAGGCCGGATTGCCCAAGATCTTTGATACGAAACCTGAGAACTGCCGCCAGCGTTCCGTTTCGGCGCTAAGCATCTTACGTCCCGCGCGGGTAATTGAGTAGTATTTCGCCTGTCTATTGTTTTCGGACGTGCCCCATTCGCTTTCAATTGAACCCTGCTGCTGGAGCCGAAGCAAGGCCGGATATACTGTGCCCTGATTCAAATGGAGTAAGTCTTCCGAGACCTGCTGAATCCGCTGCGCCAGCCCATAGCCGTGTTGCGGACCCATCGAGGCGAGAGTTTGCAGAACGATCAGATCGAGAGTGCCCTGCAGGAGTTGGGTCCGTGAAGGTTCTTCTTTAGACATTCAACAGGAGTATGCGAGTTCGCTGGGATTGCCGTCAAGGGCCAAGCTATGCGCCGATGCGACAATTTTGGTTTGCCGTCATCCGAATACCACATTCCAGGCACAGGCCCTGAGGCTTTCAACCTGCGCCGTCCCGTCGCCTATCGGGAAGAGGCGTTTCTGGAGAGTCCCGAATCGCGTCCGCTCCGCATTCTCTCCGAATACCTCTGGCCACTCTCGCATTTTCAGGACGAGAAGATTCAGGACACCATCGTTTTCTTTGGGTCCGCGCGGATTGTACCGGACGGTCCCCTCGGCCGGTATTACAGCGAGGCGCGCGAACTCGCCCGGCTGATCACGGAATGGGGGATCTCAGTATCGCAATCCACAGGTCAAGCCGAACCGCGCCGGAGATTTGTGATCTGTTCAGGAGGCGGCCCGGGCATCATGGAGGCTGCGAATCACGGCGCCATCGATGCCGGAGGCAAGTCGATCGGCTTGAATATCGGATTGCCCTTCGAACAACTCCCGAACCCTTACATTACGCCCGAACTATCCTTTGAATTCCATTACTTCTTCATGCGGAAGTTCTGGTTTGCTTACCTGGCAAAGGCACTGGTCGTTTTCCCAGGCGGGTTCGGTACGTTGGACGAGCTCTGCGAGATATTGACTCTGGCGCAGACAGAGAAATTGGAGAGCAAAATCCTGATTTTGCTGTATGGGTCTGAGTATTGGAAAGAAATTCTGAATTTCGACGCCTTGGTCAAATACGAGATGATCGCGCCCTCGGACCTGAACCTGTTCCGTTTCGCGGACACGCCGGAGTCCGCCTTTGGACTTTTGACAGAGGGTCTAACGCGCTATTACCTGGAGCCCGAGCGTGATCTGCGCCATCCGATGGAGGAAGCGCCCGAGATTGCCCGGACGCGAACTCCTTAACGGTTTTTTTCGATCCAGTTCTTACAGGCTGGCGCCGGGTTTCGGCCGATGATGCCATCAAACGAAGGAGGCGGGACTTTGATGACGCCATTGGGATCCGGGTTCGTGCCGGCGGGCTTTTCGAGGAGTGGAATCGAACACGTGGGAGCGTTCCACGGAGTGATAGCCGAAGGCTTTTCGGGTCCAGGTGTTTGAGGGTCCACGAAAAAGGTCGGCGGCCCTCCCTTCTCCAAAGGCGGTGGTGTTGGCTGGTTCAGGAGATCTTTGGCCGAAAGCTGCTTCAGGAAGTCTTTATGCTGAGGCAGATTTGAATCGGGACCCAGCAGGGCACTTTGGTCCGCCGCCATGAAGCAGGCGGGTAAAGCGAAAAGAAACGCCGCTAGCATAGACCTGCACTTCGGGAAAGCGCCAGCATGGACGAAACTCATGAAAACCCTCCCCGTTGAACGGGTATTTAGACGTGCCAGCTCGCATGACGTTAGGGACTATTTTGTTGCCCGGGAACAGGCGGAGCATTTGGGTTCGGTCTAAGATGCAAACATGCGATTCGTCACGTTCGAAAGGGCCGGCCAGCCGCATCCTGGCCTCGTGACAAAGGACAGTGCCGTCGTTGACCTCGGGCCGGCTGGTTTCGCTTCCCTCCTGGAGTTGATCGAAGCCGGCCAAGCGGGCAGATCGAAAGCCGAGCAGTTCGAAGCGAGCGCGCCTTCCTCGGCAAGGCATTCGCTTGCGGCCGTCACGCTTCTTGCGCCGATTCCCAGGCCCCGCAAGTTGATCTGCGTCGGCCTGAACTATCTCGATCACGCCAAGGAAACGGGAGCGGAGATTCCGAAGGTCCCGACTATCTTCAATAAATTCGCGACCACCGTGATCGGCCCCGGCGCGAATATTGTATTGCCTAGGGTATCGAAAGCGCCAGATTTCGAGGCTGAGTTCGCTTTTGTGATCGGACGCGGAGGGCGTCACATCTCAGCTGAAAACTGGCAGGCTCATGTCTTCGGCTATACGATCGTGAATGACATCAGCGCTCGGGACTACCAGCGGGCAACTAGTCAGTGGCTGATGGGCAAAACGTTCGATACGTTCGCTCCTATGGGGCCCTGGATCATCACCGCGGACGAGATTGCGAACCCTCACGAATTGGACATTGAGCTAGATATAGACGGCGAAACTCTACAGGATTCGAATACACGGGAGCTGATCTTCAAAGTGCCGGACCTCATCGCATTCTTGTCGAGCGTCTTCACGCTCGAACCGGGCGACGTCGTTTCGACGGGAACACCCGCAGGTGTCGGATTCGCGCGGAAGCCGCCGCGGTACTTGCGGCCCGGAGAACAGGTCACAGTGAGAATAGCGGGAATCGGAGAGCTCCGAAATCCGGTGATCGCCGAGGCCTGAAGAAAGCGCGCGATGCCCTCATTTCTTCTTAGTCAGCTTGCAGAGCTACTGAATTGCCGCTTGGCAGGGGATCCGAAGGTGAATATCACCGGCGTTGCAACCATCGAGAAGGCCGGTGCAAGCGACATCACCTTCCTGGCAAACCCCAAGTATGCGCCAAAAGCGAAGTTAACCCGCGCTGCTGCACTTATTGCTGCGGAACCCGTGAGTGGAACGTCTGCCGCTACCCTGATTTCGATCAACCCATACCTGGATTTCGCGCGGGCGCTCGCGCTTTTCTATCGACCGCCTAAACCAGCGAGCGGCATTCACGCGACTGCTTCCATTGCGCCCAATGCGTCTATCGGCGCGAATGCTTCGATCGGTGCCTATGCGGTCGTAAGCGACCACACCTCAATCGGCGCGAACGCTGTTCTCTATCCTCATGCCGTCATCTACGAAGGATGCACGATCGGCGATGATTTTACGGCGCACTCCCACGTGTCGGTCCGCGAATACTGCGAAATTGGCAATCGCGTCACGCTGCACAATGGCGTGGTGATCGGCGGCGATGGCTTCGGGTTCGCAAAAGGCAACGACGGCAGGCAGCAGAAGATCGTGCAATCGGGAATCACTGTTCTCGAAGACGACGTCGAGATCCAAACCCTCACTTCAGTGGATCGCGCGACGCTCGGTGAGACTCGGGTGAAGCGCGGTGCAAAAATAGACAGTCTGTGCCAGATTGGCCATGCATGCGTTGTCGGCGAGGACAACATTATCTGTGGGCAGACGGGCCTGGCGGGTAGTACCGTGCTGGAAGAAAACGTCATCATGGCTGGACAGACCGGCTCTTCCGGCCACTTGACCATTCATAAGAACGCGATTGTCTGGGCGCAGTCTGGCGTAGGCCACGACGTGGCCGAAGGCACGATCGTCAGCGGCTCTCCGGCGTTTGATTCACGGGACTGGCTACGCGCGTCCGCCGCTTATCCGCGGCTCCCTGAGATCCTTCGTACCATTCGCGCTCTCGAACGGCGGGTGGCCGAGCTGGAGAAACAACTCAGCGGGTCATCTTCCAGTCAATGAAGCCCAGAGAGCATGTAAATCAAGACGGATCGGTGCACCCGTTGCTTCGAGCGTTCCCGTCGTCGCCTCATGCACGCCCGTTGAGTCTGCCCAGTACGCTTTTCTCCTGCGTGGATCAAAAATCCAGACGTTCTCGACGCCAAACGCCAGAAAATCATCGATGCGCTCCTGCATCGCGCTCATGGCGTCCTCCGGCGACAGGATCTCAATGCACAGCAAGGGAGGACGAGTAAGAATCTGCTCGCCAGGGTTGCCGCGCACAACGCAGAGATCCGGAACGCGAAAACGCGATGCCCGGACTTGGACCCGTTGCTCTGGTACTACTAAGACGCCGAGTTCTTCTTCATACTTGAGCAACGCTTTCAGCAGAAGAGCTTGCAGCCGGCTGTGGTCCCATTCGCCCACATTGCGCTCCAGGAGTTTGCCATCGACATAGTCCCGATCCGGACGATAATTTGTGGCCAGATATTCACGAACAGAAACGAGCGTGGTACTCGCCATCAGAAGTTCCTTCTTCCATTATCGTGGTGGCTTCGGCTCTAGCCACTTTGAAAATGTCATAAATAGAGTTGCGCCTCATAGTAGCAATTACGGGAGCATCAGGGACCATCTTCGGCGTCCGCATGCTCGAAGCATTGAAGAGCCTACAAGTGGAAACGCAACTCGTGATGAGTAAATGGGCACGTTCGACCTTAGCGCACGAGACGAATTACACGCTCGAGGAGGTGGAACATCTTGCCTCGGTTGTTCACAAGCACGATAATCAGGCGGCGCCCATCTCGAGCGGCTCTTTCAGAACCGATGGGATGATAGTCGCGCCATGCAGTATGAAGACGCTCGCTTCCATTCGCGTGGGCTACGGAGAAGGCCTGATTTGCCGCGCGGCGGACGTAACCTTAAAGGAACGCCGCAAACTGGTCCTGCTCACCCGCGAATCGCCATTCAGTGAGATCCACCTGGAGAATATGCTCGTCCTGGCGCGTATGGGAGTGGTGATCTTTCCGCCAATTCCCGCCTTTTACAACCGGCCGAAAACGGTGGATGACGTCGTGAATCATATCGTCGGGCGAGTGCTCGACCAGTTTGGCCTCGAAATGCCCGCCATGAGCCGCTGGGGGGGATTCCAGGGGGGATCCTGACCGATACGAACGGTTAGCTTGACTCTGGTGGTTAGAAATGCCGCGTCGGCCCGAGAGATCAGCAGTTTGGTTGGGCAAATATTTGTCCCTGGCCCTCACGCTTCCCGCTTCGGTAGCGGCGGGCTACATTTTGGGTGCCCTTGCTGACCATTGGTTGCGCTTGCCAATTCTCCGCGCGCTCGGAGTCGTTCTCGGCATGGTCGCCGGACTGATCCAGGTCCTGCGCGAACTATCGAGAGACGAGAAGCGCGGGAGTAGCGAAAAATGACCGAAGACAACACGACAATTTCCGTTCGCCGGATGTACGGGCTGACTTCGGTTTATGGAGTAATCGGGTTTCTCTGCTACCTCGCCCTTCAGGGATTGCGTCCTGCGATCGGCTTCGCCCTCGGCGCGGCCGGTTCCCTTGGCAACTTATGGGTATTTGAACGGCTCAGCGCGGGCCTTGCTCCCGGAAAGGAACGCAAGCCCTGGCAGGCCGGCGCTTATGTCACCCGGTATCTAATACTTTTCGGGGGTGGCTATGTTATAGTCAAATCTTTGGGTGTCAACCCTTTGCCGGTGATCCTCGGCCTTTTGGCCAGCACCGCCGCAGTTCTGACGTCCCTGATTATCGAACTGGTTATAAGTTTGTTCAGAAGTCGAGTTACGCACTGAATGGTTCATGAACTCTGGATCACGCGGATTTTCAACGACTACCTCGCGGGTCCCGCGAATTCCATCCTTAACGCTGTTCACTTTCCAGCGCAAGACCCCAAGCATCCGTGGAGCGACTGGCTGGTCTGCGAAATCGTTGTTGTCGCATTTGTGCTGATCTTTTTCGGCATTCTGCGACGCCGGCTATCTGTTGACCGGCCGGGGAAAGCGCAGCATATCTTCGAAATTGCGTACGACTTCTTCCGTTCCTCTTCCGAAGAGGTCGTGGGTCACGACGGCCCTAAATACCTTGCATTTTTCGGGACCATTTTCTTATTCATACTGTTCCTGAACATCGTCGGCCTCATCCCTGGCTTCGATTCCCCGACGATGTACCCCATGGTCCCTCTGGGATTCGCGGTGACGACGTTCCTTTTTTATCACTACACCGGGGTGCGCGCGCATGGCCCTGGATATATCAAACAGTTCTTTGGACCCATGCTGTTGCTAGCTCCTCTGATGCTGCCGATTGAGATTATCAGCCATTGCGCACGGCCGCTCTCGCTCACTGTCCGTCTTTTCGCGAATATGTTCGCCGGCGAGCAGGTCTATCTTACATTCATCACCCTGACCAAACTTCTTGTCCCGGTGCTCTTCCTTGGCCTGCATTTATTCGTTTCCTTTCTGCAGGCTTATATTTTTATGTTGCTCGCAATGGTTTACGTAGGCGGAGCCGTTTCGCACGAGCATTAGGCTTTATCCGCTTTCAGTGTGAGCGCCCGGCGTCCCAACGCACGGTGACGAACCACCTCCTGAAAGCAAATTCATGGAGAAACAATGACAAACAGACTGATTTTGCTCGCCGGTACGTTGTTGGCACTCGCGAGTCCCGTATTTGCACAGGCGCCAAGCGGTGGCGCAGAACCCTCAAATATGAATCGCATGGCGGCAGCTTACATCGCCATGGGTATTGCATCCGGCCTTTGCGGCATCGGCCAGGGCCGGGCGACTGCTTCGGCCGCTGAAGCGATGGCACGGAATCCCGGCGCGATCGCTGCTATTCGTGTGGCACTTATTCTCGGATTGGTGCTGATTGAATCACTGGCGCTCTATACGCTTGTGATCACGTTTATCGTTCAGAGGTAATTTCCGAACAACACACGGGCCTGCGCGGACGTAAGTACCGGCAGGCCCGTCGCATTTTGGGAGCAAGTCCTGATGAAAATGCAAGGAATCTTTCCCGCTCTGACCAGCTCCTTCGACTACGAAGGCAAACTGTACAAGGCCAAAGTCTTCCACAATATCGAACGGCTGAATCAGATTGCGTTGAGCGGCTATGTCGTGTGTGGTTCGACGGGCGAAACTCCTCTGTTAGCGGTTTCCGAGCGCATTCAGCTCATGGAATGGGTCCGGGAGGCGAGCGCCGAAGGCAAGACCCTGATCGCCGGTGTAGGCGCCGAGAGCGTCCATGAAACCGTGCAGATCGCGAATCGCGCGGCGGAGATCGGCTTTCACGCGGCGCTTGCGCTCACACCGTTCTATTACCGGAACCAGATGCACCGTCCGGAAACGCAGGCTCTCTACTTCCGTGCGGTTGCGGATCGATCGAAAATACCTGTTCTCATCTACAACATCCCGCAAGTCACCGGTTACGACGTGCCTGTCGATACCGTTGCGGAACTCTCTGAACATCCGAACATTGTCGGAATGAAGGACAGCTCCGGGAATCTCGAGCGAATGAACGAGGTTGTGCGCATGGTGAAGCCCGGGTTTCAGGTGCTCTCCGGTTCGGGCATAAGCTTCTGGGAGGCCTTGCAAATCGGCGCTTCGGGAGCCATTCTCGCCATCGCGAACGTGATTCCTTACGCCTGTGTCACGATCTGGGAAGCGTTTCGAACCCGCGAACAGGAAGCCGGCCATGATTGGCAGATGCGCATCACGCCCCCTTCGCGTCTGATCGCCGCTAAATACGGCATCCCCGGCCTGAAGTACGCGATGGACCTCAATGGTTATTACGGTGGACCGCCACGCCTCCCGATGATCCCACCTACACTCGAAGCGAAAGCGGAGATCGAAGAGGCGTTCGCGGATTTGCGAAGTTAACAGACTCACGTGGCTGGCTGTGTGCCACTCAGACCTGCTATGAAGCGCGCCATAATTAGGCGGTGCGTAACCTCCATGTTTCGCTACCGGACACCATCTATCGCGACCTCCGCGACGAAGCCGAGTGCTGTAAACGACCGGCAATCTCTTTAGACAGGCAGGCGACCGAAATTTGGCTTCGCCACCACCGAAAAATCGCACAGCACCGGGCTATCGCGACGTTCGCTGCTGAGGATGCGGGGAGCCCGTTGGATCTGGATTCAGAATGGGAGGCTGCATCAGCCGATTATTTGGTTGCGACTAAAGAGGACAAGCATTGAAGCGCGGGGACGTATTTTGGGCCGATCTCGCCCGCGATCTGGATCAGAGCAGTCGGGCAGAGCTGAATTGGCAAAGGCCTGCCGGCGGCTTCAGTCACGGCTCTGGCCGAGAGGCTCCGGGTCGGTAACAGTATTTTGTCGCGGAAACTCGGCATTCCACAGCGCACCCTGGCGCCAAACCGAGCACTCGGCGGGGAAACACCTCTCGATCAACTCGATACGGATACGGGCGCGCGCGTACTCGAAGACATTCTCGGTCGCATTGCTTATGGCGTGTACAGTTAATGCGGTTTTGGAGGACATGCCGCCGGCTCTACGTTGCCGAAGCCGCGAGCGGGGAAGGGCTTGCAGGCGTGATAATGCGATTTGGTCGATTTTGGCCTGCTCGCTTGGCCCGTGCCGTGAGTATTGCCACAATCGATCATTTAGGTTATCGGCATCGCTTCGCCTATATGGCAGATCACGATACGCATCTCCGACTCCAAAATGTATCTAGCGGCCGTCTGCGCCTCGACTCTGTCCTCCTTCCACTCAAAGTTGTATGGTGGACAGTAACATTTCAACTGTCCCGCCGCATGCAGTTGCGCCGCGAGTGGAGGCTGATCGCGCAATCGAATGCTTTTGATCCCGGCTTCTACGTGGCGCAAAACCCAGATGTCGCGCGGGCCGAAATCGATCCGCTGCAGCACTACTTAATGCGGGGCGCCGCTGAAGGGCGAAATCCACATCCTCTCTTCGATGCTAGTTGGTATCTGCAACGTAACCCGGATGTGGCGTCGGTGGGCGCAAATCCTCTTGTGCATTATTTATCTACGGGCTGGAAAGAAGGTCGATCGCCCCATCCACTCTTCGACACCAAATACTATCTTGATCAGAATCCACCGTTGGTGGCCGGCACTACCGACCCCCTCAGTCACTATATTTGTGAGGGAGCAGAAGCGGGTTCCGATCCATGTGAGCTGTTTGATTCTTCCTTTTACTTAGATCGGTATCCGCACTTCGTCAAAGCCGGATTGAATCCGCTTGTGCACTATGTCTTACATGGGGTTATCGAGGGTTGTAATCCTAATCCACTCTTCGATACCTTGTATTACTTGAAACGATATCCGGACGTAGCTGCCGCCGGCATTAATCCTTTGCTTCACTTTGTTTCGTGTGGAGCATCGGAGGGGCGAATGCCTAACCCGCTATTCGACCCACTTTTCTACTGTAAGAACAGTCCCGAGCTAAGACAGGCGAAAATAAATCCGCTGGCTCATTACCTCAAAAGAGGTGGCGCCGATAAAGGTTACGACCCTGGTCCGCTTTTTAATACCGCTCGTTACCTATGCAAACATCCTGAGCTAAAGCATTCTGGCGTGAATCCTCTTGCCCATTTATTGGAGTCAAGAGAACAGTTTAGCCCAAAAAACTTACCGCGCCCGCTCACTTCTACGGCAGGAAATCTCAAGTCGACAACGGGTTCAAATACCGATTTATTGGTGAATCTGACAAGCTATGAGTTGCCAGTGATTCGGGAGGCGATCGCTTGTTTGTGCTCCCCTGAGGGATTGCGTAAAGTCATCTCGAGAGGCACTATTCTCTTGCCACCGGAAATAGTCCCTGTCGATACGCCAATCCCAGCAGGCTGGTGCCTCGTACCTGCGCCCTCTCCTATCGTTTCATCCAACGAAGCCCTCCTGAATGCCTCTGAGGCCGGCCATCATCTCTTGATTCTGCTCGGAGCGGTATTGCCAGGGAACACCGAGCTGGGAGCATTGACCCATGCATTCAAAAGCGATCCGCATTTCGGAATCACAATGGGACGAGAGTTGGAACCTGATTCGGGGAGAATACTCGAGCTTAATAATGAGCTGCGTGATCGCGAACGGGTCAGTATGCCGCGAGATGTCTTGGCCTGTGTACCGGAATTCTACATACTGCCCGAAATGCTTGCCCCGTGTTTTGTGGTACGCGATCAAATCGTTGCAAATCTGGGCCTTCTCAACGAATGCTACGAAACACTTGCCGGCGCCCTGCTCGACTATCTGTGCCGCGCCCGCCGTTGTGGCTTCCGTTGCGTCGTTTTGAACCAAGTCCTAATTCCTAACCCACTCGCAATAGAGGCCGACACGCTCGATCGCGACATTCTCAAATTAGCTACGGAACACCCTTCCATCGCGCAAGCGAAAGTCGAATTCACCGAACACCCGCTCCACTTGCATGAGAATCTCTTGGCCCATGCGGTTTCCCCCTGTCGGTCCGTCCGACGCAGCTTATTGGTGGATACCAGAGGTCTTTCGACTATGATAAATGGAACATCTGAGGCTGTGCTTGGCCTTTGCGATGGTTTCCTACAGGCAAGTCACGATTGGACGATAACTCTGTTGGCTACCGCAGGCCCGTCGCAATTTCACAAGCTGGCTGAGCGTTACCCAAACTGGGAAATCATCAGTTCAGGGGATCGCCGCTACTTCACAGCGGCATTGATGCCGAGGCAGCCTTGGTCAATTAGCGGGATGATTGAGCTGCATCACATGGCCTTGTTCAACTTCTATACAATGCTGGACACAATTGCATGGGACATCTTTCCGGCCTCCACAGACCTCGAGGCAGCCTGGAGTTTTCTCTCCGAATATGCCGACGGAATATTTTACATCTCGCAATATACTCGCGATCACTTTGCGATGCGGTTTCCCTTATCGCGTGCGGTACCTGGATGTATAGCCTACCTGTCGTTTAATCCGGCTGACTATCGGAGGCCATCAGATGAGAACGACTTGGGGGACGATGACGAATTTATTCTCGTGGTCGGTAATTCCTACGACCATAAACATCTCCTGCCCACAATCGATTTGTTAACGTCAGCCTTTCCGCTTCAAACAAAAAAAGTTCTTGGCCTCAAAGCGCACCCGAGCTCTTCCGTTGAGGCCGTAGACAGCGGTCAAATCCCCCAATCCGAAATAGATCGCTTATTCGCTCGGGCACGAATCGTTGTTTATCCCTCGTTTTACGAAGGATTTGGTCTCCCAATCTTAAGGGGCTTGAGTTATGGGCGTACAGTTGTCGCTCGGCATTCCGAGCTGCTGCTGGAAATTGCGGGTCGCTATCGAGGTCCGGGACGATTGGTCGCTTTTCGCAATCCGACCGAATTGGTTCAGGTGATTGAAAGCATCTTACGCGGCGGGGAGGTAGCAGAGCTGTCCCTCGGCATCGCGCTTCACAGTACTGAGGAACCGAGCGGCTGGAAAGAAACCGCGGCCAGTGTGCTGCAATTTATCGAACAGCAGACTAAGAATGTCGATAAGTCCCGCTGGTCTGACCGGGAAAGAGTCATCCGTCAATTGACCGCCTCGGATACTTGTGAACGGCCAGCTTCTTTAACTCCGCATTTCTCTTGAGTCGTCCGGCGATCAAGTCATGTCGTGACAGCGGCCGCGGTAAGTCCTCCCGTTCGCTCCAACTGGGCCATGTCGTTGGCGACCATTTCGGTTACCAACTGGCGGAAAGTGTAAGTGGGCCGCCAACCCAAAACCTCGCGAGCCCGCGTCGCGTCCCCGACCAATAGATCCACCTCAGCAGGCCTATAGAATTGTGGATCTTCAACGATAAATTCACGGTAATCGAGCCCGACCTCATTGAAGGCTAGCTCGCAGAATTCGCGCACCGAATGCGTTTCACCAGTTGCAATGACATAATCTTGCGGCTCAGGCTGCTGCAGCATTAAATGCATGGCACGAACGTAATCCGCGGCGTGACCCCAATCCCGCCGTGCCTCCAGATTTCCGAGCCGCAGTTCGTTAGCCAAGCCTAGCTTTATACGTGCGACGTTGTGGGTGACTTTTCGGGTCACAAACTCGAAGCCGCGGCGAGGACTCTCGTGGTTGAACAACATCCCATTTGCGCAGAACATTCCGTACGCTTCGCGGTAATTGAGAGCGAGATAGTAGCCGGCGACCTTGCTAATCCCATAAGGACTACGAGGGTGAAATGGCGTGGTCTCACGCTGCGGCGTCTCCCGGATCTTGCCAAACATTTCGCTGGAACCAGCAAAGTAGAACCTGCACTCCGGCTGGAGTTGATACAGGGCCGCCAACAGATAATGGGTACCATTGCTGTTTGTGTTCATTGTCGAGAAGCCGTCCTCAAAGCTCTCCGCAACGAAACTCTGGGCGGCCAGATGGTAACACTCATCGATTTTGCAACGGCTCAGAATGTGGAACAGGCTCGGGTAGCTTTCCAGGCTGCCGGGGTGCAGCACAATATCATTCCTGACATGGGAAATACGCGCAAGCCGCACGTCCGGCTCCTCCAGCGCAACACGGCGCACCAAGCCATGTACTTCGTAACCCTTCCCAAGAAGGTATTCGGCCAGATAGCTTCCATCTTGGCCCGTGATACCCGTGATGAACGCTTTCTTCATTACAACGAATCAGTGTAACAGGAGAGTGGAGCAAGAACGGCGAGTCCGCGCGTAGGTGCCCATCCCGAATTCCATCAAAGCAGTTGCATAATGGAGAGTTACTCTCCATCCGAACCCGTAAATGAACATCTTTATCTGTCACGAACGGTTTCTCTTCAGGTTTGGGGCGGACCGCGTGTTGATTCTGCTCGGCAAAGGCCTGAAAGAATTGGGCCACACCGTTACAGTAATGGCGAATCGGTATGATCCCGAGATTGTCGCGTCCTTCGCCAGGCGGATCATTGATTGTCCGGTTGAAGGCGCCCCGTATCTCGATTTGAACGAGTTTACCTCCGACTGGCTGCGGAACAATTGGAAGCGGCTCTTCTCTTCTGCAAATGCTGCGGATGTCGTCATCGTGGGTGGCTGGCCGTTCATTTCGGCGATCACCTTCTTTCGGGAGGTTTGCCCGCAGGTGATTTTCATTGATTTCGGCGTCGTTCCTACATACGGCTACTCGGAAGGAGCAGTAATTACCCTTGAGAAACTGCGGGCGCTTCGCAGGCAGCATTTGAAGAACGCATCTCTGATCGTCGGAATCAGCCGCTTTATCGCCGATTCGCAGAGCAGGCCTGATGCGGGTAATGCTGTCCCGGTCCAATCGATCCTTCTAGGAGCGGACCACCTGGGAGCCGCGGTGTGGCCGGCCGCTCAATTGAAACTTGAGTCTGCGCGTGGGGCCGCGCTCAATCTCGTCCAGTCTCTGAAGCTGCAAGGAAAGAGGACTCTCCTCTGCCTCGGCCGTTGGGAGCCCAACTGCTACAAGAATTCTCAAGCTGCTTTTGACGTAATAGAAAAATTGATGGCGTCGCATCGTAACTGCGTTTTGGTGGTGCTGGACGAGCCATCTAAAGTCGAGGTGCCCGCGCACCTAAAGAACCACGTGCTTCCTATTGGCTTTCCGGATGACGATGAGCTCATCGAAATCATGAAGCTCAGCGATTTCGGCATGTCTTTTTCTCTGTGGGAGGGCTTCAATCTCCCGCTAGCAGAAATGCAGTGGCTCGGACGTCCCGCCTTGGTTTTCAATGTCGGAGCTCATCCTGAAGTAGTAGCGCACTCTTGGTATTTGTGCCTGGACACGGTCGAAATGACACAAAAGGCGTCTGAGCTACTGCGTGGTGTGGGCCCTGAACACCAGACGGTAGCGGAGTCATTGCAGAAGTTCCGCGGCTACTTCCGGTGGGAGAGATTCATGAAAGAGTACTCCGAGATCCTGGATGGAGTAACCGGCAAAGATGGCGAAGGAGCAGCACGATTCTCTCTCACCCAACTCATCATCGATGTCACAAATTCGACAAGAGACACCGCCAACTCTGGCGTGATCCGGGTCACGCGTCGCCTAAGCCGTGAATTGCAAGATCATGGCACCGACCCTATCTTAGTGGTCTGGGATGAGAGCACTAAACGCTACGTTCTACCGACCCACGCAGAATATGAGCTGCTGGGGCAATTCAACGGACCACTTATTAAGAATGTAGATCGGCTTTCCAGGAACCCTGGGCAGCGAACCTCCCTCGACGATATCCTCGCCCGCGACGAAAACTCAGGACGCTGGCTGTTGATTCCTGAACTCAAGATGGAAAGCTCGTTCCAAGGCATCCGTCGATTCGCCCGCCAACGGCATCTCAAGATCGCCGCTATCTTTCACGATTCCATCCCTGTCTTGCGTCCGGATCTCTGCAATGACGAGGTGCGGAGCAATCACCGCGATTACATGCTAGGTCTCGCCGAATGCGATCTCGTTCTACCCAATTCTCATTTCTCCGCGAAATGTCTGCAGGATTTTTGGAGGGAGTCTGGCACCATACCTGGTCGCGTCGTTGCGGACGTTCTTCCGGGCGAGTTTGGTGGTACCAGAAGAAACTCGCCGACACAGGCACGCGACGGCGTCCACATTCTGTGCGTCTCCACTCTAGAGCCCCGCAAGAACCATCGAAACTTGATCCAAGCCTGTTTATGGATTACTGAGAAACATCCTGAGCTCAATTGGTTTTTGACGCTCGTAGGGAACCGGTACGCCGGTGCGTTTGAAATTGCAGATTGGGTACAAGAGATTTCGGCAAAGAACCCCCGAATCAAGTGGCTCGGGGTCGTCGATGATGCAACTCTCGATCGTCTTTACCAGGAATGTACGTTTACCGTCTATCCGTCGGTGATTGAAGGTTTCGGCTTGCCCATCGTGGAGAGCATCTGGCACGGCCGTCCCTGCATTTGTTACAGCCAGGGCGTTATGGGCGAGCTCGCTGAGCTAGGTGCTTGCCTGACCACTGATGTCACGGATCCGATTCAATTGGGTGAGGCAATCTACACGCTTGCAACCAATGAGGAACTGCAGTTGAGACTATCCCGTGAAGCCATGGCTCGGCCCCTAAAGACCTGGGATGAATACATCCTTGAGCTAACGGATGCTATCGCTCAAGACCCAGCATCGCGCATGAGTTTCGAACAGCCCGAACCCGCCGTTACCGTTTCAAATAAGAGCGATCGATCAAACGACTGGCAACGTGTTCTTTATCCGGATTGCCTGTGTGAGAACTGGCAAATGAACGATTCCGAGCGCATGGCTCTCACGGGCTTGCTGGCTCGGCAGAAGCCCCATTGCAGCATTGAAGTCGGCACATACTGCGGCGGCAGTCTATCGCTGATCTCCCAATATTCCAGAATCGTGTTTTCGATCGATATCGACGAAACAATTCCCTCGCGATTTAGCTTTCCGAACGTAAGTTTCCTGACCGGCCGTTCCGGCATAATATTACCTCGCCTGTTTAGTGAGCTGGACAAAGCGAATATTCCTGTCGAGTTTATCCTCATCGACGGAGATCACTCAGCAGCCGGCATCATAAGCGATCTCAACTGCGTATTGGCTTACATCCCCAAGAAACCGTTATTCGTTGTGCTGCATGACAGCTTCAATCCGGAATGCCGTCGTGGAATGTTAGAAGTCGCTTGGGAGAAGTCACCTTATTGTCACTGGGTGGACATCGATTTTGTTCCCGGTAGAATGATTGAGCATCATGGATCCTTCCACGGGGAGCTCTGGGGTGGACTTGGTGCAGCCTATTTTCTGCCACTAGCCCGCCGCGGCCCACTGCAGATTCGCCGAACCGCGGAACAAATGTTTCAGCTCTTAAGTGCGCCGACTGTCAGTACAGGCGGCGCACAGTAGTGGATATACGTGACCAAAACGATTCTCGTCTGCTCGAACGTCTACCCGCCTCACTTTCTTGGGGGCGCCGAGTTAATAGCGCATTACCATGCCAAATTGCTCAAGCAACGGGGTCTAAATGTGATTATTTTTGCCGGAGACAATTCTGGCCGTGATGCCAGATATTCAATGCGGCAAGACTGCTATGAAGGGTTGCCCATTTTCCGGGTCTCTTTGCTTCCGCAAGATTATCAATCGGAGTTCGTTAATTTCTCCCATCCAACAGTTGAATCGCATTTCAATACCCTGGTTGATGCGTTTTCACCGGATGTGGTCCACTTCCACAACATCATCGGGCTATCGGTGGGAATAATTCATGCGGCAAAGCGAAGGGGCATCAAAACTGTAATGACCCTGCATGATCATTGGGGCTTCTGCTATAAGAACACCTTGATCAAAAGGAATAACGAGATCTGCGCCGATTATACTCGCTGCGCCGAATGCATGCCGTTCATCTCTGACGGAGCCGCTAGGAATATTCCTATTCGCATGCGGCAAGACTTTCTGAAACTACAGTTAGCAGAAGTTGACACCTTCATTTCTCCGAGCCGTTACTTAGCCGAAACTTATGTACGGGCCGGAATACCGATCGAGAAAATTAAGCTAATTTGGTATGGAATTGATGTCGCTCGGTTTTCGCGAGTGAATAAGAAACAGCGTTCCGAGAGAATACGATTTACCTTCATCGGATATTTTGGCGCCCATAAGGGCATCGACGTCATTCTCGACGCTCTTGCCTTGATCCCTTGCCCTGACAGCATCGTGGTGAATCTCGTAGGGGCCGGCGAGCTTAATGATTACCTGCACCAACGAGTAAGCGCTTTGGGGTTGTCCGACGTGATCAAGTTCTGGGGCAAAGTGGATAACACCCGAATTGAAGACGTTTTCAGTGAGACCGACGTTTTGATTTTGCCGTCCGTCTGGCCCGAGAATCAACCGGTAACCATAACCGAAGCGATGGCATCGAGAACCCCCGTAATTGCTTCAGCAATCGGTGGTATCCCTGAACTTGTTATTGATGGATACAACGGTTACCTTTTTAGGCCAGGATCCGCCGAGGAGCTAGCAGAGAAGATATCGGGGTTTGTTATTCATCCAGACCGTATCAGGATTTTCGGCGAAAACGGCTATCAACAAATCAGAGATAAATCGTTTGAAGTGCAGGTCGAGAAGATTTGCCGCATCTATGAGTGAAGCTGCTCTCAGGCAGCTTATTGTCTGCGCCGGCAATCGTATCGCGGCAGCCTGCGCCCAGGCG
>Ga0213882_10000170_pt1 | contig 27087 bp, 27 predicted proteins | sample BarmaccoBMER_R09_FD_160106 | JGI IMG/M metagenome (GOLD analysis project Ga0213882, IMG submission 160106) | Barbacenia macrantha exposed rock microbial communities from rupestrian grasslands, the National Park of Serra do Cipo, Brazil - ER_R09 ...
TGTGCGACATCCCGTGAGTTCCACTGAGCTCCGATGAGGATCTGTCCTCCTGGCCAGGGGTTTTTCTTGCTCAGAGTGTCTTGCTGGCTGGTGACGTAACTTCGGGGGTTTCGAGGCGTTCTCACCTTGTCTGACCGATCCCCGGTCAGGTCGAAGGTGAGGAGGCTCGGGTTGGTCCTGGCGGTGGTGCGGGAGCTGCGCGAGCAACGCGCGCCGGTGGGCCCGGAGGAACTTGCTGAGTTCGAGACCGACGTGCTGGCTGGGTTTGTCCTCGCCCGAGCCTCGGCGGGGTTGGCTGACGCCACGATCCGCGGCGATGTCGGGCATCTGGAACAGGTGCGCACCTGGTTGGGCAAGCCGTTGTGGGAGATGCAGCCCGCCGACGCCGACGCCTACTTCGGCAAGGTCGTGCGGGACTGCGCGAAGGGCACCCGACTGGCCCGGGCGCAGGCGCTGACGACGTATTTCATGTTCCTGGAGCTGCGACACAAGGTGGAGATCCACCAGCTGACCGGCCGGGTGGTGGAGTGCCCGATCGATGAGATGAACCGCCCGCGCGGGTCCGAAGAGGCCGCGCTGCGGATTCCACCCTCCGCGGCGGAGGTGGCCAGATTGTTCACAGGTTGGCGTGAGGAGCTGGCGAGTTGCCGCAAGTTCGCCCCGAGTGCCCGCAACTACGCCGCCGCCGGGCTGATGGCGCAGGTCGGCCTGCGGGTCAACGAGGCACGCACTCTGGATCTGGATGACATCAAGTGGAAGTTGGGCCGGTTTGGCAAGCTGCACGTCCGCCACGGCAAGGGATCCCGCGGCAGCGGACCCCGAGAACGCATGGTGCCGCTGATCAATGATGCTGGGTCGACCCTGCGCTGGTTCATCGAGGACGTCTGGGGCCACTTCGACACCGATCACACCCGGCGTGGCGCGCCCTTGTTCCCCTCCGAGCGCAACAACGCTGATGGCACCTGCCGTCGGGTTGGTGACGACGCCCTGCGCGCAGGTCTTGCCGAGGCCACCGCCGCGCGCCTGCCGGCCTGGGCGGAGAAGTTAACCCCGCATGTATTGCGGCACTTTCGCGCCAGCCAACTCTATCTATCCGGAATGGACTTGATCTCCATCCAGGAAGCACTTGGTCATTCCTGGGTGGCCACGACGATGAAGTACATCCACCTCCACCGCACCCACCTCGAGGACGCCTGGATCGCTGGCCAGCACCGGGTCGCGCAACGCCTGGAAGGACTGCTGTCATGAAGTGGAACCTGCGGCTGGCCGCGGCCCATCGCGGCATCTGGAAGGCCAGCGAGCTGCAACGGATGCTCGCCGAGCGCGGCCTCGTGGTCAGCGCCGGGAAGATGTCTGGCCTGTGGTCGGGCCCAACCTGCCAGCATCAAACTCGATGACCTCGACATCATCTGCGCCGTGCTCGGCTGCCAGATCAGCGAGGTCCTCATCCCCGAGCCGGACAAGGTCCCCACGCCCGAGGCCGGCGAGCCAGGCAAAGCCGCCGCTGCCGGGATACCAACGGTGACACCCAGACGCCGCGATGGCCGCTCGTTGCCGCCCGCCTGATGGTCCACACCCGCCTGCTGGCCGGCCGCAAGCCACCCAGTAGTCGCCTGACCTGCTTCGCGTGGGGTCTGCTACCCGGACGATATTGCGCCGCTTGCTCCTCCTTCGCCCAAAACCACCCCACCGGCGTCTGCGCCGGCTGTGACCGGACTGTCCCGCTGAAGAAGGGCTACTGCCGGTTGTGCTGGTGCCAGGCCAGTCTGCAAGCCAAGGGCGAAGTGACCGTGCTCGGGCCCTACCCGGCGCGCGTCCACGATCACCAGCTGTTCTTCGCCTGGATGCACAAGCCCCGCCAGCCCGGCTCACGGCTGGGCAAACGCGGGCGCCGCGCCGCACGGCTCCGGACGCCACCGCCCCCGCCTCGCCCTCCGATCACCGGCTGGACCCAGCTGCGCTTGTTCGACATGCCCCGGGATTTCACCCGCTTCGACCGCCGCCAGCACGCCGACCTCGACAACCCCTGGCCGGCCTGGGCACAGCACACCGCCCGCAAGCTCGGCGAAGCCCACGGCTGGACCCGGTGGGTGGCCGGCGACGTCGACCGGGCACTGGTGATCCTGTTGTCTCACCACATCCAGGGCGAGACGATCCGCTACAGCGAGCTCTTCCCCGCGCTAAGGGCCCGCGGACTCCAGCGCCGAGCGCACCATCGAGGTCCTCGCCGAGCTCGACCTCCTCGACGACGATCGGATACCGGCCTTCGAGCTATGGCTACAGCGCAAGCTCACCGACCTCGCGCCGGGCATCCGCCGTGACACCGAGGCATGGTTACGGCTGCTGCGCGAGGGCGGGCCACGCAACCGGCCGCACGACCTCAACACCGTCTGGGCCTACCTCAACGAGATCCGGCCCACCCTGCTGGACTGGTCATCCCGCCACGACCACTTGCGGGAGGTCACCCGCGAGGACATCCTGACCAGCACCAACTCCCTCCACGGCAGCAAACGTCACCACACCCTCAGTGTCTTGCGGTCGTTATTTCGGCACTGCAAAAAGACCGGCACCATCTTCCGCGACCCGGCCGCCAGGATCCACATCGGCCGCCACGACTACGCCGTCGTACAACCGCTGCATCCCGCCGAGATCCGGGAAGCTCTCACCGCTGCCGCCACACCCTCCGCCCGCCTCGCCCTGACCTTGGCCGCCATCCACGCCGCTCGCCCCAAGGCCATCCGCGAGTTGCTCCTTGATGACGTCGACCTCGGCAACCGCCGCCTGGTCATCGCCGGCCACGCCCGACCGCTGGACGAGTTCACCCACCGAGTGATCGTCGACTGGCTGGACTACCGACGCTCCCGCTGGCCCGACACCGCCAACCCTCACCTGATCCTCAGCCAGCAAAGCGCCCTGGAAACCGGCCCCGTCAGCAAGGTCTGGATCACCAACGCCCTCCGCGGTCTGACCGCGACCCTGGAACGTCTCCGCGTCGACCACCAGCTCGAGGAAGCACTCACCCACGGTCCCGACCCACTGCACCTGGCCACCGTCTTCGGCATCGACGAAAAAACCGCCATCCGCTACGCCACCACAGCACGCCAACTCCTGCAGACCCCACTCGAATGCGACACTCCGGATTGAGCCGAACCCACGGGTCGAACCCCGCTCCTAACAACAACCGACCCTTGGGTTCCCGACGCGCAACCTTCACTTTCCCTGAACTCCCGGGACTCTCGGCCCAGGACTCCCGAACGTGTCCCCAGCCGCAAGGTAGAGCGTTCCCGCAGGTCAAGATGTTGGACTTGAGTGCCGGTCCGTGGCATGACCAGTCCTTGGAGTGGTCTCTCGCGCACCGCTGACCAGGGACAACAGCCCAGTTTGCGGCTGGGGACACGTTCGGGAGCACTGGGCCGCATAGGGCTCGACCCGAGCCCAGGAGGCGATGGCGTGGTGGTCGAGCACCCACCCGCCGAAAGATTGGCTCACGCGGTGGGGCCATGCGACCCGAGGCGGCGCGCGACGAGGTCGCGGGCCCATTGCAGGGCGTACTCCGGTGGCTTGCCGAACCGGCGCTCCAGCACGGCCAGGCCGTCCTCGCGGGCGCGGCGGAACGCCACAGCATCGGTGACGTACCGGCTGACGGACTCGACCTGGCCAGACTCGGCCAGCCGCTCCACCGCCTCAGCGTCCTCGCAGGGTGACAGTGATCTTCTTGGTTGTTCGCTCCCGTGACGCCATACCGACGACACTATCGGTATGGCGTCATTGCCGTCCAGTGGATTACGAGGACTTCGAGGCGTTCTTCCGGCAGACGTTCCCTCGTGTGCGGGCGCGGGCGATGCTGCTGTGGTGGGATCGTGAGGAGGCAGAGGATGCGGTCCAGGAGGCATGAGGCAGCTCGTCACCGAACTCGCTCTGGAGATGCAGACACAGGCGCCGACACAGCTATGGCTCACATCGCAGGCCAATGCCTCGGTGTATGGGTCCCGCCGGCTCCTGCGCAGCCCCAGACGGTCGTGGCACCTGAGCACCGGTGTCCCGCTGCTCGTGGGTCTGACGACCGAACAGCTGCGCGCGGTGCTCTGCCACGAATTAGCACATTACGCGCGCCGTCACGCCTTTTTCAGCGCGATGGCCTATCGCGGCTCCACCGCTCAGAGCTGAAGTCAATGTCGGCGTGTCACCGGCGAACCGTACGGCGAGTGATGTCACGATCGGATCGACGGCAAAGCCAGCGAGGGCCATGAGGACGATGGCTGCCGGCGCGCCGCGCGACAGCAAGGCGAGCAGCAGGAGAATCGGCTATGCAACGGTCGAGCAGGAGCGTCGACAACAACCCAGCGGTAGGTGCCCAGGTGGGGGCCGTGTCTGGTGAGATGACTCGTTAGTTGAGTACCTTGAGCAGTTGCTGTGCCAGAGGCGCGGCGGACGCGGGGTTCTGCCCGGTGTGCAGATTGCGATCCACGACCGTGTACGGCTTCCAGATGTCGCCGCGGGTGAAGTGGACACCCATGTTGACCAGTTCGTCCTCGAGCAGCCACCTGGCTTTGGCGGCCAGTCCGACGGCGTCTTCTTCGTCGTTGGTGTAGGCCGTGACCTGGTAGCCGGCGAAGGGTGAAACGCCCTTCCGTCGGGTGGCCAGCATGGCGGCCGGCGCGTGGCAGACGATGGCCAGGGGCTTACCCGAAGCGAGGGCTGCGGTCAGCAGCCGGCCCGAGTCGGCGTTGACCCACAGGTCCTCCATCGGACCGTGGCCACCGGGGTAGTAGACGGCGTCGTAGTCCTCCAGGCGGGCATCGGCCAGTTCGATTGGCCGCCGCAACTCCTCGGCGGACCGCAGAATTTCCTCCTGCTCCAGGGCGATCTGCTCACTGCCGGCCATCGAGGGGCGCAGGCTCATCACGTCCACGTGCGGCACTACGCCGTCGGGGGTGGCCACCACGACCTCATGGCCGGCTGCGGTGAGCTCACTGTAGGGGGCCGCGAACTCTTCGGCCCAGTAACCAGTCGGATGCCTGGTGCCATCCTTGAGCGTCCAATAACTTGCTCCGGTCATCACGAAAAGGATCTTGGCCATGGGAAGACCACCTCATCTCAGCGGTCCGACCAGTATGCCAGAGCCGACAGGGGCGTAGGTCCCTTCGGCCCGGGACGAATGCCCGACCTCGGCCCGCGCGGATGATGGCGACGTCGGCGAACGCGGAAGCAAGCGTGGCCGTAGGCGAGGATTGGTGTGTTGAACGCGGCAACCGGAGGGAAGTGACCCGCGGCGTGCCATGGAGGTGAGGGGGGCGCTGGCAGCCATAGCGCGCACTATCTCCAGGGAGAAAGCCGGACGAGCACGTATCGAGTGGGGCAGGCCCCCGCGGCCGGCGGACCGAATCGAGACCGTTGAGGCCTGTGGAGTCTGCCGCAGCGACTCGCTTGTTGTTGACGCCGCCGTGCCGGGTGTGCGGCGGTTCACCCGATTCTGTCTGAGCATGGCTTCCTTCCGCGGTGTGGCTGGTGCCGGGACTGTCGTGTCAGGTGGTCGTGTCGTCGTGGAACCGTATTACCCACGGGTACTGGTCAGGTCCGGCCTCGGCGTCGACTGCGGTGGGGAGGTGCTCTTCGTCGCAGCAGCGCTGCAGGTAGCGGCACACCGTGTCGGCGGCGTCGTCCGACGGTGCGGGGCGGGGCTGGTTATCGGGGCCGAGAATGCAGGGCACCATGCCGGCGTGCAGCCGGTCGTCGGCCACGGTGACGGTGGCGATGCCGGTCAGTCGGGCGTCGGGATGAAACGGCAGCAGCGGGTAACCCTCTCGGGGCGCGATGCGGTAGTCGCCGAAGCGACGCGCGCCGGCACGGACCTCGGCGGGGTCCCCGCGGCCGAGGTAGGCGTCACGCGCGAGTCGGTTCTCGAAGTCGGGCAGGTCGAACATGAAGTGGCCGAGGCCGTAGAAGATCGGCTTGTTCCGGTAGTGCTCAACACCGCGGAGCAGGTGGTGGTGATGCCCGAGCACGGCGTCGGCGCCGGCGTCGATGGCGACTCGGGCGGTGCGGCGCTCGTGATCGGTGAGCACGTAGGGACGGGTGAAATCGCCCCAGTGGAAGCTGGCGAGCACGAGGTCGGCCTGCTGTTTGGCGGCGGCGACATCGTCGTGCAGGGCACGCTGGTCCCCCTCGTGGGCTACGGTGAGCACCTTGGGCTGCAGGCCGGGGTTCCATTCGTTGGTCTCCCACGGCTCGTAGTGGGTGTAGGCGCGCATCGGCGCCAGTCCGGGCCATCCGGGGCGGGCCTCGTAGCCGTGGGGGAACACCGAGGCGTACGCCAGTACCGCGACGCGCCCGTGCGGGGTGTCCACTAAGGCGGGTCGCCGGGCATCGGCGATGTCGGCACCGGCACCCGCCGTGGCGATACCCACGCCGCGAACGGCCTCGCGAGTGTGCAGCAGGGCCTCGAAGCCTCCGTCGACGCTGTGGTTGTTGGCCAGCGACAGCACATTCAGTCCGGCCTCGGCGAGATACGGGACGAACTCGGGATCGGTGACGAGGGGCACCCCCGCGCTGGGAGCGCGATGCCAGTCCCGGGCGTAGACACCCTCGAGGTTGCCGAAGACGACGTCGAAGTCGTGAAACACCGCCTCCACGTGGCGGAAGGCGTGTTCGGGTTCATCGCGGTCGAGGAACACATCACCGACTGCGGCGATACGCAGACCATCGGGCAGGGCCATCCGGCTACTCCTTCGGCGATGACGCGGTCATGGGTGGTGTTCCTGCAGGCTCCGTACGGTGATGCCGCCGGCGCGCCAGGCGGCGACAGCGGCGGCGAACGACTCCGCCGCCGCCGGCGTGGTCAGGTACGGGAGGCCTTGCCGGCGGGCGGCCGTACGCAGCCGTACCTGCTCGGCGGTGAGGCTCACCGCGTGGTTGTCCGGGATGTCGAACACGATCTGCACCGTGCCCTCGTCGGCCAGCGGGAAACCGGGCACCTCGACCACGGGCGTCGCCAGCCGCCGTGCGGTCTCCGGCGGGGCGGTGATGGTGAAGCCCAGCTCGGTGAACCGCCGCGCCACCGCTTGGCCGTGGTCCGCCTGGTTCGCCGGGAACGACAGGTACGCGCGGCCGCTCGAGGGGATCGTCGCCCCCGCCGCGATCTGGCTCTTGGCATAGGCCATCCCGAACGAGTCACCGATGCCCATCACCTCGCCGGTCGAGCGCATCTCCGGTCCGAGCACGTCGCGCGCGTCCGAGAGCCGGTCGAAGGGCAGCACGGCCTCCTTCACGCAGAACCCCTTCTGTGTTGGCGGCCGCAGCAACCCTTCCTCGCGGAGGTCGGCGAGCGTGGAACCGGTCATCACCCGCGCCGCCAACCGCCCCAGGGGCACGCCGGTCGCCTTGGATGCGAATGGCACGGTACGGCTGGCGCGCGGGTTCGCCTCGATCACGTAGACGTGGTCGCCGTCCACCGCGTACTGCACGTTGAACGGCCCGCATACGTCCAGCGCCTCCGCGATCACCCTGGTGTGCTCCTCGATCGTGGCGACGACGGCTGCCGGAAGCGTCACCGGCGGGACCACGCACGCGCTGTCGCCGGAATGCACCCCGGCGAGCTCCACGTGCTCCATGACCGCGCCGATGAGCACCTCACCGTCGGTGTCGCGGACCGCGTCCACGTCCACCTCCACCGCGCCGGCCAGGAACCGGTCGATGAGGACGGGCCACCGCCGGGCCAGGTCCGACCCCCGGCGCAGCTCGGCCAGCGCCCGGCGCATCTCGCCGGCGTTGTGCACCACGCGCATGGCGCGCCCCGACAGTACGTAGCTCGGCCGGAACAGCACCGGGTAGCCGATCCGTTCGGCGATCTCCAGCGCCTCGTCGTCGCCGGCCGCGGTGCCGCCCTGAGGCTGGTCGATGCCGAGCTTCGCGCACAGCGCGTGCCACCGCTCGCGGTCCTCGGCGAGGTCGATGGCATCCGGGGTGGTGCCGAGGATCAGTTCAGTGGGCAGCCGGTGGGTCAGCCTCAACGGGGTCTGTCCGCCGAACGTCACGATCAGCCCGGCCGGGCCCTCGGCGTCGAGGATGTTCTCGATGTCCTCGCCGGTGAGCGGCTCGAAGTAGAGCCGGTCGCTGGTGTCGTAGTCGGTGGAGACGGTCTCGGGGTTGCAGTTGACCATGACGGTCTCGAAACCAGCCTCGCGCAGAGCGCGACTGGCCTGAACGCAGCAGTAGTCGAACTCCACGCCCTGCCCGATCCGGTTCGGCCCGGACCCGAGGATCACCACGCGCGGACGGTCGCCGCGCCGTACCTCGTCGGTGTCCTCCCAGGTCGAATAGTGGTACGGGGTGTGCGCGTCGAACTCAGCGGCACAGGTGTCCACGGTCTTGAAGGTGGTCCGTACGCCGGCCGCGAGGCGCGCCGCCCGTACCTCGCGCTCCGGCACCGCCAGCAGGTGAGCGAGCTGGGCGTCGGCGAAGCCGAGCCGTTTCGCGCGCCGCCAGTTCGGCGCGCCTCGCGCGATCCGCTCGCGCTCGGCGGAGATCATCGCGATCTGGTCGAGGAACCATGGGTCGATCCGGGTGACCTCGTACACCCGGTCAAGCCCGATGCCGCGGCGGATCGCCGCCTCCAGCCAGAAGATCCGGTCCGGGGTGGCGCGCGAGGCGCGGTCCAGCAGCTCGTCCTCGGTGCGGCCGTCGTACTCGGCCTCGGCCGGATCGGCGTTGAGCCCGAGCCGGCCGTTGTCCAGCGAGCGCAGGCACTTCTGCAGCGACTCGGGGAAGGTGCGGCCGATCGCCATGGCCTCGCCGACCGAGCGCATGCGCGTGTCGAGGATGTCAGCGACCCCGGTGAATTTCTCGAACCCCCAGCGCGGCACCTTGGTCACCACGTAGTCGACCGCCGGCTCGAAGCCGGCCGGCGTCTCCCGCGTGATGTCGTTGCGGATCTCGTCGAGCGTGTACCCGACCGCCAGCAGTGTGGCGATCTTGGCGATGGGGAAGCCGGTGGCCTTCGACGCCAGCGCGCTGGACCGGGACACCCGCGGGTTCATCTCGATGACGACCATCCGCCCGGTCCGGGGATCGACCGCGAACTGGATGTTGGAACCGCCGGTCTCCACACCGATCCGCCGGATGCAGCGCAACGCGGCGTCCCGCATGCGCTGGTACTCCACGTCGGACAGGGTCTGCACGGGCGCGACGGTGATCGAGTCGCCGGTGTGCACGCCGACCGGGTCGAGGTTCTCGATCGAGCAGACGACCACGCAGTTGTCCGCGCGGTCGCGCATCACCTCCAGCTCGTACTCCTTCCAGCCCGCGATCGACTCCTCGATGAGGACCTCGCCGACCGGGCTGGCCGCGATGCCGTCCGCAGCCAGGCGGGCCAAGACGTCCGGGTCCGCGGCGATGCCGGTGCCTGCGCCGCCGAGGATGTACGACGGGCGGACGATCACCGGGTAGCCGATCTCGCCGGCCACCGCCAGCGCCTCCTCCACGCCGCGCGCGAAGCCCGAGCCGGGCACCGCCAGCCCGATCTCGGTCATCGCGTTCTTGAACAGCTCCCGCGTCTCGGCGGTCCGGATGGCGTCGATGCTCGCGCCGATCATCTCCACGCCGTACCGCTCGAGCACGCCATCGCGGTCCAGCTCGGTGGCGAGGTTCAGGGCGGTCTGGCCGCCGAGCGTGGCCAGTACCGCGTCCGGCCGTTCCCGCTCGATGATCGCGGTCAGGAAGCCGGCGGTCAGCGGCTCCAGGTACGTCCGGTCGGCGAGCTCCGGATCCGTCATGATCGTTGCCGGGTTGGAGTTGGCCAGGATCACCCGGTAACCGTCCTCGCGCAGCGCGCGGCACGCCTGCGCGCCGGAGTAGTCGAACTCGCATGCCTGGCCGATCACGATCGGGCCGGAGCCGATCACCAGGACGCTGGACAGGTCGTCGCGACGGGGCATCAGGCACGCTCCATCAGCGTGCGGAACTCCTCGAACAGGTATCGGGCGTCGTGCGGGCCGGGTCCGGCCTCCGGGTGGTACTGCACGGAGAACGCCGGCACGTCACGGCAAGCGATGCCCTCGATCACGCCGTCGTTCAGGTTCACGTGCGTGGTGTCCGCGGCGGGCACACTGCCCTCGGCGACCGCGAAGTTGTGGTTCTGGCTGGTGATCTCGACCTCGCCAGTGGCCAACCGCCGTACCGGATGGTTCCCGCCGTGGTGGCCGAAGGTCAGCTTGTACGTCCGTCCGCCCAGCGCGCGGGCGAGGAGCTGATGGCCCAGGCAGATGCCGAACACCGGCACCGTGCCCACCAGCCCGCAAAGATCGACGTCCACAGTGTCCGGGTCGCCGGGACCGTTCGACAGGAAGACACCGTCCGGGCGGCGCGCCAGTACGGTCTCGGCACTGGTACCGGCCGGCACCACCTCGACCGTCGCCATCCGGCCGAGCTCACGCACGATGTTCCGCTTGATCCCCAGGTCGTAGGCCACCACGCGGAGCGGGCCGTCGCCGCGCTCGTACGGTTCGCGGGTGGTGACCTCGGAGACCAGGTCCACGCCGTCCGTGCCGGGTTCGGCCCTGGCCGCCGCCAGCAGCGCGGCCTCGTCCGCGGCCGGGCCGAACGCGCCGCACATCGACCCGGCGTCCCGCAGGTGCCGGGTGAGGCGGCGGGTGTCGATGCCGCTCAGCACCGGCGTCCCGTGGCGGGCCAGCCAGGACGGCAGGCTCTCGGTCGCCCGCCAGTTGCTCGGCCGTGCGGTCACCGACCGGGCGATCACGCCGCGGCAGCGCGGGCGGTCGCTCTCGTCGTCCTCGGGCGTCACGCCGTAGTTACCGATGTGCGGGTAGGTGAAGCAGACGATCTGCCCCGCGTACGAGGGATCGGTGATCACCTCCTGGTAGCCGCTGAGGACGGTGTTGAACACCACCTCACCGGTGGCCGTGTCATCCGAGTGGACCTCGCCCTCGAAGGTGGTGCCGTCAGCGAGCACCAGCAGGCCGTCCAATGTGGTTCCTCCTTACGAGCGATGAGGACCCGCTGAGGCTCAGCGGCCGGTGTGGGCTGCGGCCGTGCCTTCTTCCGCCGGCTCGCGGCTGGGTCGGGGGACCGTCAGCGCGAGCGCGGCGGCCAGCGCATACGTCACGCCCGCGACGACCATGGAGACGCGCAGGCCCGGCACGAAGCTCGCCGGGCCGCCGGCGACGAACGCGCCGAGCAGCGCGATGCCGATGGCGCCGCCCACCTGACGGCTCGCGTTGAGCGTCCCGGATGCCACGCCGGTACGCTCCGGCGGCGCGCCTTCGACCACGGCGGCTGTGGCGGCGGGCATGGTGAAGGAGATCCCGAACCCGGTGGCCGCCATCGGCAGCACGATGACCCAGTACGGGATGGACGTGCTGGTGATGGTGAGGGCGAGGAACCCGACCGCGCCGACCGCCATGCCGACAACCATCGGCACCCGCGGGCCGCTCCGGCTGGTGATCCGGCCGCCCAGCCAGGACCCGAACGCGATCACCCCGGTCTGCGGCAGCAGCGCCAGGCCGGTCAGCAGCGCCGAGTAGCCCCGGACCTGCTGGAAGTAGAGGGTGAGCACGAAGAGCTGCCCGTAGAAACCGAGGTTCATCAGGCAGCCGATCACGGTCGCCGCCGACAGCTCACGGCTGCCGAACAGCGACAGCGGGACCATCGGGGCGGCGACGCGGGCCTCCACCACGAGAAAGGCCGCCGCCGCCATCACGAAGACCACGAAACCGGCCAGGACGAACGGTGAGGTCCAGCCAGACCGACCGGCCTGCACCATGCCGGCCGTGATCGCCAGCAGCGCGACCATGCCGGTGAGCTGACCGGGGACGTCGAGCCGCTCGCCGCTCCGGCCGCCCTGGTCGGCGTGCACCCAACGCGCCGTCAGCAGCATCCCGACGATGCCGACCGGCACGTTCACGAAGAAGATCCACCGCCAGCCCAGGCTGGACACCAGGACGCCACCGAACAGCGGGCCGGACCCCGTGGCGAAGCCGCCGACCATCGCCCAGATGCCGATGGCGCGGGCACGGCTGCCACGGTCGCCGTAACCGGCCTGCAGCAACGCCAGCGACGAGGGCACCAGCAGCGCCGCGCCCAGCCCCTGGACCACCCGGGCGGCGATCAGCACATCCAGGCCCGGCGCGAGCCCGCAGGCCACCGAGGCCAGAACGAACAGGGCCAGACCGGACTGGAAGACCCGCTTGCCGCCCAGCCGGTCACCGAGCCAGCCCGTCGACAGCAGCAGGCCGGCGAAGACCACTGTGTAACCGTCCACCACCCACTGCAGTCCGGATACCGACGCGCCGAACCCCTTGCCAAGCTGCGGCAGCGCCACGTTGACGATCGTCGCGTCGACCATCACCATGAACCAGCCGAAACAGATCGCGGTCAACGGGCGCTTTTCAAAGCCCATTCACTTCTCCCCAGTGCGCGCTAGTGCCTGCCGGTGGCCGCACAACCGTCCGCCCCGCACAGCCGACCGAACATCAGCCTGAGCAGGGCCATTCGCAAGGTAACGCCGTTTGCCGCCTGCTGGAAATAGCCGTTGTAGGGTGTGTCATCCACTTCTGTGGGCAGCTCCTCCCCGCGCGGCAGCGGGTGGAGCACCACGACCGTGTCCTTGGCCACGGCCTCCAGCAGGTCACGACTGAGCGGCAGCTCGCCTGCTGCCCGGCGCGCCACCGCATCCTCCTTGAGCTCGGCTATCACGGTCGGTGAAGAGTAGACCACGTCTGCCTCCGGCAGGACGCCGATGAGGTCATCATGGAACGTGATCGAATGGCCGGCGCCCTCCATCTCTGCTCGCAGCAGCGGGTCGAGGCCCATGCCGAGCGTCGCTACGCAGGACACCTTGCAGTCGTAGTTCCGCAGCCCGCGCAGCAGCGAGCGGGTGCAGCGCATCCGCAGATCGTTCACGAACACGACGCTCAGCCCATCGATGTGGCCGAACCGCTGCCGCATCGTGTACAGGTCCACCAATGCCTGAGTGGGGTGCTCACCGCTGCCGTCGCCGGCGTTGATGAGGAGCGCCCCCTCGATCGCCTCGGCCGCCCGCGCGGGCTCGCCGGTGATCGGATGCCGGGTGACGATGACGTCGCCATACAACGCCAACATCCGGAAGACGTCCTCCGATGATTCCCGAACTTTGCCGGTCGCCCGTGTCACCGCGGCGTCGGCGAAGCCGGAAACGGTCCCGCCGAGCCGCAGCATCGCCGTCTCGTGGGATAACCGGGTACGTGTGCTCTTGTCGAAGAACGCCGACATGAGAACCTTGCCGTCGAGGTTTCGGTGCACCTGGCCCTTGGCCAGTTCCCGGCCGACCTCGTCGGTCGCCTCGAACAGCAGCTCCAGATCTTCGCGGCCGAACTGCTTCAGCGACAGCATGTGCTGTCCAGCGAACGCGTTCATCACCCGGCCTCGACAAGTCTGGCGGTCCAGGTCCGCGAGTCGACCATCGCGTAGCCGGGGCTCACCGGGAGCCGCACGCTGTCGGCGAGGTTCTCGATGCCGGTGATGGAGAGCATCAGTCGCTCGGTCAGCAGCCCCTGCGACAGGGGCGGCGCACCGGGCACGATCGGACACGTCTGCTCGTCGATCAGCCATTTGCGCTGCATCTCCGGGCCCGGATAGCCGGGCGTCTCCGGGATCAGCCGTCCGATCAGGTGCTCGGCGGTCTCGGCATTCATCTCGGCGTCCTCAGGCAGGCCGATGAACTCCTCGACGGGCATGGACTCCCGCGTCCATTTCCATAAGAAGGTACGGTTACCGAACACGTATCCGGTCATCATGAATCGCACCGACTTCGACGCACGGAACGCGCGGTGCAGGGAATAGCGCGGCTTGAACTCGTATGGCTCGATCTCGTCGAGCACGTAGTCGCACCCCTCGACGAACTCGGCTGCCGACTCCTCGGTGATGCCCTCGGGAAACACCTCGATGGCCACGTCCGGCGTCATCTCGTGGACGTACTCGGCGACCACTTCGGCCTTGTTCCGGCCGATGGTCTCCACGCCCGCGCCGAGCTGCCGATTGATGTTGGAATACTCGAAGGTATCCAGGTCGGCGACCTTCAGTGCCAGGACGCCGAGCCGAGCCAGCCGCTCGACCATGGAGCCACCGATCCCGCCGGCCCCCGCGACACCGACGACCGTGTCGCGAAGCGTCAACTGACGTTCGCGGGCTTCTTCCTCGGTGTCTCCGAGCCAGCCGAGATTGCGCTTGACCCGCTCCCAATAGATCTTGTCGTCGTACTCGCTCGCGTACTGAGTCCTACCGTTCTTGATCATCTTAGCTCCGCGTCGACTGCGATCTGACAGGTTTGGCGACGGAACGGACACACCGTTGTTGATAGCATCCTTGTTTTAACTGTGCCTTAAGCGGGTCTTAACCGTGCCCAGCTCATGCCTTAACTGCAAACCGGCGAGCCGCCGGTGATCGAGGACGGCGTGTAGGATTCGATCTTGTGTGACACGCGATGGCGGATGGACCGGTACTGAACCGACCCGGCGACCGCCGGTCACTGATCGTCACCCCGGCCGGCCGCACCGGTCTCCGCAACCTCATCAGCCAGGATCTCGCCTAGCTCAGGCTCTGCGCAGGAACGACCGGTCCTCGACCAGGATGCACTCAGTACTCCGCGCATGGTCCAGATTGGCCTTCGCGTCGGGGTCCTCAGTCAGTGCCACCCGGTACTCCTCGTACGCGGCCAGACTGTCGAACTCGATCAGCGCCAGCGCTTTGTTGTTGGCGCCCTCCTTAGGCAGGAAGTAGCCAATCAGCCGTCCGCCGCAGCGTTCGATGATGGGCGGCCACCGCCGCGCGTACTCCTCGAAGGCGTCCAGCCGATGCGGATCGAGCGTGTAGTCGATACAACAGATGATCATGATCCCTCGTCTCGCGGATTCGTCTCGCAGGTCATCGCTTTCCTTGAGCTAGTCGCCCGCAACCCGGTCGACGGGTCGGGTACATGTCTCCAGAACCAGTTGCTGCGCGATCAAGGCATCGTCCTGCCAGTGCCCGGTGAGCCTGCGCACCTCGTCCTCGCTGGGCATGCCGACGCCGTAGAGCCGACCGACCCCCTTGCGCAGTCCGACGTCCCCGGCGACCACGACCGGGCGGCCGAACACCCGCGCGGCGAACCACTCCGCGGTCCACCTGCCGACTCCGTGCAAGCGGGTCATCGTGCGCACCAGTTCCTCGGTCTCCAGACCAGCCAGCTCACGCTGGTCGATGCGGCCGTCGGCGACAGCGGAGGCGACCCCGATCAGGTAGCTCGCCTTCCGCTCGGAGAGCTGCAACCGCCGCAGCGCGGCCACCGATGCACCCGCGAGCGTGTCCGGCTCCAGCACGTAGACCTCGGATCCGTCGACCTCCACTCGCACACCGAAGGACTGTGCCAGCCGGGCTCGGATGGTCGTCGCGAACCTCAGGTTGACCTGCTGCGCGGTGATCGCGCGCACCAGCGAGTAGAACGGGTCGGTGAGTCCCAGCGGGCGGATGGCGGGTGCGGTGGCCGCCACCGCCGCCAGCCGCGGGTCAGTGGCGAGCAGGTGGTCCCACGACGCGCCGGCGAGGATGAACTGGACCGCCAAGGCCGCACGCAGCTCCTCCACGGTGATGTCCTGACCCGGCGCCGCGGTGGCCGACAGCCCGGGCGTCGTGGCGTCCCCCAGGGGCCGCATCGACACGGGCACCCGCCTGCCGTCGAACGTGAGCACCCGGACCAACCGGCTGCCGTCCCATCGGTCCATCAGGTCGTCGCCGTTGCGGCGCAGAAACTCCACGGACGCGGCGACGTCCAGCGGACCGGCCAGCTCGACCGTCACCGCGGCCACCGCCTCGCTCATCCGCGTCCGCACCGCTGCTCCGGCTCCGGCAGCGCATCGAGCAGATCCTGGTAGGTCAGGTCATCAGCACCGCGCAGCGCCTCCTGACGACCCGAGTTCAGCAGGTCGGCGAAAGCATCCCGCGCGGTGGCCATGCTCAGCCGGTACAGCGCTGAGCCGACCGAAAGGCGTCGCACACCGAGCCTGCGAAGCTCGGGCACCGACGGCAGGTCGGGGCGGGCGAGCAGGTTGAGCGGCGCCCCATCCAGCGCCGCGACCAGCTCGCCGATCAGCTCGCGCTGCCGCGCCGGCTCCAGACCCGACGGTGGGAATGCCGGGACGAACAAGCAATCCGCGCCCGCGTCGTGATAGGTGCGCAACCGCCGCACGGTCTCATCGAAGCGGCTCTCCCGCGCTCCGGTGGAACGCCAGTAGGTGTCCGTGCGGGCGTTCACGACCAACGGCAGGCCGACCTGTGCACCCACCGAGCAGGCCGCAGCGACCCGCTCGGCGTGGAACTCCGGCTCCATCAGCCGGTCGGTGTTCGAGGACAGCCCGTCCTCCAGGTTCACACCCACCGCACCAGCTTCGATCATAGCCGCCACCGCGTCGGCGACGTACTGCGGTGTGGCGCCATAGCCGGCCTCCAGGTCGACGCTGACCGGCACCGAGACCGCCTGGATGAGCCGGGAGACCACCGCGAGCATCTGGTCGAAGTCGAGGTGCTCCCCGTCCGGTACACCGAGCGCACCGGCCACGCCTGCGCTGGTCGTCGCCACCGCGCGCACGCCGGGCAGCCGCGCGAGAAGCGCAGCACTGCCGACATCCCAGACGTTGGGCAGCACGAGCATGTCCCCTTCGGCGTGCAGCCGCCGGAACAGCTCCGCCTTCTCTCGTTGCGTCGGGTCAGTCGTATCGGGTGTGGTCCGGCCGAAACCCTTGATGTCCATAGTTGGTCTGCGTTCCCTGGGATGGCTGGGTCAGGACGTGACGGCCTCGTGAACCGGTTTTCTGGACGCTGCCGCGGGCGGCTTTCTGGACGCTGCCGCGGGCGGCGGCCAGGAGAGGCCGAGGTGGGTGTGGAGACCAGCCTTGCCGGTGTCGGTGACCAGGAGGGCACGGGAGTGTTGGGCGCGACGGACCCATCCGGCGGCGGCCAGGGCATCGAGGAGGGCGCGACCGAGGGGGCCGGCGATGTGGTGGCGTTGTTCGGTCCAGTCCACGCAGCAGCGCACCGGGGTGTGTCCTGGTATGGCGACGCCGAGCTCGGTGAGGGCGTGACGGCCGGGGTCGGTGAGCTGGTAGCTGACCGTGTCGAGCAGACCTCCGGCGAGCCGGTCTCGGTTCAGCCGGTCGAGGTCGATGCTGCCGTCGTGACCTGTGAGGTAGCTGTGGTCGATGAGCGCGTCGGTGATGGCGACGCCGAGCCTCCCGGCGATGTGGTCGTAGCAGCAGCGAGCCAGGCGGATCGCGTGCGCGCGGGTCCCCTCCCGCAACGAGCGGATGGGCTGGCTGGGCGAGAGTCTGGCCAGGGTTTCGATCAGCCGGCCGACCTCGTCTCCGGCGAGCCGGTAGTAGCGCCACCGGCCCTTGGTGAACACCCGCAGCAGTCCGGCGTCAGAGAGTTTTCGCAGGTGGGCGCTGGCCGTCGGGGCGCTGACACCGGCCTCGTCGGCCAACACGCTGGCCGGCAACGCTCGCCCGTCGGCGAGGGCGAGCAGAATCCTGCATCGGCCCCGGTCGGCCAGCGCCGCGCCGATCACCGACAGGTCCGCGTCTCCGCCACCCGCCGCGGACGCACCGCCGTCGGCGTGATCGAGAGGATCCACGCCGTCGAGGATAGGTCAGGATCGATTCGACCATTGGCGAAACGTCCCGGGTCTAGCATCAGCCGGCATGACCACGACAACGATCGAGCGCAGCAGGGAGGCCGAGGCCTTCCTGGACGCCCGCCAGCACACCGCCCCCGAGGTGGTGAGCGCGTGTGAGGGCTGGACCGCGCACGAGGTCACCGCCCACCTGGCCGCCTCCGCCGCCGAGGTGACCCGTCACCTCGAGCCCTACCTGGACGGACAACCCGTGCCGCGGACGCGCACGTTCGAGGAACGCGAACCCCCCTACCAGGCCTTGGACGACGCCGCGTTGCTGCGGCGTCTGGAGGTCGAGGAGCAGAAGATGCGCGGGGTCATCGCCCGAGTCCTGGACCGCGAACCCGACGCGGCCATCCCGTGGACAGGTCGCCGGATGGTGGTGGCCAAGTTCCTGCCCCACCTGCGCAACGAGTTCGCGATCCACCGCTGGGACTTCGTCGGTGACGACGACACCAGCACCGAACTGCTCACCCAGCCTGAGCTGACCGAGCACGCCGTCAGTGTCCTGGGCCCGCTCCTGGTTCGCCGCGGCCGTGAGCACGACCCCACTCCGGACGAGGACTTCCACGTCCGGCTCCGCGCCGACGCAGCCCCTGATGTTCGGCTCGTCGTGGAATCCGGGCAGGCCGGCCTGCAGCTGACCGACCAGCACGCCGACGAGCCCTACGTCGAGCTCGACCCGGCGGCGCGCACCTTGGTCATCTGGGGCCGTCGACCCGACCAGCGTGGTCGCTTCCGCAGCCACGTCACCCAGCCCACTCTCACTCGACTCCAAGCCATACTCTCCGGCTACTGACCCGCCTAGCGGAGGTGCCTCGGCGCGAACGGTCGTAGCGCGAACTCGGCGCGGCCGGCCGCACAGTGTGCGGCCGGCCGCGCCGAGACAGATACAGCGCCAGGCTTAACGCCCGCTGACCTCCTGCCGCAACCGGGGGTCCGGGTGTCGGCCTTCGGTCTCGATGCGGTAGTCCGCACCGAACTTCTCGCGGTGTAGGTCGATCACCCGCTCGCTCGGCGGCTTTTCGCCGCCGTGGATCTGCTCCTGCATGCGCTGGAAGCGCTCGTGCTGCTCGCGGACGTAGCCCGCGCCGAGCGTGGTGAGGTCCATCTGGGTGGCCAGCAGCTCACGCAGAAACGCCTTGTTCGGCTCGAAGGTCAATGCCTGCGGTAGCTCCCGCCCGACGACCTCTTCCGGTTCACGACCGTCGTGGCGGCGCATCAGGTCAGCGGCGATCCGCAGGTGTTCCAGCTCCATGTTCAGGTGCAGCTCCCAGATGGCCCTGACCTTCGGATCCGACTCCTGCCGCATGAACGAGTAGTACAGGTAGCACTCGTTGTACTCGTGGGTCACCAGCCGCTCCCACCACGTCTCCCCCGGGTCCATCAGCGACTCGTAGTGGGTGACGTGCTCTTCCTCGATCAGTCCGATCTCCTGGTAGAGCTGGCGGGCGATCGGCTCCATGTACATGTTGCCGGTGGTCATGTAGAAGTTCATCGTCTGTTGCTCGGCGGCGACCAACGTCAACGCGTGCAGCTTGGAGATGGGAGCCGCGGCGTTACGGTCATAGGGGTCCCGCAGGTTATCCACCGGATCACGATGCTCGACGATGGTGGGCCTGCCGGGCATCACCTCGGTAAGCCGGCCGACGATCTTCTCCGCCCGCCGGTGCTCGATGATCTCGTAGAGATTGGCGTAGCGGTAAAGGTGGTCGAAGTCCTCCAGCACGCCGAACTCGTAAGCCTGCCGCAAGTAGGGGTCCGGCTCGTTGCGCGCCACCCAGCCGGTCAGGTCGACCGCGACCTGCTCATAAGAGATCGTCGTCTCCAATACCGATGCCGTGCCCGGTAGCAGCCAGTTGACCGCTTTCTGTTGCTGCTGCTCGATATAACGGGTGCGCGCCAGCTGCTCCTTGACCTCCCGGTCCGGGCAGATGCGGGCGAAGTGGTGGCTGAACAGCGCCGCCTCCACCTCGATGCCGTTCATCGTGATGATGCGGCACTTAGTGTACGGGTCCGTCTCGTCCGGGTCGACGGGGGTGACGTCGAGCTCGCGCCAGTTGCGCAGCTGACGCTCCAGCGGGATGCCCTTCTCGGTCAGCGGATTGAAGGTCACAGCAAAGCCCTTTCCGAATCATGGGATGACGGTCAGCTTCTGGGGTCATCGGTCGTGCCGCTGGTGCCCCGCACGGCGTCCCTGACCCGGTCGACCAGCGCGGTGATCGGACCGGCCACGAGGTTGGCGGTGGCCGACTCGACCCCCGCGTGTGGATGGGTCGGCGCGAACGCCTCGGCGACCTTCACCGAAGCGGCCATCGCCCGAAGTGTGCTCGGGTCGGTCTTGTCCCGCAGCTTCATGAACTCATAGCGCTCCTCGGAACGGGCGTGCGCCAGCACCGCCATCCTCAGTCTGTCGAGCAGCTCCATGAAGTCCGGCTTGCCCGGCTGCATGCCCTCCAGCTCACCGAGCATCTTCTTGGCCTCGTTCTCCTCGGCCAGCCGATCATCCACCAATCCGTCGTCGCCGCCGTCCAGCACATGCCGCGCGATCGGGTGCACGACCTCTTCCTCGGCCGTCTCGTGTACCGCCAGCATGCGGCGCAACCGGTGAAACGCCTCCTCCCGCGCCTCGCCCTGGGCGGTTTTCACCTCCTCGAAAAGATCACGGATCAGCGAATGCTGAGCGGTCAGCAGGTCGACGACGTCGACCTGCTCCGCCATCGCCTGTGGTGCCTGAGCCATCGACTCTCCTTCCCGGTACCTGACACTCCGGGTACCACCGCCCAGCGGCGGAAAAACCACGGCCCTGACTTTTCCATAGTCTTTGCATTCGCGTAGTCGTCAGTCTTTGCATTCGCGTAGTCGTCGCCGCGGCCCGCATAGCGAGCTGCACGTGCACTGGACGGTGCGGTGGGGTCGAACAAGCAGCGGGTGTGGGGACACTCGGCGGGGACGTCGCTGGTGGGTCTGCCACCGCGCAACAGGCCGGGGCGGAGTCAGCCGGCGCGAGAGCAGGACACGGCCGGGCCTTCTGCCACCCTTCTACCCCCGGCGGCCGCTACATCGCCCTCCACACACCGCCCCTCCGTCTCCCGTTGTCGCCCAGGCGGCCCGTCGTGGGTTCTGACGTGGGGAGGTACGGTTGCCTCCGACCTTGCTTCGAGACGGACTGAACGGCTCCGAGATCGTAGTCGGAGAGTGCAGATGTCAGCGAGGTGCACCAGAAAGGAGCGACATGAAGGGTAACCCTCTATCGCAGAGACTGGTCCCCGAAACTTCTGCTCGCTTGGGTGCCGTGACGAGACGACCCCTCGTTTGGATCCTGGTCACTGCCGTCATGGCGGCCGCGGGAGGGTCGAGAGGAAGACGAGCGGCGTTGCGAGGGTACCTGTGTTACCTACTCGGGGGCGCAGCCGGCAACCTGCCGAAACCTCTGTTCGGGCGGGCTCAGCCCCGCCACCTTCGGGTTCGGAAGCCACAGGTTGTAAGAGGTGCGTTCCCCTCCGGTCACGCCGCAGCAGAGGTGGCCTACGTGTTTGGGGCGTCACTGGAGGCTCCCATCGCTTTCTTGCCGCTGGGAACGATGGCCATGCTTGCGCACTTATCGCTTGTCAGAGCCGGAAAGCATTACATAAGTGACACACTGGTCGGGGGGATGATCGGCCTTGCGGTGGTTGCCCTGACGGCAAGAGCGTGGCCGCCTCACACCGACCTCGGGTTGCGACATGACCTCGGTAGCGCCCCGCAGCGTTCTTGTTGCAAGCAGCCCGAAGGGGCTCACAAAAATCTGAGAAGCTCCCGCGGTTTCCGGGTGCTCCGGAGCCGACTCGCCAGGTCGCGCGCGTATCGCCGTCGAGGTCGAGCTGGTTTGGCCTGTCGCAGCTCGGGGTATCGCCCACGATCGTGCGACGTACGACGCGTGACGAGCTCCGGCGGGTGGCCGCCGAGACCTTTGGCTGGTCGCAGCTGCGCGACGAGCAGCTGCAGGCGATGGAACAGGTGATGTCCGGTCATGATGTGCTGGTCGTGCTGCCCACTGGCGCGGGTAAGTCCGCGATCTACCAGGTGCCGGCGTTGTTGCTGGATGGCCCGACCCTCGTGGTGTCTCCGTTGATCGCCCTGCAGCAGGACCAGCTGGAGGGCATCGCGGACACCCGGGCGCCGAAGGCGGTGGCGGTGAACTCCGCGCAACGCGGTGGTGAGCACACACGGGCCTGGAAGGCGATCCGGCAAGGCGAGGCGAAGTACGCGTTCCTCTCGCCCGAGCAGCTGGCGAAAGACGAGGTCGTCGACGCGCTGGCGGATCTGGGAGTGTCACTGTTCGTGGTCGATGAGGCGCATTGCGTCTCAGCCTGGGGACATGACTTCCGCCCGGACTACCTTCGCCTGGGCCTCGTGATCGAGCGGCTCGGCCACCCCAGGGTGGTCGCGCTGACGGCCACCGCGGCACTGCCGGTTCGCCGTGACATCGTAGCGCGGCTGGGCCTGCGCGAGCACAGCGAGGTGATCGCCGGCTTCGACCGCCCGAACCTGCACCTGGCCGTGGAGCGGTTCACCGAGGACCCCGACAAGCGGCACTCGGTCGTTACTCGCATATGCGCTCTGAGCGCGGACTCCGCGACCCGACGTGGGCTGGTGTACGTCGCCAGCCGCAAGGACGCTGAGTCCTACGCAGCGGAGCTCGCGCGGTGCGGGGTAAGGGTGGCGGCCTATCACGCCGGGATGAAGGCGGTCGACCGCGAGCACGTGCACGAGCAGTTCCTGGCCGACGAGCTCGACGTGGTGGTGGCGACCTCGGCGTTCGGCATGGGTATCGACAAGCCCGACGTGCGGTTCGTCGTGCACGCATCAGTACCGGAGTCACTGGACTCCTACTACCAACAGATCGGGCGCGCCGGCCGGGACGGCCGACCTGCCGAGATCACGCTGTTCTACCGCCCGGAGGACCTGAGCCTGCAGACGTTCCTCACCGCCGGCAAGGCTCCGGAGGACACTCTCGGTGACGTGGTGCACGCGCTTCAGAAGCACGACCAACCGATCCGGCCGGCGCGGCTCAAAGGCCAGGTGAACGCTTCCGCGGCTAAGCGCACCACCGCGGTGAACCTGCTCGAGCAAGCCGGGGCGGTGGGCACCACCTCGGATGGCCGGCTTCAGTACCTCGCTCCCGACCTCCCCGCTCGCCAGGCGGTGGAGCGAGCGATCGACGTCGCGGAGACCCACCAGCGTCTGACCCGGTCCCGGATCGAGATGATGCGCGGCTACGCCGAGACGACCAGGTGCCGGCGGCAGTATCTGCTCGGCTACTTCGGCGAGCAACTGGCCCACCCGTGCGGCCACTGCGATACCTGCGAGGCCGGCACAGCCGAGGAACAGCCCGGCCGCGACGACGAGTTCCCGCAGAACAGCTCCGTGCGACACGTCGAGTGGGGGCACGGCGTCGTCATGTCGAGTGAGCAGGACCGGCTGACCGTCCTGTTCGACGACGTGGGCTACAAGACGCTATCCCTGCCGGCCGTCCATGAGCACAACCTCCTCGCCTCCGACCAGGCCCCCGAGCCGGCGCCGGACGCGCAGGAGCCGGAATAGCGCGGTGCGGCTAGGTGACGGGCTGACCGCCGGTGACGCCGAGAACCTCGGCAGTGACGTAGCTGGACTCCTGGGAGGCGAAGAAGACGTAGGCGGGAGCGACCTCGGCGGGCTGTCCGGCCCGGTGGAGTGGGGTCTCCTGTCCATGGGAGCCCACCTTGGGCTCGGGCATGGTGGCCGGGATGAGCGGTGTCCAGATCGGTCCGGGCGCGACCGCGTTCACCCGGATTCCCTTGTCGGCGAGCATCCTGGCGAGGCCTTTGGTGAAGTTGACGATTCCGGCCTTGGTGGTGGCGTAGTCAAGCAGCTCAGGGGAGGGATCCGACGCCTGGATCGAGGAGGTGTTGATGATACTCGCACCCGGTCGCATGTGCGGGATCGCCTGTTTGCACAGCCAGAACATTGCGTACAGGTTGGTCTTGAGGACACGATCGAACTGCTCGGTGGTGATGTCTTCGATCCCGCCCATCTGGACCATCTGATAAGCGGCGTTGTTGACGAGGATGTCGATGCGCCCGAACTCCCGCACCGCCCGCTCGACCAGCCGCCGGCACTGCTCCTCGTCGGTCAGGTCACCGGGCACGGTCACGGCGCGGCGCCCGGCGTCCTGGATGAGCCGCGCCGTCTCCTGCGCGTCCTTCTCCTCAGAGGGCAGGTAGGAGATCAGGACGTCGGCGCCTTCCCGGGCGAAGGCGAGCGCGACGGCCCGGCCGATGCCGGAGTCACCGCCGGTGATCACCGCTGTCCGGTCGGTGAGCCGGTGGCTGCCGCGGTAGGAGTCCTCACCGTGGTCGGGCTTGTCACCCATCGCGCCGGTGGGACCAGGATAGTCGATCTGCTCACCCTCGGTGTCAGGCTGCGCGTACTGCTGGGTCGGATCCTGGCCGGTGTACTGGTCATCAGGCATGGCACCGCTCCTCATCATGGTTCATCGGCACGGGGCGTCGGCGGCACCGCGCCACCTACCGACGGGTCGGAGGTCGGCGGCACCAGGGACATCCCGCGACGGGAACGCCGTCCGGTCAGGACCACAGGGCGGCCAGCGGGCTGGCGTCGAGCTCACGCAGCAGCACCCGGCAGTCCTCGTACACCGCGACCGCGCCCGCCTCGGTCAGCTCGGCGGCGCTGATGCCTCCGGTGAGCACGCCGACACAGGTCACCCCCGCCTTGCCGCAGGCCTTGACATCCCACACCGTATCGCCGACGTACACTGCCCGCTCCGGACTCACCCCAGCCCGTTGCAGGGCGACGTGAACCAGGTCGGGCGCGGGTTTGGCCACCTGGACGTCTTCGGCGGCGGTGATCTCCGCGACGGCGTCCTCGATGTCGAGGATGGAGCGCAGCAGCTCCAGCTCCTCGGGTGCGGCGGAGGTGGCGAGCACGACCGCGGCTCCGCGTCGGGCCACCGCCGCCACCAGCTCCCGGGCGCCGTCGAAGGCGCGCAGCTGGTCGGAGGTCCGCTGATAGTGCTCACTGTGATGCGCCTTGGCCTGCGAGCCGACCTGTTCGGCGGCCTCCCCCAGCAGCGTGGCCAGCAGCTCGGAGGAACCCATCCCCTGCCCGCGGTGAATCCGCCAGGCGTCCATCGGATGGCCCACCGCGCGGAACGCGCGCATCCAGGCGTTGACGTGCAGGTAACTGGAGTCGACCAGGGTGCCGTCGATGTCGAACAGGACCGCGCCCGGCGGCCGCGTGGAATCGGTGTCTGTCACTCGGCTGTGAGATCCGTTCGGTAAGGTTCCACCGCTGAGCCTGATCGCCCTGCGGGGTGCTTGCTGTCCTGTCGAGTTCCCGGTCCTGGCTCTTCGCGAACTAGGGCAGACCACCGCCCCAGCGGGTCGACGACCTCAAGGTAACCGATGTCGAGGACTTCCGCGCGTCGAGTATGGGTTCGTATGTCCCCGTGGAGTTGTGGGAGCGAGTGGTGCGAATGGTCGCGGTGGGTAACGGGAAGATCCCGGCCAGGGTGTATGACGCCGTCGTGGTGGGAGGGGGTCCCGCCGGCCTGAGCGCGGCGACGTGGCTGGCGCGTTACCGGCGTTCGGTACTCGTGGTCGACAGTCGTGAGTACCGCAACCGCTGGGCGGCGCGGTCCCATGGCTATCTCGGCAGCGACCCGGCCGATCCCATGGCGCTGCTCGCCGGCGCGCGGGCGCAGCTGAGCCGCTATCCCGGCGTCATGTTCTGTGACGGTGCAGCGACGACGGCGCGGCGCGACGAACGGGGTCGCTTCGTCGTCGGGGTGGGCAACCAGGAGGTCGTCGCCCTGCGCATGGTTCTCGCCACTGGCGTGGTCGACCAGTTCCCCGACGTGGACGGGTTCTTCGATCACTACGGCGTCAGCGTGTTCCATTGTCCGACTTGCGACGGTTACGAGGCCAAGGAGCGCACGGTCGTCGTGTTCGGCTGGAGCGAGTCGGTCACCGGTTTCGCCTTGGAGCTGCTCGACTGGGCGGGACACCTCACGATCCTCACCCAAGGGCGGCGTTATGAGGGCGACGCCGTGCTCGGCGCGTCCTCGTCGAGCACGGCGTCGAGCTGCTCGAGGACGATGCGGTCGAGCTGGTCGGCCAGCCCGGGCGGCTGCGGACGGTCCGGCTGCGCGGCGGGGCCAGCATCAAGGCGGATCTGGCGTTCTTCTCCATCGCCCACCACGCCCGAGTGCACCTGGCCGAGCAACTCGGATGCGAACTCACCGAAGACGGCTGCCTACTGGTCGACAGCGATGGTCAGACCACCATCGAGGGCCTCTACGGCGCGGGAGACATCACGCCGGGCATCCAGCTCGTCTCGGTCGCCGTCGGAACAGGCGCGACCGCAGGGGTGGCCTGCGCAACATCACTTCAAGGACAGTGGGGAGCACCCAGCTCACCGACTCCGGCTCCCGATCCCGAAGCCGGGCTGCGCGCGTGAGATCGGCATTCAGCGAAATGCCGCTTTGAGACGTCGCCCAGCTCGGGGTGGTGGACCTGGATGGTGTGCGGTTGCTGGGATCCGCCGGGCTGTCCGTACTGTTCGAGGTGAGTCAGCTCGCTACCCAAGAAGACCGTGACCTGCGACTGGTATGCCACTCCCGGACCGCCAACCTGGCACTCGAGGTCACCGGGCTGCGGGAGCGCCTGCCTTTCGCAGACAGCGTACCGGACGCCCTGAACAACGTATTCTGACGCGCGGTATTCTGACGCGCGCGGCCTTCGACGGCGATCGTTTCGAGGGGCACCATCGCACTGGGCTGGACCGCACGCAGACCGACGCCGGTACCAGTACGGTCCCTGCGCGCAGCTGATGTGCGCGCAGGGACCGATCAGCTCGCTCCGCTACTTGTCCTCGTCGCTGAACTTGTCCTTCAGGTCGTCAACAGTGCCGGCAGCCTTGTCTCGTAGGTCGTGTCCGGCTTCCTTGACCTCCCCGGACAACTGATCACGCTTCCCAGCGTTCTCGAGGCTCTCGTTGCCCGTCAGCTGACCGATCTTCTCTTTCGCCTCACCGATAAGCTGCTCGGCCTTGTCCTTGGCCTTGTCAAGAATACCCATCTGAGCTTCCTCTCTGTGATCACAGACCCAGTGAAGTGTTCCCACTAGTCACGGTGTCCCCCAACCGCCACTGACATAGGTCAGCGCTGGTGGCCATCCTATCGGATGTCGGATAGATAACAGCACCAGGCCGGCCGCCACGGTGGCTCAGGCGGTGGCGCAGTGCTCGGCCTAGCCCCGGCTCGCCTGGGGACGGTCGGGGGGAGCTGCTCAGGAGCGGCGGGGCTGGAAGGTGCCCGGCTCCGGTGGTCTGCCGCTGACGGTGAGGACGATCTC
>Ga0213882_10000171_pt1 | contig 27073 bp, 25 predicted proteins | sample BarmaccoBMER_R09_FD_160106 | JGI IMG/M metagenome (GOLD analysis project Ga0213882, IMG submission 160106) | Barbacenia macrantha exposed rock microbial communities from rupestrian grasslands, the National Park of Serra do Cipo, Brazil - ER_R09 ...
CACAAAGACCAGGCGGACCAAGCCGGTCAGTAAAAGGGCAACCGCTCCACAGACGATCCAAGCGGGGAAAAACGAGCCGAGAATGCTGAACGAAGGTGCACGCGAACACCCGGTGCTTAACAGCATTGTGAGAGATAAGGCCGCAACACTTACTCGACGCAGGCTCCGTTTCTTTTCGACTTTGCGTTCTCTCGCCATTTCATGGACCTTTCACGTGCAGAAGATCGCCTGTCTGCAAAGCTAATGCAGCCATACTCGTTAGCAATTGTGTCCGGGCACTCACATCTGAGCGGAGCGCCTCGGCCAGTGTCCTCTGAGCAGAAACAACGTCGATCTGGTTGCGAACACCGAGATTGTAAGATTCGAGTGCCGCATTGTAGGACTCTGTTGCCGAAGCCAGCAGCGCAGCCGCTGCTTTCTGTTGCCGCAGCGCAGTTCGCGTCAACGAATAGGCTGTCCAGACTTCGTTCTCCACCTGATCGCGCATGGCGTCAACTTCCGCGGCAGCCTGCTTCTCGTTCGCTTTCGCTTGGACAATCCGATTCTTCCGCGCCCAGCCATCAAACAACGTCCACGTCAAACTGAGCCGCGCATTCCAAGTCTCCTGTGCCGGGGAATAAACCCCCGGTATTGGATATTGTTCTCCATACTTTCGAGCCAGCCCTGCGTCCGCGTCGAACCTGAGAACGGGAAGATATGTTTTCTGTTCCGCTTTGACTTGGGCTGTCGCAGCGCGAAGCGCCGCTACCCGGCCGATCAGGTCCGGACGCTGCGAGAGGGCTTTGTCAATCGACGACTCCACTGTCTCCGCAATCTCCTGCGGCATCGTTACATGTTGAATGCTCTCTGATTGAAATTGGTTCACTGGCGAGATACCAAGGGCAGTTGCCAGATCGCCATGCGCTATCTCAGTCGCTCCAATGGCTGCTTGCAAATCGTAATCGGCCTGGGAAGTGGCGCTGCGTGCTTCGAGCATATCCGGCAATGTTGCCAGTCCTTGCTCCAGGCGCGCCTCCGTCGCCTGTTGCACGGTTTGCGCATTCTTCAAGGTTGCCCGTGCTGCATCCTCTTCTCCCTTGGTGTCCAGCAACCGGTAGTATGCCTGCATCACCTGGAAGATAATGTTGCGGTGAATATCGTTGAATTGAAAGTCGGCGGCAAGCAGCTCGTTCTGTCGAACGGCGATCTCCTGTCTTCGGAGGCCGAAGTCAAAGATCACGTACTCAAGATGGAAAATTGGCGAGAGAGTCTCTATTGTCTGGCGAAAGTAGCTCGTTCCAAAGAAGACGTTGTCCCGCGTGCTTTCGGCGAGAACTGCTGCAAGCAGCGTCGGGTAGAGCGTGGCCTTCTCTATGCCTAATTCGGCAGCCCGCGCCCGTGCGCTCTCCCATGCCACTCGTGTCGCTGGGTTATTTCGCTCGGCGATATCGATCAGCTCCGGGAGCGCGTAGACTTTTGATCGATCTGGAACAAACGCCGGCGCTGGCCTGCTTCGGGGTTTTAGCTGTGATTGCGCAGATGTCGAATTCCACGGACGTTCGGGCGTTGGGGGAGGCTGCTGGGCCGAAGCTGTTGCGCCTACCAGCAATGCGCAAAGCGAAAACACACACCGTCCACGAGGCTCAACCATTCAGAAGCCACAAAGCTAAGTGGCGATCTTTCTAAAGTACAAAAGCAATCGCGACCCTGCAATACGATCGGTGTTGCGGGCCTATCCTCGGCTCTTCAACGTTTGCGCGCGACTGCTACGCCATCCCGCAGAGGAATGATTGTCGTGAAAAATTGGGAGGATGCGTAGAGCGCGTTATTGAATTCGACAATCGCGCGAGTGGCGTTGTCGCGCTCGCTTTCGGGCTGCGCTGCGCGCCCGCTCCAGAGCACGTTATCCGTGATAAAGAGGCCTCCGTGCTTGAGGCGAGGAATCGCGAGCGGAAGCACACGCGGGTATTGTTCTTTATCCACATCATTGAAGATGATGTCGAAGCTCTCGTTCGGCTGCCGTGAGAGGATATCGAGCGCATCGCCGGTCTCAATCCGAACGCGCGAAGCAACGCCCGCTTCTTCGAAATTCCGGCTGGCACGGGCGGCATTCTTGGGATCGCTATCGGTATAGATGACGCGCCCGTCTGGTCCTAGAGCGTGCGCCCACCATATGGTCGAGTAGCCGATGGCCGAGCCGGCTTCAAAGACGGTTTTCGCCCCGCTGATCTGAGCAAGTTGATACAGCAGCCTGCCGACTGCAGGCCCGACGATGGGGATGTGTTCGCGTCCGGCCTCCTCTTCCATGCGCGCGAGAGCGGGATCGCTTTGAGGCAGAAGTGAATATAAGTACTTCTCGACGGGCTCGTAAAGGATGCTTTTCATTTAGATGTCCCAGAGAACTCGCAGGCCCTGATAGGCGGTGAAGCGCTGATCGCTTGATACGATTGGCAGTCCCTCTGCAACGGCTTGCGCGATTAGCATACGGTCAAACGGGTCCGCGTGGTCTTGAACCCAGGTGAGATGTTCGAGTGCGTCCAGATGCTTGAACTTGATCGGTAGAAGAGTGGCGCCCATGTCCTTAATTGCCGTCTCGAGGCCGATCGCACTCACACCGAGCTTTGGTTTCAGGACTACTTCCCAACCGCTGACGATACTAGTAACGTACTCCGCCCGAGGATTCTTCAAGAGACGCTCTACCGATCGGGGAAGGAAGGCGCCCGCGATCCAACGCAATAGGACATTTGTGTCCAGCAACAATTTCATAGAGATTCAGCCTTATGAAGAGCCTCGAACATTTGCTCGATTTTTAGATCCTCGTCCGGAGAATCCCAACCAGGATATAGGTTGATCCTGCCTTTTAAAGAACCGCGCCCGCGGAGAGATGCGCGTCTGTGATGGGCCGCGACGAGTTGCGCAACGCGGGCGCCCCGATTTGTCAGGAAAATCTCCTCTCCATTCAGGGCTGCCTCCACCAGCTTCGAGAGTTTGTTCTTTGCCTCGCGAATACCGATTTCCATTTCTTCATTGTAGCTACTTTATGTGGACACCAAGCGATATAGCCGCGTTTGGGAGGCCCGCAGAAAAGATAGTGCCGCTCTGTTATCCTCACTCTTACATGAGCGGGACCGTTCTTGACGGAAAGAAGGTCAGCCGGGAAATTCGGGATGAATTACGGCCACGGATCGACGCTCTTCGATCGAATAAGCGAGCTCCGGCGCTCGCGGTTGTCCTGGTTGGGGACAATCCGGCTTCACAGATATACGTTCGGAACAAAATCAAGGCCTGCCAAGAATTGGGCATTCGCAGCATCGAGCTGAGACCTGCTCAGGACATAACGACGGAGCAGCTCCTTGAACAGATTTCGCCCCTTAACCGCGACTCGGACGTGGACGGCATCCTCATTCAGATGCCGCTCCCGAAGCAAATTGACGTGAACACGCTCAATCTGCACCTGGATCCGATGCGGGATGTGGACGGCTTCAGTGCGTACAGCCTGGGACGCCTGGTGCGAAACGAACCGGCTCCGCGGGCTTGCACGCCCGCCGGCATCATGGAACTGCTGAAGCGGTACCAGATTTCCATCGCCGGCCGCCGCGCTGTGGTGGTGGGCCGCAGCGACATTGTTGGAAAGCCGATAGCTCTAATGCTGCTGCATGAGAACGCGACCGTGACGATTTGCCACTCGAAAACGCGGGATTTGGCCGGAGAGTGCAGACGCGCGGATATTCTGATCGCGGCGATGGGGAGGCCCGCGGCGATTACCGCGGACTACATCAAGCCTGGGGCGGTCGTCGTGGACGTCGGCGTGAACCGGCTGACGAACGAAGCCGAAGTCGTTCGCTTATTTCCGCATGACACCGGTCGGCTCGCGGGTTATGCGAAGAACGGGTCGACGCTGGTGGGCGATGTGGAACCGATGGCCATGCAGGAGATCTCGTCGGCATATACGCCCGTGCCGGGTGGCGTGGGGCCATTGACGATCGCGATGCTCATGGCCAATACGGTCAAACTAGCCGAAATGCGCTTACTCGGAAAAAGCGCCGGATGATCAAGGTCGGCCTGACCGGCGGGTACGCCACCGGAAAGTCCTTTGTTGCGGCCGAACTGGAAAAGCTAGGCTGTCATCTTATTTATGCGGACCGGCTCGGACACACTGTTCTGGAACCCGGCGGCGAAGCATATGCGCCCACAGTGAAGGAGTTCGGGCCTCAGATCTTGAATGCCGATGGGCGGATCGACCGCAAGAGACTGGCAGGAATCGTGTTTGGTTCAGCCGAATGCCTGGAGAAGCTCAGTGGGTTCGTGCATCCGGCGGTGATGCGCCTGGAAGACGAGATGGCTGAGCATGTGCGGTCGCACGATCCGAACGGGATTGTGGTAATCGAGGCAGCTATCCTGATAGAAACCGGACGCTACAAGGCGCTAGACCGGCTCATTCTGACAACCTGTAGCGAGGAACGGCAGATTGCCCGCGCGATTAAGCGCGACGATCTTACGCGGGAAGAGGCGCTTGCGCGGATCCGAAGACAAATGCCGGCGGCCGAGAAGCAGAAATATGCCGATTTTGTGGTCGATACGGAAGGCGACAAAGCCGCTACCCTTGATCGGGTGCGCAACGTCCATCACCAGTTAAAGAGATTGGGCGAGGCTAAGGAATGAAAAGAGCGCTTCTATTGGCGTCAGCCCTGACACTTGGATTTGTGTGGCTGACCTCGAAAGCGAGCTGGAGCCTGCGGAACGTGGCCGCCCCGCTATTTCGTTCGGCTTCCAAATGGTCCGAACCTCTCGAGGCGCACGGGGTGGGACTAACCGCCGACGAGCAGAACAACATCGATATCTACAAGGCAGCCCGGGAAGCGACGGTCTATATCACCAGCACGGCGGTGCGCCGGGATTTCTTTTTGAGGCCGTATGCGGAACGGAGCCTGGGTTCGGGGTTTCTGATTAATAACAATGGGTTCATTTTGACGAACTTCCATGTGGTGTCTGGAAGCAGCCGAATCCAGGTGACGTTGTCGGATCAATCGCAATATTACGGGACGGCTGTGGACACGGACCGGACCGACGATCTGGCGCTGATCAAGATCAATCCGCGGCGTAGGGTAGAGTTTCTGCGACTGGGTGATTCCGATCGTCTGCAGGTGGGGCAAAAAGTGCTGGCGATCGGCGACCCGTTCGGATTGGAAGGGACGCTCACGGTCGGCGTGGTCAGCTCCATCGGACGCCGAATTGATAGCGAGAATGACGAACACTTGCAAGGCATGATCCAAACCGACGCAGCGATCAATGGCGGGAACAGCGGCGGGCCGTTGCTCGACTCGAATGGCAACGTGATCGGAATCAATACAGCGATCTTGGGGCAAACGAATATCGGAATTGGCTTCGCGCTGCCTATTAACCGTGCGAAGGCCCTCCTTACAGACTTTCAAGCGGGTCGAAGTTCGGAGCGCCCCAAGCCTGGCGTTGTGACCGAGTATGTGGCCGGCGACTTAGCGCAAGCTCTGGGCTTGCCCGTCCGCGGAGGGCTTCTGGTTCAGACGGTGGCGCGTGGCTCATCGGAGTACAACGCGGGAATTCGTGGCGCAAGGGAGGTTGTCGATATAGGAAACGTGGAACTCGGTATCGGTGGCGACCTGATCATGGCGATCTACGGCCAGCCGGTGCAGCGCGAGGACGCTTTGATCCGCGCATTTTCCCAGAAGCGGGTCGGCGACACGATTAGCCTCACGATCTTTCGCAATGGCAGAACGTTCGATTTACCCGTGAAGTTGGCGCCCCCACCAGCAGATTTGAGCGACCATTAGCGCCTCTATGCCTTCTCGCCGGTCGCGAATGGGCTGAAGTTGGTGTCGTAATCGAAGTAGTCGACGTGCTCTGTCCTCTTCAGGAAATTGACGATCCAATACGTCACGGGCGTCATAAGCGTTTCATAGATAACTTTGATCAGGTACCCGGCCAGGATGAGCTTTAGAATTACGCTCGTCGGGCGTGTACCATAGAATGCCGCGAACATCACCACAGTTGTATCCACCGCCTGGCCGACCACGGTCGATCCGATAGTGCGGGTCCAAAGATATCGGCCCTTGGTCATCAGCTTGAGCTTCGCGAGCGTGAACGAATTCGCAAATTCGCCGCACCAATAGGCGAGAAGGCTGGCGAGCACGATCCGGCCGACCGGTTTGAAGATCGTGGCGAAAGCGGCCTCATCCCGGTACTCGGGCGCTGGCGGAATAATCACGGCGATATAGGTGAGCCCGACCAGTATGAAGGAGGCAAAAAATCCGTACCAAATCGCGCGCCGCGAGGCGGCATAGCCGTACACCTCCGTAAAGATGTCGCCAAAGATGTAAGTAATCGGGAACAGGATTTGTGCCGCGCTGACACGTAGCGGGCCGAGGGCGAAGAACTTCGCGGCCACGATGTTTGAAACCAGTAGAACTGTGACGAACAGGATAATGAAGGCATCCAGGTACCGGTATCGGTGGTCGCTCTGCAAAAGCGACGTCACGCGTCGTTTGTCCTCCCTTGTGTTCACAACAGTATGCATACTGTAAACTATTGCAGACTCTCCAGTTATAATCGGATCGTGTTACGCCGTGCCGCGGTTCTGCTTGCAATCGTAGTACTTGCGGGTTGCGGTAACAGCATCAGGACGAAAGAAAGGGTACAAGAGGCGATTGTGCATCGTCTGGAGACGGCTTCCGGTCTGGATATGAACTCGCTGGACGTCACCACGACGGCGGTGACGTTTGAGCGAAACCGGGCCTACGCCACCGTTGCATTTCACCCGAAAAACGATCCGCGGGTCAACAGCGATATGGTCATGAAGTACACCCTGGAAGCCCGCGACGGAAAATGGGTGGTGGTTAACGTAGCGGATTCACAAGGACACGGCATGACAGGCCACGGTGCCGCCAGCGGAGTTCAGCTTCCACCGGGCCATCCGCCGCTGGATGCCTCACCCCACCCGCCAGTTACCGGATCCTCACCTGCAACAGGGCCGACGCAATGAAGACAATCGCAGTGCTCGGAGGAGGACCGGCGGGCGCTTCCGCCGCGGAACGGCTGGCACGAGCCGGTCTGAAGACGATCATTCTGGATGAAAAGCTCGCCTGGGAAAAGCCTTGCGGCGGCGGGATTACTTATAAGGCGTATTCGCAGTATCCATACCTGATTGAGAACGACACGCCGAAGAAGCTGGTGACCGACACGTTGCTGGCGGCTCCGAAATCCGGCGAGTTCAAGATGGCGTTGCATCGTCCCCTGGTAATTTACTCGCGACTCGACTTGAATGGCATGTTGCTGCGCCGGGCGGAGGCAGCGGGCGCTGAGATTGAGAAGGAGCGCGTCCTGGGTTTGGAACGAAATGGGGACGGATGGCGCATCCGCACACGAACCGGCCGGATAGACGCTGATTACTGCGTCATAGCGACCGGAGCCCGCAATCCGCTTCGCGAGGTCGGAACGCAATATACCGCGCAGGACACCATGTACGCGCTCGGATATTGGGTGCCGTCCGACCAGGCGCATATCGATATCCAGTTCCTGCCCAACCTGGAGGGTTACATCTGGGTATTCCCGAGGGCGGGGCACCTTTCGGTAGGAATCTGTGGCAAAAGCGAATCGGCGCAGTGCTTACGGACCCGTCTGGAACGCTATATGGACGAGAAGGGTTTGTGCCGCAAGCAAGCAAAGTTCTACGGTCACATGTTGCCGGCACTCGAATCCCGAGGCTGGCGCAACAACCGGCTTGCCGGCGAGGGCTGGATTGCAGTGGGAGACGCAGGCGGGATGGTGGATCCGATCACCGGGGAAGGACTCTATTATGCAGTTCGTTCCGGCGACCTCGCCAGCCAGGTGGTATTGAGCGAGGAACCGGCTGAGAAGGCGGAGAGGTACCGCCAGATGATTAGTCGCGACTTCGGTATGGACCTGACATACGGCGCCGGCTTGGCGAAACGGCTTTTCTGCGGAGCCATCTTCTTTGGAGCCGTACCGAGCCGCATGATCGATTTCATGAAGCGCAGCCCCAAGTTTTGCGAAATCATGCAGGATCTGTTCGCTGGTACCCAGCCGTATCTGGAGCTGAAGAACCGGCTGCTGAGGAACGTGAACACAACTCTGCACGAGATCCTGATGAGCTTTTTGTTTCGCAAGCTGATCCTCAGCGAAACGCGTTCATGAATACTGCGCAGTCGGAAGCGCTGTTTACCCGGGCCAAAGATGTAATTCCGGGCGGAGTGAACTCGCCCGTGCGGGCCTTCCGAGGGGTCGGAGGCACGCCAAGATTTATCGCCAGCGGCGATGGCGCGCACATCCTCGATGTAGACGGCAACGAATACATCGATTACGTGTGCTCGTGGGGACCGCTGATCCTGGGGCATCGCCCGAAAGTAGTAATCGATGCTATCGCCGCGGTGCTTGAATTGGGGACGAGCTTCGGAGCACCGACCGGGCGGGAAGTCGAATTAGCGGAATTGATTATCGACGCTGTGCCGTCGGTCGAGATGGTACGGCTGGTCAACTCCGGCACGGAAGCGTGCATGAGCGCCATTCGCCTCGCCCGCGGCTTCACTGGCCGTGAGCTGACCCTGAAGTTCGAGGGGTGTTATCACGGCCACGTCGATTCACTGCTGGTTAAGGCGGGGTCAGGCGTGGCAACGCTGAGCCTGCCGGATACCGCAGGCGTTCCGTGCGGGTTTTCCGAAACGACGATTGCACTTCCGTTTAATGATCTGGACGCTGTAGAGCGAGTGTTCCGAGATCAAGGGGATCGCCTGGCTTGTGTGATTGTGGAGCCGGTCGCAGGCAACATGGGGTGTATTCCTCCCGAACCAGGATTTCTAGAGGGCTTGCGGCGGGTAACCGAGCGCTACGGGGCGCTGTTGATCTTTGATGAGGTAATGACCGGCTTCCGCCTAAGCCGGGGAGGAGCACAGGAGCTCTTCGGTATCAAACCGGACCTGACCACGCTCGGCAAGATTATCGGCGGCGGGTTGCCACTGGCCGCGTATGGCGGACGAGCGGAGATCATGCAGAAGATCGCGCCGGCGGGCCCGGTCTATCAGGCCGGTACGCTTTCCGGAAATCCGGTGGCGGTGAGTGCGGGGGTTGCGATGCTGCGCTACCTGGAGTCGCATCGGGATGTCTACGACACGCTTGAGAAGGCGACCGCCGAGGTGACGGCGCGCGCTCCGGAGGGCGTGCGGGTGAATCGCGTGGGCTCGATGGCCACGTTCTTCTTTCGACCCGGCCCGGTACGCAATTACGAAGAGGCCAAGGGCTCCGACACCGCCGTGTTCAGCAGATTCTTCCATCATCTACTCGAACGCGGTGTGTACTTTCCGCCATCACAGTTTGAGGCATTTTTTGTCTCAACTGCGCACCGACCACAGGACATCGCCTACACGGCGGCTGCGATCCAGGAGTTTTCGAAGAACTGATGGCCGGCGAAGGGCGTGTTCTGATCACCGGAGCCGCCAAGCGCATCGGACGGGCGATCGCTGTCGAGTTGTTCCGCCGAGGTTTCCAGGTCGCGATTCATTACCATACTTCCCGCAGGGAAGCTGAAGAAGTCTCGCGGGAATGTAGCGGCGCTCCCATCTTTCAAGCCGATCTGGCGAAGGTGGATGATCTGGGGCGGATGTTCAGGGAAATCCGGGAACACTTTGGATTATTGAACGGTCTGGTGAACAATGCGGCACGCTTCACCCGTTTTGATCCGCTTGCGATCACGGAGCGCGATTGGGATTTCATTCATGAGGTCAACCTCAAGGCTACGTTCTTCTGCTGTCAACAGGCGGCGCGGCAGATGAAGGAAGCAGGAGGCGGGCGGATTGTGAACATAAGTTCCCTTGGAGGGATCCGGCCTTGGGCGGAGCATGTTCACTACTGCGCCTCGAAAGCGGGCGTGATTATGTTAACGAAGGCGCTAGCGAAGGCGTTGGCGCCCGAAATCACGGTGAATTCGGTTGCCCCGGGCGTGATTCTATTCGGCGAAGGCGACGAAAGATCCGAGCGAATGGTGCAGGCGACGCCCATGCACCGGCCGGGGACGCCCGAGGAAGTGGCCCAAGCGGTTCACTTCTTCTTAACTGCGCCGGAATTCATAACCGGCCAGGTATTGGCGGTTGATGGCGGTTTGAGCCAGCGATAGAAAAGTGTCTACTTCTTCGCCGGTTTGGCGATATTTCGGGAATGTTCCGGTTGCGCGACTGCGGCGGCGACTACGGCATCTTCGAGACGAATCTGACCGCCCATCATCTTGGCGATAGCCTGAAATTCCAGACCCTCTGCTTCCTTGGTGAAAAGCAGGCAGCCGCGTTCGGTATCCAAATCGGCCTGAATCCAGTCGCCCGCGTTCACCTGGTTGGTGGCCATCAGGTTCGAAAGCGGATGCACAAGCAGCCGTTCGATGGCGCGCTTCAGATGCCGGGCGCCGTACTTCACGTCGGTACCTTCGGCCAAGAGGAAGTTTTTCCCCGGATCCGAAACGGTGAAGACGAAGGACTTTTCCGCCGGCGAAGTGAGGATGCGTTGCTGCACCTGGCCGAGCTCCAGGTCGAGGATGCGGCGCAGTTCCGGCTCGCCTAGTGGCTTGAAGACGACCACTTTATCTATTCGGTTCATGAACTCGGGCGTGAATTTGCGGCGGGCCGCTTCCACTCCGCTCTTTGACATCTTGCTGCTGAGCTTGTCGGTGGGGATGTTCGTTTGCGCTCCCGCGAGGGTTTGGAAGCCGAGGCGCGGGTTGACGAGTGCGCTCATCTCGGAAGCGCCTAGATTGCTCGTCATGAAGATCATCGCCTTGGAGAAATCGACTTTGCGGTTATCCCCGAGGGTCAGCGTAGCCTTATCGAGAATGCCCAGCAGCAGGTTCCAAAGAGCATCGCTGGCTTTTTCGATCTCATCAAATAGGATAAAGCTGAGTTTCACCGTTTCGGTGTGGTACTGGTTGATCACTTCCTGGCTGAGCAGCGGGTGTGTTTCCCGGTGGCCGAGATAGCCCGGAGGCGAACCGATTAGCTTGGCGATCTCATGGCTGTGCTGGAACTCAGCGCAGTCGATCTTGATTACCGCGCGGGGATTGCCCAACAGCGCTTCGGCTGTGGCCTCCACCGTTCGCGTCTTGCCAGAACCCGTCGGCCCGAGGAAAAGGAAGTTGCCGATCGGGCGACCAGGCGCCGACAGACCTGTAACGTGCATCTGATAGATATTCACTATCTGCTCGATAGCTTCGTCTTGACCGACGATCAGCTTCAGGAGTGTCTTCTCGAGACTCTCTGCGTCCTTACCCGTCCGGGTTGGGTCAAGCACTTTACGGAGCCGGCTCATACGTTCCGATCCTTCCTTCTATTCACGACCGAGTGGCTGACTGCTAGTAACTGCTGTCCAGGCTCGGCCCAATTCCTGTTGCATTCACTCAACAGGGGAGCAAACATTGGGCCAAACACCACATCGCTGCTTCCTACTGCTTTCATCGTCTGAGCTATCTTTTTCATGAATAGTCGTTCAGCTAATTTGGTCCTCGGGGATTTCTGATCTAGTCCTTCCTAGGCCGAGAAGGTCTCACCTCAACTCGGCTAATTAATGTTCGAGCGGGCATGCGCAGAATGCTGAGCACGATCTCCGCGATATCTTCGGGCGCAATCATCCAATCGGACTTGCGAGCACCACCGCCGGCGCCAAACTCGGTGCTCACGCTACCCGGCATGATGTAACTCACGCGGACGTTATCGTGACGGTGATCGAGCATCATGGCTTCGGAGAATCCGTTCAGGCCAAACTTTGATGCGTTGTAGGCAGCACCTCCAGCAAACGGATTCTTGCCCGCCAGACTGCTGATATTGATAATGGAACCGCCTTTGGAATTTTGAAATCGCTGGAGCGCTTCTCGGCTGCAGTAGAAAGCGCCGGAGAGGTTTGTACCAATTAGGCGGTCCCAGTCCTCAACGGTGAGTTCCGCCGTGGCACGAAAAGTGCCGAAACCTGCGTTATTGATGAGAATGTCGAGGCCGCCGAGTTCTTGGTCGGCGAAGCGGAACAACCCGGCTACGTCGCCGCTCTTACTTACATCGGCCACGCGGCCAATTGCCTTTCGGCCCGAGGCTGAGGCAGTGAGGCGCTCCAAAGCAGCGTCAATTTGCTTCTGGCCGCGAGCGCAGATCAGAACATCGGCTCCTGCGGAGAGCAGGGTGCTCGCGATCGCGAATCCGATGCCTTTCGATGCACCGGTCACGATGGCTTTCTTGCCGCTTAACTCCCGCATGAAAATTACTTAAACTCCTCTACTGCTTTCCCACATTCGGTGGTGGTTTGTAGCCACCGACCGTTACACTTTTGATCGAAAGCGCCCAAGCCCTGCAGGGGAGCGAGACCCAGATCCCCCCTATACTTAATGAAGAGCCCCCGCCATGAGTGTTGTATGGCTGCGGACGGCCGCCGCCCTTTACTCGTGCGGGTTGCTGTACGCGCTGATCTATTTGTTTCGGAAGAGCACCCGCCTCTTCCTACCAGCACTAATTGCTTTCAGTGCCGGCACCGTGTTTCACCTAGTCTCGATCATTGAGCTCTGGGCCGAGTCCGGTCACCTGCCACTCAACAACTTCTACGAAACTAGTTCGATCTGCGCCTTCGTTATAGCTGTACTTTTCCTGTTAGGGTACACCGTTTATCGGATTTCTATCTTCGGCGTCTGCATTTTTCCACTGATTTTTTTTATGACCCTTATAGGCGCGACTGAGTTCCCAGTCGCAGCGTGGACCAACGTATACATCCGGAACGCGTGGCTTATTATCCACATATCAACTGTCCTTATTGGATACGCCGCGCTGATTTTCGCGGCCGTGGCTTCCATCTACTATCTGCTGCAGGAGCGGCAGTTGAAACATAAGAAGGTCATGCCGTCCGCGAACAGCTTGCCGCCTTTGGCAACACTCGACCGCATCATTACGCAATCTATGAACGCGGGTTTCGTGTTCATAACGATTGGAACGATCACCGGTGTAATATGGGCGTTCATCGAAAGCGGGACTAACTGGATTGGCGACCCGAAGATCGCATTCTTCCTGTTCACGTGGGCCTTCTATCTCGCTATGATTTTCCTCAGGGTATCTGCTGGCTGGCGGGGTCGCCGCATCGCGTGGCTAACGGTGAGCGTCCTGGCTTGTTCCCTGATCACCTGGGCCACCCACGCCGGTTTGCGGAGGCTGATGCCGAGATGAAGCTCGCGCTGGCAGGGATCAACCATCGCACGGCTCCCATCGACCTGCGGGAGAAGCTGGCATTTCGCGCTGACGAAATCCCGACAGCCCTGTCACACATGCGGTCGCGCGGAGCCAAGGAAGCGCTGATCCTCTCGACCTGTAATCGGGTAGAGGTCACGGCTGCGCTCGATGACGCCTTCCATTCGGAAGCCCTGCTCGAGTGCATGGTCAAACGGTGTCACGGAATAAGTCTCGATGCCCTGCGGCCTCATTTGTACGTTTTGGAAGGCAGGGAGGCGATCCGGCATCTATTCCGGGTGGCGTCGAGCCTCGACTCGATGATCGTGGGGGAGCCGCAGATTCTTGGACAAATGAAAGATGCCTACCGGCAGGCGCGAGAACAAGGCACGCTGGGCGGCGTTCTGGATACGGTTCTGTCGCGGGCGTTTAGCGTCGCGAAACGGATTCGATCGGAGACTGAGATCGGCGCGACTGCGGTCTCGGTGAGCTATGCGGCCGTCGAGTTGGCGCGAGAAATCTTTGGCTCTCTGAATAAGAAGCGAGTTCTGATTATAGGGGCCGGAAAAATGTCAGAGGGCGCCGCCAAGCATCTGCTGCGAGCGGGCGCGCAGGACATTTTTATAACGAACCGCACGCGGGAGCGGGCTGAATACCTGGCGGAGTTGTTCCAGGGTGAGGTTATTTCCTACGATCTGTTTCTGGCGCGGGTTCCGGAGATGGACATTATCATTGCGTCCTCCGCTGTGCCCGGTCATGTACTTACACGGGAGACGATCCGCCGCGCGATTGAAATTCGCAAGAATGAGCCGATGTTTCTGATTGACATCGCCGTACCGCGAAACATCGATCCGGCCGTAAACGACCTGGAGCATGCGTTTCTTTATGACATTGATGATCTTCAGCGGCTGACGGACCGCAATCTGCGGGCGCGTCAGGAAGTAGCGCAGCAGGCCGAGAGCATCGTGGCCGAGGAGGTCGAGCGGCTTCAAGCGAAGCTGCGTGAGCGTGATCTTACGCCTACGATCGTGAACCTGCAGGAGCAACTCGAGGTCATCCGGCTGGAGGTGCTGGGTCGATATCGCAACCGGCTCGGTTCCTTAACGCCGGAACAGGAAGAGGCTCTGGAAGCGCTGACGCGGGGCATTGTGAATAAAATCGCGCACGGACCCATTTCGGAGATCCGGCGCGAGGCGGCAGCCCAGGCCAAGGGCGAGGAGAGCCGTGACGCGGAGCTGGTGAGCGCGGTGCGGCGCATGTTCCGCCTGCAATAAGGCATGGCAAGGGCAGCCACAAAGACCTTAATCATCGGCTCACGCGGATCCCAATTAGCGTTGTGGCAAGCGAACTATATCGCGAACAAACTGGCGGAGCTCGACGTTTCCTCCCGGATCGAGATCATCAAGACTACCGGCGATCACCTCCAAACTGCTTCCCTAATGCAGGCTGGTGGAAAGGGATTGTTTACGAAAGAGATTGAGGAAGCCCTCTTGACCGGATCAATCGATCTGGCGGTGCATAGCCTGAAGGATCTGCCGACGCAAACACCTGCCGGCCTTACGATTGCCGCCATTCCTGCTCGTGAGGATCCGCGAGACGCGCTGGCCGGGAGCAGGCTTTGTGACTTAAGACAAGGCGCGCGCGTGGGCACGAGCTCTGGACGCCGCGGGGCACAACTGCGCGCTATCCGGCCGGACCTGCGCATAGAAGCCATTCGAGGAAATGTGGACACGCGCTTGCGCAAGCTGCGACAAGGTCAATACGACGCCATCATGCTGGCTGCGGCGGGGCTGAAGCGGCTTGGTTTGGAGGACGAGATCGCGGAGCTTCTCGATCCAGAGCGGGTGTGTCCGGCGGCGGGGCAGGGCGCGCTGGCGGTTGAGACGCGCAGCAACGATGCCACCGCGGAAATTTGCCGCCGCCTGAATCATGAGGAGAGCAGTGTGTCGGTTACGTGCGAGCGGGCTGCTCTGGCAGCGCTCGGTGGCGGATGTCAACTGCCGGTAGGCGCATTTGCTTGTCCCGCGGGAGGCGGCCTGAGCGTCATGGCGGCGGTGGTAGCAAAGGATGGATCGCGGTGCCTTCGTGCGCAGCTCACCGGCTCTTGGGATAGCCCCGAAGATCTGGGACGGGCGGTTGCTGAGGAGCTGTTGGCCCAGGGCGCCCGGAGCATTCTGGCGGAACACAGTTAAGTGTCGAGCCTTGACGGTTTGCGGATTGTGGTTACGCGCGCCGCTCATCAGGCGGAAGAGCTGGCGCGGCCCTTGCGCGAGCATGGCGCAACGGTCGTCCTGCTTCCGATGATCGAAATCGTGCCGCCGGAGGATGAAGGTCCGCTGCGCGAAGCGGCTGCCCAGTGCGACGCTTATGACTGGATCGTGTTCACAAGCGCGAATGCTGTGCGCGCATTTGCGGCTGAATTGCCGCCTGAAGGACTCGAAACGAAGGCGCGCATCGCAGTTATCGGGACGGCCACCCGGGAGGCCGCAGAAGGGGTTGGATTGCGGGTGACGCTGATGCCGGAGAAGTTCGTAGGGGAAGCGCTTCGAGATGCGTTTGCAAACGAGGACTTGAATGATAAACGCGTGCTGATCCCGAGCGCGGCGGTTGCGCGAGATCTGTTGCCGGACGCGCTGCGAGAACTGGGCGCCCGGGTGGAAGTGGTCGGAGCATACCGCAGCGCCGTACCGAAGAACGCTGAGCAGAGGGCGCGCGGCGTGTTCCAAGAACCTTTTCCCGATTGGGTAACTTTCGCGAGTCCCTCCGCGGTGAACTATCTGCAACCGCTGGTAGGGACGGCAGCCCTTAGTAGAGTGAAAATTGCCGTAATCGGGCCAGTGACGGCTGAGGCGGTGCGGAGGTACGGGCTGGCTCCCACGGCCGAGGCGGCCCTGCAAACCGGCGAAGGTCTGGTTCGGGCAATCCTCGAGAAGAACTGAATATGCCCTGGACGCATCGCAGTTTTTGGCTCGGACCGCTATTGATCGCGGCGATTCTGCTTCTGCTCGCCCTCATCGTTTCAAAGACGCGATTGCGCGAAATTTATCTGCGGCAATTGGGAGAAAGCCGCCGCGAGCGCCTGTTCCTGTCCTCGGTAGGTTTCTTCACCGCCGTACTCGTGGTTCGGGCAATCACCATCGCGATTCACAACGACATCGGCCCGTTTCACAACGTCAGCATGCACGGACGGCACATTCACCATTTGGTGTGGGGAATCCTTGGACTGTTGCTCGTCGGCTACATGTGGCTACTGCAGATTGGCACCGGACAGGGCCCCTCGCGGCGCTGGGCAGGCGCTTTCACATCGCTGCTATTTGGCGTAGCAGCGGCGCTGACATTAGATGAATTTGCACTCTGGCTGAACCTGAGCGATGTGTATTGGGAACGGCAAGGACGGGAGAGCTACGAGGCGATGGCATTGTTCGGCGGCTTGCTCGGTATGGGGGTGTTTGGCGCGCCGTTTCTGAGAGGAATCGCGCGGGAGTTTGGGCGTTCCTCAAGGTCGCCGATCACCAAGTCTTAGTAGCCGAAAACACCCTGACGAAGGCGTTCGGTGAATTCTTCGGGCGATTGAGAGGGGTCCAATTGAAGAATATCGCCTAGAGAAACGGTGATCTTGCCGGAGCGAAACCAGCGCTCATGGCGAGCTTTGATTTCCCCCAGGCCGCCCAGGTGAACCGGCAAAGCGGGCACGCCGAGCTCTTTCCATAGCAGCCCCGCGCCCGACTTAAAGGGCTTTGGCGTGCCGTCATCGGAGCGGCGGCCTTCGGGGAAGGCGATCACGCTGTACCTGCGATCGATCGCCTCTCCAGCATGGCGGAAACTACGGCGAAAGCCGCTGTACTGCGGAAGGGGAAAAACGTTAAACAGTGCTGTGATCAGGAAATAGGCGATCGGAGCCACGAGGTTCAAGAACCAATGCCCCTGGTTGCGGCCGCGTTTGAAGTCGAGCAGCATCTCACCCGACATGGCGATCGCAACCCTCCGGCGCACGCGGCCGGGCAAAGCGTAGAGAATGAAGGCCGCGTCGTAGGACGTGATGTGGTTGCAGACGATGAACAACGGAGTGGAGGGCCACTCACGAACCTGGCTGGTGACCTTGGGTTTCGCGAGGAACCAAACCAGCGGCTGGGCAATGCATTCGAGGAATGTAGCCCGAATTATCTGCTGAATCGGATTCCATGGCCAATGCGGATACGTATGTTCAGGCCGCCTTGTCTGAGGCCCTGCCTGCGATGGCGCATCCCGGACGAGCTTTTGAATGTCTTCTTCCGTTTGGACCTGCTGCAAAGCGGCGTCGTCGAGGGAAACCCCGTACCGTTGCTCTAGCTGAGCTTGCAATTGCACGCGCCCGAGGCTATCGAGATTCAGATCGCTCGATCCCACGGTTCCAGCGGCACCATCCGAGGAGACTTCGCCGGCCGAGATCCTCCTCGCTACTTCGCGCTTTAGAACTTTACCGGTTGAGGTGCGGGGTAGATCGGCCTCGGGCCACACGATCCAGCGGCGAATCTGCTGAAATTCGGCAAGTTCCTGGTTAGCGCCGTTCACCGCCGCGGCGGGATCGGAATTCGCGTTCATTAGCACTACGCCCAGCGGTTCCGGTCCGTGTTCGGCGGAGGTTTCGATCACCGCCGCCGCTTTCACCCCGGGCTGCCGCTGCAAGGAACTTTCAAGGTCCTCCGGATAAATGTTCAAACCCGAGGAGGTGACGATCACGTCCTTCTTTCGGCCTCTGAATCGCAGGTTTCCTTCTTTGTCGAATTCGGCAAGATCACCGGTAGCGAGCCACTCCTCGTCCCGCTTCTGAAGACCACCGCGCTGCCAAGTGGAGTTCGCAATTGTGTCCCCGCGCACCAGGACTTCGCCCGCGTCGGTGAGTTTCACTTCCCGGCCAGGCAACACCTTGCCGATGGTTCCTTCCGCCGCATGGAAGGGATGATTGAGGCTGACCAACGCGGTGGTTTCGGTCATGCCATAACCTTGCACTACCAGGAAACCGAGCGAATTCCAAAACTGCTCGCCGCCAGGCGAGAGAGCCGCGCCGCCGCAGACGAAAGTCCAGAATTTCAACCCGAACAGGCGATGGATATCGCGATATCGCCACCAGCGCTTCCAGGCGCTGAGCTTGGGAGCGGCCGCGAGTCGTTGTTCCAGGTCCGGAGTGCGAGCGGTTACATACTCGCGCATGAGGTCCAGGACGCGCGGCACGCCGGCGAGCAGGGATATGCGCTCCTGATGAATTTGCTCGGCGAGCTCGGACGGAACCAGGCGCGACTGAAAGTGCAATTCCGCCGCCAGCAGCGGAGGAATCCACAGGCCCATGAATTGACCGAAGACGTGACTCAGAGGAAGCGTGTGCAGAATGCGGATCGGATGAAAGATCGATTCATATTTGAGATACTTCTGCATTTCGTGCTCGATCGGCTCGAGACTGGCGAGAACGTTTCTGTGTGTATGAACGATTCCTTTCGGCTCGCCGGTGGTGCCCGACGTGAAAACGATCTGCAAGGCATCGCCCTCAGCGAGACCGCCGATCGTATCTGCCGTCCTGGTTGAGAGCAACCGTTCAAAATCGCCGAAGGAGAGTGCCGGGCAGGCCCTTCCGAGCGAGTTCAGCTTCTCGCGGGAGCCGGTGACTAGCTTGGGCGACACGTCCTGCGCCACGCGCCTGGCGAAATCGGGAGAGCCGGCCATATCAATGGGCACGGGAAGAACTCCGCGAAGAATGCAACCGAAAAATGCGGCGACCCATTCGGCTCTGTTCTCGCCCCAGAGCAGGACGCGATCCCCTTTGCGAATATCACGACACTCGAGCTCCGCGGCAAACCGGCGGGCCAAGAGTGCGAGCTCGCCGTAGCTGGTCCGCTGTTGCCGCAACCCGATCGGAGCCACAATTGCCGTCTGCTTGCCGTTACGTTCGAAGTCGCCGACGAGGGAAGCGAGATTCAGGCGCTGCCACAATTTCAGGCTACGATGATTTGGATTTGATCCCCGGATAGTAGCCCTCGCGAGCCTGGACGACCAACCCTTTCTGCTTCACTGTGAGCTGGATATGCCTGAACGCAGTATCGCTGGCGGGCCGGTCCGGCGTGTAGCCAATGCTGTATTGATTCCGCAGCTCTTCTTCGATTTCGCTGTAAATCTGATCGACGGATTTCTTCTTACCGGCCTCGAAGTAGCTGCCGCCGGTTTCCTTCGAGATCTGCTGAAGAACCTTTTTGCCGTCCGGCCGGTTCTCCACGGGGCCGCGGCCATACGGGCCGCCTCCTCTGCCGCCGCCCCAGCCTCCTCCTCCGTAACCGCCGTGCCGGCCCATACCGGGCGCCCCAAATCCGGTATGACTGAACTGTTCATCATCGGCAATGCGAACCGCATAGGCCAGCGTGTCCGCCCTCTGCGCGGAATCGATCGCTTCGTTCAGTGAGAGTTTGCTGCCGCGATCTTCGCCGTCGGTGAGAAGGATGAGCGCCTTTCGCCCACTCTGCTCCGCCATCAGATCATGCGAGGCGAGATACACGGCATCGTATAGCGTCGTGCCACCGCCGTGCATACCGCCTCGCCCTCCGCCGTGTCCGCCCCATCCGCCGCCCTGAGGATATCCGGAGCCTCCAGATTGCGATCCGCCGGATGGATCGTTCGCGCTCTTCCATTGCGGCTTGTCGATAGCGTCCAGCGCCTTTTCGAGCCGCTCGCGGGAAGAGGTCAGATCCTGAAGAAGCTCCACCTCGCGATCGAAATGAATTAGAAACGCTTTGTCGCGATCCGGACGAAGAACCTGCTCGAAGAATGTACGGCTGGCATCGCGCTCGGTTCCGAGCATCCGGCGCTCGCTTCCGCTGGTATCGACGAGCAGCCCCAGGGTGAGCGGCAAATCACTCTGCTGCGAGAAATAGCGGATCGTTTGCGGGCGGCCGTCCTCCTGCACAGCGAAATCGTCACGAGTCAGATCGCGGACTATTTTCCCGTTCTTGTCCCGAACTGTCGCGAACACGTTCACGACGTTTACGTCGGTCGAGAATGCGGGCTCTTGCGGCTGCTGAGCCAAGAGTAAACGCCTGGTAGCTATTAACGATAAGCCCGACAGGAGCGCAGAACGCCTGGAGACTGGCCGTTCCTTGTGGTTCATTCCCTGAAAGGGATGCGGCGGGTGAAACCGAGGTTTCCGATTCTAGCTACGTGGTTCGCTACTTGCCGGAACCTGCAGCCTGGGCACGCAGAACGGGCTGCTTCTCATGGGCAGTTTTCGGCTCCAGATCAGCGTGATTCAACTGGTGCAGAACAGCGGGGCCGCGCCTCGGTGCAGGGGTGGAGATCTCGTTTAGGAACACCAGCGAAGATGGTGTTGCAGCGGCGATGTGAATTCCGTGCCTGTAGAGCTCCGCCAGGACCTTGCGGCCGTTGTTGTCGTACCCGCTCAGACGAGATATGTCTACGGTCACTTTCCGCGCATGGGCCTCATTGAGAACTGCCTTCCAGGTTGCCTGTACTTCGAACACAATGTCGCCTGCAAACCGGCCTGCAATCTCGATTCGGAATTGGTCCGCTCGATCGTGGATTTTGATAGTAGCCATTACGTCGCCTTTCTAAGGACTCGAAAAATATCAGATAGGCTTCGTGGGAGATTGACGATCGTTAACTTTCGACCGAAAAATCCACAACTTAACAATTATTAATGTTAGCATGCCCGATCGTCGCTAATACGGACCTGCGGGTAACAAATAGAGGAAACCGCTCATCTCCGGTTTGTCACCTGATCGGATCTTGGGAGGATCACTGTACCAGAATGATTACGAAAGTGCTTCCGGGCGCGCCGTACCCGCAGGGTGCGACGTGGGATGGAACCGGAGTGAACTTTGCCCTCTATTCAGAACAAGCCACTCGTGTCGAACTCTGCCTATTTGACGAACTCGGGACGGCGGAGCACGATACGGTCGAACTGCCCGAATCTACGGGCCATGTATGGCACGGGTACCTGCCCGGTGTTACCATCGGCCAGCTTTACGGGTACCGAGTTCACGGAGAGTACAGACCCGAGATGGGTTTACGATTCAATCCGGCAAAGCTCCTGATAGATCCATATGCCACGGCCATTGCCGGCGAAGTGGGTTGGAATTATGCGATTTTTGGCTACAAGCTGGGAGACCCGCGGGCCGACTTGAGTTGCGATGCGCAAGACGATGCCGCCGGAATGCCCAAATGCGTTGTGACCACTTCGCACTTCGACTGGCAGAATGACCGTTCGCCTCAAATTCCGCTACACGACTCGATCATTTACGAAGCCCACGTCAAAGGGATGACGGCGCAGCATCCGAACGTTCCCAATGACCTGCGTGGCACTTATCTGGGTTTGGCAAGCCAGCCGATGATCGAGTATTTCAAGAAACTCGGAGTCACGACGATCGAGCTGATGCCGGTCCACGACTTTCTCGATGACAAACATCTGTTGGACATTGGCCTGCGTAACTATTGGGGCTACAACACGACCAATTATTTTTCTCCCGCGGCCCGCTATTCGAGCTCAGGAGACATGGGCCAGCAGATCGGCGAATTCAAAACGATGGTTCGCGAACTGCACCGGGCGGGACTGGAAGTGATTCTGGACGTGGTGTACAACCACACTTCTGAAGGCAACCACATGGGGCCGACTCTGAGCTTCCGCGGGATCGACAACACCACGTACTACCGCGTGGTAGCGGATGAACCCCGTTATTACATGGATTACACGGGTACGGGCAATACGCTGAACATGCGGCATCCCCAGGTGCTGAAGTTGGTGATGGACAGCCTTCGGTATTGGGTGCTGGACATGCATGTAGACGGATTCCGTTTTGATCTTGCGTCTGCGCTGGCGCGAGAGCTTCATGATGTGGACCGTCTGTCGGCGTTCTTCGACGTCATCAATCAGGATCCTGTTTTGTCGAAAGTGAAGTTGATCGCGGAACCATGGGATGTCGGCGAGGGCGGCTATCAAGTGGGGCAGTTTCCCTCGTTATGGGCTGAGTGGAACGGCAAGTATCGCGACGTGGTTCGCCGGTACTGGAAGGGAGACGATGGGCAACTTGCGGAACTAGGATATCGTTTGACCGGCAGCAGCGACTTGTATGAGCGGAACGGGCGGCGTCCGTCCGCCAGCATCAACTTCGTCACGGCGCACGATGGATTTACGCTGAGCGATCTGGTCAGTTACAACCAGAAGCACAATGAAGCGAACGGGGAAGGCAACAAGGACGGAGCGAACGACAATCATTCCTGGAACCATGGCGTGGAGGGTGAAACGGAGGACCAGCGTATCAATTGGCTCCGTCACCGCGAAGAGCGTAATTTCTTAACTACTCTGCTGGTTTCGCAAGGCGTACCGATGATCTGCGGAGGTGATGAGATCGGCCGCACACAGAAGGGCAATAATAACGCGTATGCGCAGGATAACGAGATCAGTTGGTTGGATTGGGATCTCGATGACCAGTGCAAAGCGTTACTGGAATTCACAACCACGCTGATCGACTTGCGCAAGAAGCATCCTAACTTACGCCGGCGAAAGTTTTTCCAGGATCGGAAGATCAGCCCGAGCACGGCGGCGAAGCACAAAGTCGGCACCCAGGAGATACGCGATATTTGCTGGTACCGGCCGGATGGGCAGGAGATGACCGAAGACGAGTGGAATGCTGGGTGGGTGCGCTGCCTAGGCCTGCTGCTGAGCGGTAGAACGCTGAGTGATGTGGACCGGCACGGCGAGCCCGTCCATGACGATACGTTCCTGTTTTGTTTGAACCCGCATCATGAGCCCATTCAATTTTATGTTCCACGTACGGCCGAAGATTGCCACTGGGAGGCTGTCATAGACACGCAGTATGCGTCGTTGGAGAAACCGGTCGAGATTCATGCCGGCGAAGCATACGAAATGAAAGAGCACTCGGCAGTGCTATTCCGTGAAGTGGAAACAAAAGTCTTGCCGGAGGCCGAAGTTGAGGAACAGATACGGAAGAGGCATACCGTTGAGCTGAGGCACGAACGCAAGGACGAGGCACAGGTTAAGGGCCAATGAGCGGGGTTAATCGTAAACTCCGTATACAAACCACTCGCGGCTTTGCGATTCCTGATAGATACGGTATAAGGCGCCATCATCCAGCGCGACATCCCATTCTTCGCGGCTCCAGGAGGTAGCAGTCCACCATTCGCCGGAGGTTTTCCAGGGGCCCGCGAGCTGGATGACGTTTCCTTTTACGCCTGAAGCAACCACATTTTTGGGTGCGTATTTCACCACGCGGACGCGGGCGTGCAATGCCGGACGGAACAGGCGCATGGCGAGCCGCAGAATCTCGGGATTATTATTCTCGATCGGAGTTGCAGGCTGCACGGCTAAAGTAGTCATCTCAAGTGCATCGGGACGGTGCGTATTCAACAACCTCGGTGTTCCAACGTTCTCTTTCCCGACCATGGCCGCGATGCGCGCCAGCGTCACTTGCAATTTATCGGGAGCAGGAGTGGGTGGGAGAAAAAGGCCGTCTTGCACACGCCTGGGTTCGACCGGCGCGAGGCACAAAGTAAACGCGACGACAGCGGCTTCGGGCGGATGCCGCTCCAGATGAAGCTGGAGCAGTTTTAACATCGTGCGGCTCTCATCGAGAGGGACCGGAAATTCGAGTTCGCAGCGATAATCCTTCTTTTCTTCCAATTCAAAATATGCGGCGAGCAGACGCGCTGCTCTCGATTGTGACCGCAGACGGCCACAGAGATCGGTCAGAACCCTGCCGAGCAGGAATAATAATGGCTCGAGCAGATGTAAAGGATGTTCGAGTAACAACCGCTCTTCATAGCTTGTGGCGATGCCGGCCGTACGTAAGGGGCGCTGAATAGTTCCGCAAGCCAAATTGCGGAGATAAATTCCGGAGTTGCCTAATCGCTCAGCGACACCCTGCTCAGGGAGCGCCGCCAGATCTTCACAAGTTTTCACGCCCCAGCGATGCAGGACTTGCAGCAGATCGGGATCGATGGCGAGGCCATGGGCGAATAGCGCCACGAGAGGAAGGGGACCAAGTTTCAGCCGTTCCTCGCCTGGATTTACCAGCGTGACACCCGGACAGTTGCGGGCCAGCAGAACAGCCGTATCCGGATTTGCCGTGATAGCGAGATGCGCTTGTAGTTTGCGTTGATAGCCGACGCGGCAGAGCTCAGACACGATCTGGCTTGGGGAGCCCAGCAGTCTACGCAAGGCGTCGATAGAAAAGACGACTGTGTCACCGGAAGTTTGTTCGGCAACGGGCGAAAACTCTAAAGCCAGCTCCAGCAGATCGGCGGAGTTGCAACCGGAAGCGTACAGGCAGGCGTACATCTTAGGCGCTCATTTTGAGGAAAAGTGATTCCGGTCGAACCACTGTTCCTTTGCGCAAGATGGCGTTGACTTCCAGCCCGCGAAGCAGTCGGTGTAGCGCTGTTCCTGCCCAATGAAACACATTTGGTTTTAGTTGTAATTGATTGTTGGAACAGGATCTTGCCTGAATTGAATCCGCGCATACTAGCAGGATGGTAGGAGTGTGCTCAATAGCTCGACGAAAGCGATACCAGTAGGACAGTGGAATCCGGTTCAAGATGCGCGCATTAGCTTCACACAAATCCAGGAGTACGACTCCGAAGCCTCCCGCATGGAGGAGCAAATCGGCTGCACGAATGGCGTGTTCGGCATTTCCGCGGGAACGAACCCAAACCAATTTTTCCAAACGAACTCCGGCAGAGGCGGCGCAAACCGGGGAGAAACTATCGTAGAGGTCAATCACCGCGCACACTTCGCTCTGGACGGTAGCTTGCGCCAGAATTTGCAAGCAAAGAGACAAACGGCCGGAAGAGCGTGGACCATAAATTTCGGCGATACTGCCCCGCGCAATACCCTTCGGAAATATTTTTATTAAGCTGCGTGGGACAAGAGAGATAAACTGCGATTCTTCAGGTATTGAAGGAAGTTCTGAGGCAACGCGAAGCCGAGCGATATTCGCCATGTATTCGCCATCTATTAGTCTGCTTCAAATCTATCGAAAAAATCAACCGGGAGGAGGAAGGCGGAAAGCACTAATGTGCTTTTGTATCGTTATACGATAAAAGTGTGGGTACTACATCCGAAGATACTATTGTTTCCGCTGCCGCTTATCAGCAGCTTGCCGAATTCCGATCTCATATCCGATGCTTCTTGCATTTCAGTGAACAGGCCGTTCGCTCGGCGGGTATTGAGCCGCAGCAGCATCAACTTCTGCTGGCAGTGAAGGGATTACCGGAAGGCGTTCGCCCGACGGTAACGGCCCTGGCAAACCGCCTTTGCCTGAAACATCACAGTACTGTCGAGTTAATTAACCGGCTTGAGCAACGCGGCGCCGTCGTCCGGCACCCCAGCGAGCATGACCGTCGTGAGGTTTTGATTGCCCTGACACCCTTCGGCGAGGAAGTGCTTGAGAAGTTATCGGTTCTGCATTGGCAGGAACTGCAATCGCTCGCTCCAGCTCTATCGACAGCGCTGGAAACAATCGTGAGCCATACTCCTCAGACACTACAGAGGTCCGCATGATCGCGGCACTCATAAATCTGTTCAAACCAAAACACAAGACCAAGCATTTATCGGAAGAACTGGGCGACTTCACAACAACCGTTGAAGTCATACCCATTTCGGTGATGGCGATCCTGATTGGCATCATCGCGTCGTACGTGGCGTGGTTTCTGTTGAAGCTGATCGGACTCTTCACCAACCTTTTCTATTACCAGCGCATCGACACGGCGCTGTCCTCTCCAGCCGGCAATCACCTGGGCGTATTTGCCATCGCGGTACCAGTAATCGGTTCGCTGATAGTCGGCCTCATGGCGCGCTATGGATCCGAGCGGATCAGGGGGCACGGCATTCCTGAAGCGATCGAATCGATCTTGATGAATGGAAGCCGCGTACATCCGAGACTTGCGATTTTGAAACCGGTCTCGGCCGCCATTTCCATCGGTTCCGGCGGCCCGTTTGGGGCCGAGGGCCCAATCATTATGACGGGCGGGGCCTTCGGGTCGATGATCGCGCAGTTTTTTCATCTGACCAGCGCCGAGCGCAAGACCTTGCTGGTGGCGGGCGCGGCAGCAGGCATGTCGGCGACGTTCGCCTCTCCGCTGGCGGCCACGCTACTGGCCGTGGAACTACTGCTTTTCGAGTGGAAGCCTCGCAGCGCGATTCCAGTCGCCTTGGCAAGCGCTACCGCAGGAGCCGCGCGCCGCTACATTCTCGGCATGGGACCGCTATTTCCGGTGCCCTCTCATCCGGCTTTTATCGGCCCCATGGGACTGTTCGGTTGTCTCGTGGTTGGCATCGCCGCGGGAGCGCTCTCCGCCCTGCTCACAGTGGGTGTTTACGCGGCGGAAGATCTTTTTCAAAAATTGCCCATTCATTGGATGTGGTGGCCGGCAATTGGCGGCCTATTCGTGGGCATCGGCGGACTTATTTTTCCGCAAGCGCTGGGCGTAGGGTACGACACGATTGGCCTGCTGCTGCGCGGTAACGTGGCCTTCCACTTCATCCTGGGCGTGCTGCTGGTGAAATCTCTCATCTGGATCATTTCGTTGGGATCGGGCACGTCGGGCGGGGTACTGGCGCCGTTGCTGATGATGGGGGCGGCTCTTGGGGGCGTCGCCGGCATGTTTCTGCCTCATTTCGGCCAGGGGTTTTGGCCGTTGGTCAGCATGGGAGCCATTTTGGGAGGCACAATGCGATCGCCGTTCACTGGGATCGTGTTTGCGATCGAGTTGACGCACGACTTCAACATGCTCCTGCCGTTGATCGTGGCCAGCTTTTTGGCGCATGCATTTACGGTGCTGACTCTGAAGCGCTCCATTCTGACGGAGAAGATTTC
>Ga0213882_10000173_pt1 | contig 26883 bp, 25 predicted proteins | sample BarmaccoBMER_R09_FD_160106 | JGI IMG/M metagenome (GOLD analysis project Ga0213882, IMG submission 160106) | Barbacenia macrantha exposed rock microbial communities from rupestrian grasslands, the National Park of Serra do Cipo, Brazil - ER_R09 ...
TTTCATTGGCTGTTCAAGAAGAGCTCGGCGATCGGGGGAACATGTGTCACGCCTGTTTTCCTGTGATTTGCTCCGCCGGTCGCAAACGGTGGGCCGCGGGCTCCGGAGATCGTTGATCGTTGGCAGGAAAGGACAGCTTTGAGCTATGCAGGCCAGTGAGCCTTTAGAAACACGTGTGATCGACTCGGCCCTATGGGCTTCCAACGAGACGCGATCACCTATCTCACTGACAAGGGCCACGCCGGCGTTATTGACGAGGACGTCGAGAGACTCCACTTCCTTCACAGCTCGTTGAATCTGCTCCTTGTTGGTGATGTCCAGTGTCAGCGGCGTAACACGCCCATCGGGTGGGCGTACCGGCATACACCCGCTTCGCGCCTCTTCTCAAAGCTTCCTCGACCAGCGATCTGCCAATGCCGCGATTCGCACCGGTAACCAGAACCGCCTTGTTTGCGATGATCATTACTGTTTCCTCTAGTGTGATGAGCCACCTCACGCGCAGGCCGGAACCTAACGGCGGCGGGCTCCGATGATGAAAGAAGCCAGGATGGCCGGCAGGTCCCCGACCACGCGCCAACGGTGCCGAGTTCCGTTCTCGATCAGGACTTCTCCGGGAGAGAGCACCACCTCCGCCCCATCGTCGAGCTCAAGTGCCATGTTGCCGGAGAGAAGGACCCCGAAATCCGTCGTGTCAGTCCTGTGAAAGCCGTCGTTAGCTCCACCGGGTCCGTCGCCATCCTCGAGGTGCATCTCAGGAGTGGGTTCTGGTGCAATAAACTTTCCCGGCAAGTACGTCCCTATGATGTAGCGGATGCCACCTACGGGTGGGAATATGCCAGGCGCCCCAGGATTCTTCCCCGCGTTCGGGTAGGTTGCGGGCTCATCGGCATTCCAGAGGAAGGCGAGCTCTCCTAAGCCAGGTATGGGCGTCCCATCGACTTGCTCGTCTTGCACAAAAACAGCCCGACCCTTGGAGTCATGGCCGGTGACAACCGTCCGTACCTTCAATCCTTGTCTCTTCTCGTCCGGCTTGCTCACGTTGCTGGGTAATTTGGTTTTCATTTTCAATTTCCTTTCCTGTTGTTGAAGTCACTTTATGTAAATGCTCGACCGCGCAACGGCCGGTGTGGCCGGTTGCACCCGTCACTACGAATTTCTTCTCAGCGATGACCTCTCCTTCCTCGGCACTTGGTTGTCAAAGACTCCTCAATGAGCGCACGAACGACGCTAGGGCCTGACCGATTTGTTCCGGGCTATCCTCCTGAATAAAATGGATTCCTTTGACAGTCAGCTCCGTTTGATTGGGCCAGGTCCGGCAAAACTCCCGGTGTCGGCCCGTTAATACCGCACCCGGTTCTGCGTTAATGAAAAGCTTCGGGATATGACTCTCGGCTAGCCACCGACCGCAATCAGTGGCCACCCGGACTGCTTCGGGTGGCTCGCCCTCGACGGGGATTTGACGTAGCCACGTCAGTATTGGACGGCGATCTTCCCCGGCATTGGCAAATGGAGCGCGACATGCAGCCATCTCATCCTCGCTCAACTTGCGCAACATCGCTCCCGGCAGGACGTTTTCAACGATCAGATTCTTTTCCAGCACCAAGGTCTCGCCGTCCTTACTGCGACATCCCTGGACGAGGGATCCCACCTCTTCAGGCCAATCCGCCCAGGTCATTGGCTGAACAGGCACCTCCATGTAGGCGATACCCTGGACGCGCTCGGGGTGCTGGCGCGTCCAATCGAAGCCTAAGATGCCACCCGCATCGTGCAGCACAAAGACAACGTCCTTATCGAGCTCCAGCTTTTTCCACAGCGCGAACAGAAAACTGCGCTGCTCGGCGTATGTGTAGCGGTCGGGGCCAGAGTCGGGAAGTTTCGCGGAATCGCCCATTCCGATCATGTCGCAGGCAATCAGCCGGCCCAGGCCATGACAGGCCGGCATGACGTTGCGCCACGGGTAGGATGAGGTCGGGTTTCCATGCGCGAAAACGATTGGCGCGCCTTCGCCCTCGTCGATATAGGCCATTCTGCGGCCCTCGATTTTCCAAGAACTTTTTAGCAGCAAACGGTTGTGCGCTATCGGTCATTGCTTTTCCCCTTTAGCAACGAGGCTCAGGCGCCCACACCCGAAATGGCCGTGACCCCGCCGTCGATCAAGAAGTCTGACCCAACGACATAGGCAGAATCGTCCGACGCGAGGTAAACTGCCAGCTTCGCGATTTCCGACGGCTCGGCGATCCGCTTGCTTGGGTTGTTGGTTCCAAGGACTTGCTTAACCGCATTGCCCTGCTCTTCGCCTGCGAAACGGCCGAACATCGCCGTATCTGTCGGGCCGGGGCTCAGGGTATTCACGCGAATACCGCGTTCCACGAGTTCGGCGCTGAGGATTCGAGCGAGATGGGCGACCGCGGCCTTGCAGCTCGAGACGACCGAGGTTGTGGGCCACCCCTTGCGCGCGCCAACGGACGAGGTGATGATTACAGACGATCCCCGCCTAAGTAGCGGCAAGGCCTTTTGAATCGTGAAGTAAACGCCTTTGAAATCGGCGCTTATCACCTTGTCGAAGTCTTGCTCTGTTATCTCTTCGAACGGCAGGAACACGCTGTAACCTGCATTTACGAAGACGCCGTCCAGGTACCCGAACTCCCGCTTGATCGTGGCGAACATATCGTCAAGCTCGGTGAGCTTGCTGACGTCCGCGCGAACGGCGAGACTTCCGGCTCCAAGTGACTCCTTGGCCGCCTGCAGCGTCTTTTCATTCAGCCCGCAGATAGCGATGCGCGCACCCTCTCGGTCGAATTCCTGCGCTGCGGCCAGCCCGATTCCGCTATTGCCGCCAGTGATAAGAATATTTTTGTCCGTTAGCCTACCCATCGTCGTCGCTCCTTTAGACCGAACATGTCCGTGTACGCTAATTTGGATGTTGGTAGACATCTAAACGTCGCAAAAAATCTATTGCTACTCTGCGACTTCGAAGATGTCTGCTAAGCGCGTCGTACCTATTGAGGCCACACTGTTTGGCAATCCGGTTCAACTTCTTGTAAAACGAAGCGCAGATTAGGATTCCACCGGGCATGCGCAATCTTTTGCGCCCGTTCGCAGCGCTCTACCAGGCTGACCGTTGCTCGATAATTTCGTGAGACTTGCCCCATAGTTCTGCGGAAGACCTCCGACTGAGCGGGACTCTTGATGTTACGGTTCAACGTCGAGCTTCTTATCTGTGGCTTCCGGAGCAGGGCATCGAGACCTTTGCTCGGTGCGTCATAACGCGACATTTGGTATCGTCTCGCGATTCGATCCAGCTTCTTAGAAAAGGGCTCCGTCGCTTCCAGCCAAACGGGGCGCTTTGGGTCATCCCGCGTCGTTTCCAGTCTGATTCAGACGTCCGCGTCGCGGAAATCGCCGATTCGCTCGACTGGAGAGCCAACCGTCCGCTCCAACAGTCAGCCGCCTGCGGAACTCGATCCCGATTTGCACAAAATTCACGCAAATGGCGCCGGCCGACTTGCGAACCGCAAGATAACATAGAGCAAAAGAGCGCTCAGTAAAAGGTCTGCAAAACCTTTATTCGGCGGTTCGATCCCGCCCCGCGCCTCCAACAAAATCCTTCCTAAGTAGCAGCATCGTAAGGGATTAATGCTCCCGCAGGGTCACTCTCGCACCGACCCGGAATGCGAAGATCCCGCGTTTTCCTGGTCGATCTTGCACAAAATTTGCACACGAGTTGACCGCGTGGCAAGCGTGTTTTCTTGGGGATCCGACCTTCGAACTTCAAAAATGCACGCCCGACCGCTGTACATCGGCTCAGCGACCGGCTGAGCCGAAAAACATCCGATACCCGATTTAGGAACCCGGCACTCGGCAAAACAGCCGGGCTTGTGGACGGCCGATAAAACAAATCCATCCTAAATTGAAAGTAGGTAACAATCCTCACTCAAATTCAGGAATCATCGAGGCTTGACCCATCCACGAAATTTTCAACCCGGGAAGAGCAAGAAATGCTGGTGCGGCAGCGGGCGCAAGGCGAAGAATTGTCATGGTGTGATCGATAGGAGTCCGGCTCCAGAAGGGAGCCCCACGTTCTTCGAACGGACGGCTTTCAGAACAGCATTGCCCACTACCGTGTGGTCACGCCCAATCAAACCCAGCCTATAGCGACCGCAAAAAATAAGCCCTGGGGTGTTCCGGGCGAAGAACATAATCTGGTGGTCGTGCCCCGATTTCTGGGACAGGAACCCATTCCCACACCGGAAGAAACCAAGGGAACGCCGGGCAAATACAGGGTTCAACTTCTGCTCTCCCGTCCCGGATATTCGATATCCGGAGAACGCCAGCATTCGTTCATTGATGGAATTGTCGGGGATTCTCATGTCCTCATTGCGAAGCCGGTTCAGGAACGAGGTCCGAATGACGCCGTGAGCGTTCTCTTGCAAGCGAACAGTGCTACGAGCACGTTGAAGTTCGTAGGGCTGCCAAATGATCGCGGTTATCTCGGAAAGATCGTTGTCGAAACTGTGGATGCTCTGAATTTCGCGGATGCGGGAAAAAAAGCATACGAACAGCTAGCGCCGTTTTTGAGCAGCTGGTCCCTACACCTCGACATTCCTGTGCATGTCGAAACCATCCAGGCAACGAATTTGGAGACAAATGCCAGCTCCCTCCGAGTACGCACACCACAGTTCGACATGACCTTTCCGGGCGGACTGACGCCACCACTGACGGCGAATTTTTGCCAGTACGCCAGTATTTACCGAGAAGGCATGAACACGAACAGCGGCTTTTATCGATTTCTTTGTTTCTACAAGATCCTTGAAAGCATTCCGCGCCGACGCGCTCGGACGAATGAAGCAGCCAAGAATGCCGGACAACCGGTTCGCCAATTTCGCGAGATTATTCCGGCAACGCATGAACAACTGATCTCGCTTTTGAGAGATGTCTACCCGTGGAGGACGCAGTGGGACACGTTCGCGTTGGAGCAGATGATTCCCATTGAAGCTGCAGGAAGAAAGATCGGGTGGGTTCGCGAAAAGCACTTGACGCCACTGCGGGTCGGAATCGCGCATGCATTGCTCGATACTGGTGAAGTGACAATGACGCTCGACAACATGGAGCAGGTTCAACAGGTCAACAGATGGCTACCGCTGTGCCGCGTTTTGGCCCGGCTTTTGCTCCGCAACGAATTTCCTGACGAATTCGCGCTGACGATGATGCCGTTCGTCTTCGACAACGTCTAAACACAAATTGCTACCTTCTTTGTGTGACGGTGTTGCGGCGCACATCCGCAGCAAGGCGTATTTTGTGTGGATCTACGATCTAGAAAAGTAAATGCGCTCTAATCGCGTGCCCAGGGCAAACCGGAATCGGCAGAGACCATCCGGCAAGAAACGCCTGGACAGAAGAAGACAACGAGCGCTTCAACCGTAGAATGTGATCTCTGGGTGCATTAAGCCGTGGCCGAACAGTCAATTCAGTCAGATGACATGACGCTGAAGCGCGTCTTCCAGGATTTCTATCGTGTTCCTGACTATCAGCGAGAGTACGTTTGGGGGGAAACCGATCCAAAAGGGGAAAGAGGCGACGAAGTCGAGCAGTTTCTTAAAGACATTCAGCGCGAATTCAACGCTGCGACGAAGGACAGTGCTCCCGAGTATTTTATTGGCAGCATCGTAGTCTGCCCAGGCATTGATGACGTGTTCGATCTTATTGACGGGCAACAACGCACGACCACCGCTTTTCTGATCCTGTGTGCAATCCGCGATTTCTTGGATGAGGCAGGCGCGAATAAGCCGGACGATCTACCAAACCAGATCTACGCAAGCAGCACCGACTGGCAGGGAAAGACTGTTCACAGTGTTCGACTCGATCTCCAATACGAGGACAGTCGCGGCGTCTTGGCTAATTACGCGAGCGGTAATTGGAAGAACGCACCGACGCAGGGAACTCGATCGATCGCAAACGTTTACAACGCCTATCGCGCGGTCCGAGAATTCCTTTCAGCCGATCTCAAAGGTGACGTGAATGAAGTTCGCCGCTTCTATGGATATTTTACAAACAAAGTCAAACTGATGCGTATTCAAACGGCGAGCGTTGCAAAAGCGCTCAAGATTTTCGAGACGATCAACGATCGAGGAGTAGGCCTCGGTGCGATGGATCTACTTAAGAATCTCCTATTCATGAGTGCGTCGAGTGATGATTTTGGGAAGCTCAAGAGCACTTGGAAATCACTTACGGATACTATCTATCGAGCGGGCGAGAAGCCGCTCCGATGATGTCGATGCGAAACTGCGTGAAGATGCCATCTACGATTGGTTCTTGAAGAACGATAGCCTAACCCACCACACGCGCGCCCCCCTCGGGTTCGCACAGTCGTTGCTGGACGGCGCGACCGCGCACGCGAATTTCGTGGCCGGCAAGAATAGAGCTGGAGGCACGGAGGAGGGTATCGTGAATACGCGCCATCTTGGCGGTAGCGCGATTCGTCAGCACTACATTCTTCTGCTCGCCGGAAGACACCTGGACGCCGATTTGTTCAGTCGACTAGCACGCGAGGTGGAACAGCTAATGTTCGTTTATCTTGTAACGAATACATTCACGAATGAGTATGAACGGTCGATTGCGGAGGGTGCGCGAAAACTTCGTCACGTCTCGGACGAGAAGGAATTCAACATCTTTCGCGAAGAGTTTTTCGTGACAGCTAAGCGGCGCTTATCTATTCAGTTTGATCGCACGATGCTGTCGCTACGAAGTTGGGATCTGAGAGGATTCAGACTGCGATATCTTTTGGCAAAGCTAACCCAACACATCGACGTATGTGCCTACGGGGGCACCGGAGGCCAGGGTCGCCTATCGAATTACATCGAAGGTAAGAACGATATCGAGCATATTCTTCCCGAGAACCCATGCGACGAGGCGATCGCCGAGTTCGGGAGGAAAGACCTTGAGCCTGGCCTGGGGCAGAAGCTCGGGAATCTTGCACTTTTGGAAAAAACAGTTAACCAGGCACTCGGGAATAAGCCTTACTCGAAAAAAGCGGGTGTATATTCGCAATCACTTTTTTTGCTTGTGAAGTGCCAGGCAGCAAGGCCTCACTTTGGCGTAACAGATCAAATAACGAAGGTAGTCTCGACGATACCCAACTTCCCTATTTGGAATCGTCAGGCCATCGATGATAAACAGGCGTATCTTAGCAGCCTAGCTCGCAGAGTTTGGGAAATACCGGCCTGACGAATCATTGTCATTGTGTTCACTTCCTGTAATGTGTTGGTCGAAAACCTGCCGCTTGGTCGTCCACGGACATCGTCGTGTACGAGTGATCGCAGTACGTAGTGATCGAATTGTTGACGAACCTTGCGGGGCGCTGTTCAAGAAGGCGAAGTGGCTTTGCGAAGTGACATGCCAGCTCAGCGGGAGTCGTTTGCATCCGCGCGTTAAACCCATATTTCGATTAACGAAAGGAAAACGGTTTATCCTTTCGTTAGACGAACTGCCAACGAAAGGATTCTCTATCTCTTCGCTGCTTTCAGGGCCGCTTCAACGGTCGTCAGCGGGATCATCAGTGAAAGCGGCGCGTCCAGCAACGGCAGAGCACCGTAACTCTGATACCACGCGGCAACTCTCGCATTCTTGGCATCGATGAGCATTGCGAACCCACCCACTTCGGCAGCTGCCAGCAAACATCGTTTACCGGCTGATAACAAAAGCTGCCCGCCTAGACCCTGCCCTTGCACGTTGCGATCCACGGCCATACGCGCGAGTCGAAATGCTGGCACTTCATAGCGAGCAAGACCTCGACGGACAATCTCCGGTGTCCGGGCATAGGCGACCGAAGCAGGGCTCAGGCTGTAGTAACCGAGGATCGTTTCGTTATCGGCGTCGCTGATTGCAAGGAACGTCTTGGCGCCGCCGACCTCGTGACTTTTGCGAGCATAGCGTTGCAGAAATTCATTCAGCGCTGCTTCGCCACAATCGAAGACGTCTCGGTTATGCCTTTTACTGACCGGTTCCTCGTGCCACGGGCTGATGCTCACTTGCGCTTCTGCAGCGATTTCGCTGCAGCAAGCAGCTTCGCGTTCGGCTTCGGCGGGTTCTCGAGCAATGCCAAAACCCGCAGACTGTCTCGCTCGGAGAGTTCCAGACGTTCTGCTTCCCGGATGACTTCGCGTGCGGCTTTCAGGCTGTGTTGGCGGACGAAATCCGTGAGATCTGTCCGCTTCAGTGCCGCCGCCCGCAAGAGAATTGTCTTCTCTTCGGGAGGAATACGCAGGGACATACGGCTATTGTCTTCAACTGCTAATCTGGGCATTCGGTCGCTTTCGTCCTGTACACATTCAAATAGTACGCCAACCTCTCTGCCGCAGTCAAGCCGTGCGCCTCTATTACGTACAAGCCCAAAAGGTCTTAACCGCTGTTCCCTGCTCGCAATCCCAATCACTCCTGATCTTGCACAAAACTTGCACAAAGCGAAGGGCCACACACGCAATCCGAAGTAACGGCTACCGTATTCGCAGCGCTACAACAGCCCGGCAAAACCTTTATTCGGCGGTTCGATCCCGCCCCGCGCCTCCAACATTTTCAAACGCTTCCAACCAGTGCAATGACTTAGACGAGCATTATCATTCACTCTCGATCCGAACAGGCAGCGAAGATCATGTTCAATCCCGTTCGATTTACGCAAATTTTGCACCCCACTTAGCCGAATTGGTAACGTCGGCTTGTGGGCGACCGAGATCCGATCCGAACTGGAGCAGCTGCGACGATTTGTGGAGAATTTCCCGCAGAAGGGGTGCCGTTTTAGAGGAAGGCTTGAACATCCGCGGCAATTGCCTCGGCCGGCGGATTCGAATCCTCCCGTCGCAAACTGCCAGCCCGTCAATCCGGTTGACTTCTCACTCTCGTCCCTCGATTGTGGGCACTCCGTTACGAATATCTGGATGCTGCCATTTGATGGCCGTCCGCCACGCCCCTCACGTCATTCGATTCCGGCTATATTTATTTCATTCGATCGGTCGCCGCAGGGCGCATTGCTCTACTCGCGCGCGCTCACGACGTCGGACGTCGTATTGATCCGCGACGTCACGACATCGAAAGAGAGCGAATGAGCGAATCCTCCAGGGGACATCACCGTGCTACTTGCGCGCGGCGACGAAATGGGAACCCGAGACTTGTTTCCAGTGCTCCTCGATTTCTTCGAGCCGCTTGTTCTTGGTTTCCGGTACAAAGAACCAAGCGAATAAGGCTTGCAGCAGCGACATGGCTGCGAGAAAACCAAACGTGATTGCTTTACCGATTTGATTGAAGGCAAGCGGGAAGAGAAGAACCACGGCGGCGTTTGCTATCCATTGCGTCAGCACAGGAACTCCCATGGCGGTGCCGCGCAAATCGTTCGGGAATATCTCGGCTACCAGCGTCCAAAAAACGGGTCCGATGCAGGAGGAAAAGAACGCTAGATAGGCCAGAATGTAGATCAGCACAACAGAGTTCTGGAAACGAGAAAGCAAGACCGCCGACATAAGTAGAAGAAGCGCGGCGCACATCCCAAGCGAACCGACGATGTATAGCGGCTTGCGCCCGTAGCGGTCAATCATCCAAAAGGACACGAGCGTGAAGGCGAAGTTCGTAAGCCCGATGATGAACGTTGAAAACAGCGCCGCGTCGATCTTCCAACCTGCGGATTTGAGGATGGCGGGAGCGTAATCGATGATCGTGTTGATACCGGACACGTGAACCAGGATGGCAAGGCAGAAGCCCACCAGAACCGCGCGGCGAATACCCGGACGGAGCAGGTCGCGCCAGGTCTTCCGTTGGGCAGACAGGCTGGCCCGGATTTCCGATACTTCGAGTTCCGCAGTTTGCCGGCCGGCGATGCGTTCGAGAACCGCGAATGCTTGCTTCTCCTTGCCTGCCATAAACAGGAAACGAGGGCTCTCCGGCACTGACAGCAACATCACGAAAAAGAGCACTGAAGGGATCACGCCGGTGATGAACATCCAGCGCCAGTTCACCGGCCCAATGCCACGCAGGAGATAGTTGACGGTATAAGAGATGAGAATGCCGGTAACGATCGACATCTGATAAAGCGCTCCCATGCGTCCTCTCAGCGAAGCCGGCGAGACTTCGGCGACATACATCGGCGAAAGAATTGAAGCACCTCCGACTGCGAGTCCACCTATGAAACGAGCCAGCGCAAAGAAGCGGAAGCTCGGAGCGGCGCCGGTTCCGAGCGAAGTAATCGCAAACAGGACAGCGACGATTAGAAGTATCTTCTTGCGGCCATAGAAATCCGTGAGCCGCCCGGCAATAGCTGAACCAAGAGCGCAGCCGAACAATAACGAACTGAAGGCCCAACCCAGACTTAGATCACCTAGCTTGAAATGCTCCGTCAGGAACGGACCCGCGCCGGTGATTATGGCGATATCGAAGCCAAAGAGCAGGCCCCCGAGCGCGGCGGTCGCTGCCAGGAAGATAACGTACCGAAGATTAACGCTGGACTTCATGAAGTGGCGATCGCGATAGAGTAGCAGAACATCAATGCGCTCCTGTTCTGTTTGTCACGTTTTGATTGCCGTGTGTGCGGCCTCACAGGTGCTTTCCGCCGCTTCGGCGTATGCCCGGATTGAGCAGGAGGGAAAGAGATGTCTCATCGGGAATGATTTTGTGCAGAGGACTGTGTCGTTCTCGGAAGAAAACGGGCTGCGGACGGAGTCGCTACTACGCAAGTCGAGCGGCACTGATTTCAGCGCATACGGGCGGCAAAGGAATGAATTCGGCCCGGAGTTCACCTTTTCGGTGAACGGGAATCGCCTGGACGGGCATGCGTCATTCACATTCGGCAACAGCGAAAGCGTTTCGCTTGGCGAAAGGCGAACGCTGCGAATCCTACTGCACGACCGGAAAGGCATGTTGGATGTGACAGTGTACTACGCCGTGTTTGATCGACACCCGGCGATTCGCAAGTGGATCGCGATTACGAACAAGAGCTCGAGCCCCATCACGCTGACTCACCTTTGCTTCGAAGCGCTGAGCCTCGGCCCGGGATCTCCGGGTGAGCTGCAACTGTCGGCCGGCTATGGTGCCGCGCCGCGAGAGATCTTCTTCACAGGCCGCGCGTCTGATGCGGGAATGTTTATTCGCAATTCACGTACGGGTGAAGGCGTAGCGATTATCAACGAGGCCCCGGGTTATCTGAAGCGCACTGAAACCGGTGACGCATGGCGCGAGGAACTCCACGTGATGTACGACACCGACCTTTTCCCGTTTGAGCGCACCGTGCAGCCAGGCGAGACGTTTGAATCGGCAAAGAGTTCGCTTGTGTTCTTTCAGGATGGTCAGGGCTTTGAAGATCCCAGATGGGCCGTGCCGAGCTACATGTCCGATGTGGTCGTCCGACGCAAGGCGTACAGACCTGTTTGGCTCTACAACACGTGGGAACCTTTTCTGCGGGGTATCAACCAAACGACCGTCGGGCAACTAACCCCGATCGCAGCACAGATGGGCATCGATATTTTCACCATCGATGATGGCTGGCAACAGGAGTATGGATCGAACGAAGACAACCGAACAAATTTCCCGGGCGGCGTGAACAGCGTGGCCAAACTGCTCTCGGAAAATGGACTCGGACTCGGCCTGTGGGTGCCGCTTGCAGCGGTTAGCACGAAAACAGACGAGTATCAGCGGCATCCAGAATGGGTATGCCGCGACAGTGCGGGCCGTCCAAAATTTACACAGACAGCCTCGGGTACGCAAGCGGTGATGTGTCTCGCAAGCGGCTATCGCGATGCCGCTTTGCGTCGGCTGAATGACCTTATAGAACGCCATCATCCGCGTTATCTGAAGATCGATCTGACGACTGTCTTCAATGCTTATGGCGAGGAACCTGGGTGCAATGCGCCGGGACACTTCATAAAAGTTGGGCCGAGTCGCTGGACCGTATCTATGAGGGCCTGCAATATATCGGTGAGCACTTCCACAAGGCACATCCGGATGTGCTGGTGGATTATACGTTTGAGTTGTGGGGCGAAAAGCACCTGATCGACGCCGCGCTGCTTGCTTGCGCGGATCTGGACTGGCTGAGCAATGTGTCCGATGCGGATGCGGGCGATGCGGGTCCGGTACAGGCACGTACCTTGCTGTACCAGCGCGCGCCATCGATCCCCGTAGAGACGATGCTGATAGGGAACTTGCGGGCGGCAACGGGCTCGATGGAAGAGCGCGTCGGTGTGGCGATGGGGTCGGGGCCTATACTGCTGGGCGACCTGAGAAAGCTAAGCGGGGCCGAGCGCAACGAGTACGGGAAATGGATTCGGTGGTACAAGGAATTCAGGAATCGCGTGGCACTGTCCGATTCCTTCTTCCCGCAAGGCTCGTGGCAGCAGCCGGGCGAGGGCCGTTGGGATGGCTTTGCCCGACTGAGCCGGGAATCCGATGGGTTGATCGTTTTGTTCCGGAACGGCAGTAATGCATTGACGGCTGAAGTGAAAGCGGTTGCGCCAGCGGGCGCGACGTATGATGCACTTTCGGCTTTGGACGGACAGCGCTTGGGCGAAGTCAGTGCCGCTCAGCTGGCGGCGGGTTGGGCGGTCCGATTCGATACAAAGCGAACCGTCACGTTCGTGGAGCTGAAACGAAGCGATTGAGAGAGGCCGCCAATTTCATTCACTGCGAGGCGACGTTTGGGTGTGATGCCGATGGGCCCTGCCGAAGAACATGCAGCAACTCTGAGTCGCGAACTGCGACTGAGAGATCTTGTCTTTTTCAATATCTGTGCCATCGTGAGCCTCAGATGGGTTGCGGCTGCGGCGCACGCCGGACCCGGCTCGTTTGTGTTATGGATTATTGCCGCAGTTCTGTTTTTTCTGCCTTCCGCTCTGGTAATTGCAAGTCTCTCGCGGCGATTCCCGGAAGAAGGCGGTATGTATATCTGGACAAAGCACGCCTTTGGTGACCAACACGCATTCTTGTGTAGCTGGTTTTACTTCATCTCCACCGTTCTATATTTTCCATCCCTACTGTTGGCAGGCATCAGCATGACGGCCTATGCATTCGGCAGCTCCGGCGAGCGCTTCGCTGACGACCGTGCATTGGCACTGCCGATCACACTCGCCGTGCTTTGGGCCGCTTTTCTTGCCAATTTCTTCGGCATGAAGGTGGCGAAGTGGATTTCCGCGCTTGGTGGAAGTTCTACGTTCGTAATCGGCGCGATGGTTATTGGCCTAGCAGTTGCTGGCGCCCTGCGCTCCGGCATCGCCACAAAGTTTGTCCTCTTGCCGAAGGCGAGTCTCGAAACAGTAAACTTCTGGTCTCAAATAGCATTCGCATTTGTCGGACTCGAGCTGGCGCCTATCGTTAGTGGCGAAATCCGTAATCCGGGTCGCGATCTCCCGCGAGCCGCCATTATCAGCGGTATCGTGACCGCAGTCTTTTATATAGGTGTAACTGCGGCAGTGCTGGTCGTGCTAAAGCCGGCGGAGATCAACCCTATGACCGGTCTGGCACAGGCCGGAACCGCCGGCGCAGAGAGATTGGGCGCACCGGTAGCTGCCATTCTGCTCGCCGTGATGATCGGGATCGCACTCGCAGGCCAAGTCGACACTTGGATCGCCGGAAACACTCGGTTGCCCTATGCCATCGGGCTCGATAACTATCTTCCCGCAGCGTTTGGGCGCACTCATCCGCGCTGGGGCACTCCCTACATTTCGCTGTTTGTACAAGCGGTGGTTGCGACGCTTTTTCTGGTAATGGCCCAACTCGGTGAGACTGTCAGGGCCACTTACCAGATTATGGTGGACATGACCGTGATTGTGACTTTCATTCCGTTCGTGTATATCTTTGGCACCGGATTGCGATTTGCGAGCCGGATTGCGGCGGTGTCCGGACTCGCAGTAACGGTTCTGGCGATTGCATTTTCGGCGTTCCCCCCGCCCGAGGCGGCCTCCGTAGCAACATTCGAGGCCAAAGTTGTGGGCGGGAGTGTTTTGTTCGGACTGGTTGGTTGGCTTGTGTTCAAGCGATACGAATCGAAACGCGCTCAGCGTCAGTTAATGGCCGCCGATCAACGCTGATGAACGCGGATGAGGCAGGAGATCTGAAAATCCAAGGACGATACGCTTCCATTCGACTTTGGGCTTTTGGGAATTGATCAGAAGACAGAGAGTACGATCCGAGGCCCTCAGATAATTGAGGCATTGCGCAGTGTGTTCGCTGGCGAGGCGCTCTACACATTTCAGCTCGATCACCAGAACGTCTTCAACGAGGATATCGGCGAAATATTCGCCGACACAGTGGCCCTTGTAAGTCACTGTGAACGAGGCCTGGGCCTCAGCCCGGATGCCACGAAGCCCGAGTTCTCTAAGCAGAGCGCGCTCGTAGACTCTCTCAAGAAATCCAGCGCCAAGTGTATTGGAGACCTCGAATACGGCACCGAGCACGCGTTCTGTTAGTGAGTCACAGTATTCGCGTTCATCGGCGTTCATCGGCGGCCCCTCTTTATGTGGGGGCTTGGACCGATACCTCTCGGAAGGGGAATTGTTTTGCGTTTAGGAACTCCTCAACCAGGCAGTGGAAATGGTAGACCCCATTTTCGCGCTTGACGGAATACCGGCCTCGATCATAGCTGCGGGAAGCAAGGCCCTTCTGTACGTTTTCACAGATGCGAATGTCTTCCTGTTGGATCTCATCGCTAAATGCAACGGTTTCGGGTGAGATGTCCATGGCCTCCGCAGCTTTCGGGTAAGTGAACCACTCAAAGATGGTCAGCGTCTGATCGTGACCAACGGGAAGAATGATGTTGCTGCTGAGATTGTCCGGATAGACGTTCAGCATGAAATTCGGGAATATCCAGAAGTACAATGCACGGTCCGTCCCGTTGCTCGAGGTATATCGTCGCGACTCATCCCTGCCGGGGCGAGGGGGCCGGATCGGCGCATACTGCGATGAATAGTATCGGAACGTGTCCACTCGGTATTGGTTATAGTCGAGTTCACGGAACAGCGAGGGATGCGCCGCCGGCAGGTGATAACCCTCGAGATAGTTGTCAATGTATACCTTCCAGTTGCACCTAATCAGGTACTCGCGACGGTACGAGAAATGTAATTTATTGACCGGGCATCCAATGGCGGCGATCTGGTCCGGGATGTCCGCCAGCACTTCGCTCAGCGGAGCCGCTTGTGAATCGATGTTCACAAATACGAAAGGGCCCCATTCCTCAATACCCATAGAGGGGAGCCGTACTTCGCCTCGATTCCAATTCTCGAGACCTTCGAATTCAGGCGCGGCTATCAGCGCCCCATCGAGTGAGTACGTCCACCCATGGTAGGGGCAGCGCAGAGATTTTGCGCAGCCGTTGCCCTCGAGAATAGTTGATGCGCGGTGGCGGCACACGTTCGAAAAGGCGCGTAAGATACCGTCGTTTCCACGTACTATCGCGCAGGGCTCGCCGACGACTTCGGCGCTTAAATAGGATCCCGGTGATGCAACCTTGGCGGCGTGACCCACCGGCTGCCAAGTGTGCCAGAAGATTCTCTCCTTCTCGCTAACGAGAAATTGCGGATCCGTGTACCAGGTTGCCGGAATCGTCTGGGCGGAGGAGAGGCCCGTAATCATCGACAGGATAGTAACAAATCGCGAATCCCCGGATTAACTGCGTGAAGGCACTTGGCAAAGTACCATGACTGCCAAGATCACGCGTAAGTTCACGGACTGATATTTTCATCTATAATCCCCTGGGGAGGATGTAGATGCTTATACGAATCAACGCTGCACTCGCGCTCACATGGTTGATGGCCGCAACGCTCTGCGCCGCCGACGATCCTTTCTGCGGTAAATGGAAGCTCAATCAGGAGAAGAGCAAAATCGCTGGCGAACAGATGAAGATTGCGGACCTCGGTGATGACAAATACAAATTCACTTTCGGGAACGTATCGGACACCATTACCGCGGACGGCACCGATCAGCCGACTCACTTCGGGAGGACCACGTCCATAACGAAAGAGGGCCCGAACACTTGGAAGATGGTCATAAAGAAGGACGGCAAAGTTATTAGCTCAATGGACCATATCCTCTCGGATGATGGAAAGGTTCAAACGATAAAGGGAACGGACACAAAGCCCGACGGTACGAGCTCCGATTTCGAAGTCGTCGCTAAAAGAGTGGGTACAGGCTCTGGTTTCGCTGGCACCTGGGAGAGCACGGACGTTAAGATCAAGTCTCCGAACGAGTGGGAGATCGAGCCCTACGGCGCTAACGGCCTCACGTTCAACACTCCCGCTTATAAGGACACCCTGAGCATGAACTTCGACGGGAAAGACAACACCGAGAAAGGCCCGGACGTAGCCGCAGGGTCGACTTCCTCCGGCAAGCGGATTGACGCAAATACGCTAGAGGTCACGGACAAAATTAAAGGGCAGGTGATGGACCACACCAGGTTCCAAGTCTCATCCGATGGCAAGACGCTAACGCTAACGATCCACGAAACAGGCCAGCCACACGCCGTTACCATCGTCTACGACAAAATATGATCTGTCAGCTTCCGCTTTAATCCACCCGAGCGAGCGCGGATCATCTCTGAGAACGCTGCTTTCGTCAACGACGAGTCTGGAGCGTGCCACTCGGTTTTCAGTTCGATCGCAGCGCAATCATCGGATCGATCTTTGAAGCTCTTCGTGCTGGAAGATATCCTGCCAGCAGCGCAACAGTTCCCAGCAGAACGATCATCCCAGCGAAGGTAAGCGGATCACCGGGAGCAGTCCGAAACAGAAGAGCGGCGATCAGGCGCGAGACCGCCAATGATGCGACAAACCCGACAGAGATGCCAACCAATGTGAGTTGCATGGTCCTCCAGATCACATCGAGCTGCACACGCGCTTCCGTGGCGCCAAGGGCCATGCGTACGCCGATCTCCGGTCTCTGGCGCGTAACCGAATATGAGATAACACCATAAATTCCCAGCGCAGCCAGAAGCAGTCCGAGACCCGCAAAGATTCCGACCAGCAGAACAAAGAAGCGCCTAGGAGACGTGGCGCGATCCACCAGCGCCTGAATTGATTTGAATTCTGTCGCCGGTTGACCGGGGTCGATCCGGCGGAGCGCCATCATCACACTCCTTGCCAGGGCCGTAGAAGGCAGCTTCGAACGCAATACCAGGTACGCGCCCTCTGGCCCAAACTGTTTCGTCGCGGGCAGGTACATTTGCGCTCCGGCATTGTCTTCTGCGCCGCTTTCACGTACATCGGCGATTACACCGATTACCTCCGCCTCTGCTCCGCCTGCAAAAGCTGGACGGCCAATAGGGTTCCGCCCAGGCCAGAGTCTTCGCGCGACTGTCTCATTAATGATCACTACCTTCCTGTTGTCGAGGATGTCGTGCCAAGTGATATCGCGACCTTCCAACAGCCGCATTCCCATTGCTTTCAAATAACCTGGGGACACAATGTAGACAAAGACCGGAATAAAGTCGCGATCGTTGAGCTTCTGCTCGCCTTTCGCCGCGATTCCCCAACTCCGATTGCGACTCATGGGCAGGTTATCGGCTATCCCAGCCGTCTCGACACCAGGAATCGACGAAATGTGCTCGACAATCTCCCGCCACTTCGCAGCTCGCGTAGCCGGTTTTTCGCCATCATCAAAGTCAAGACTGATGGCTGCGGCGTGACTGGGCTCAAAGCCCAAGTCAAGTTCCAGGACGCGAAGAAAACTGCGTAATAACAGCCCGGCGCCGACAAGTAGCACGCAGGCCAGCGCAAGTTCCGTTACGACCAGCGTCGAGCGCAGGCGGCTATGTTTTCTGCCATCACTCGCTCCATGCCCGCCACTGTCTTTCAGCAGGTCCTGCAGATTGCCACTCGACATGCGCCCTCCCGGCGCTGATCCGAAAAGAACTGCGGCGGCTACTGCGATCAACAGCGTCCAACCCAGTACTGTTCCGTCTACACGCACCATGCTGAGCAGCGGCAGAGCAATCGATCCCTGATGAGCGAGATACCGGATCGTGACGTAGGCAAGTCCCAACCCGAACGCAGCTCCCGCAGCGGCAAGTACGATGCTTTCGGTTAGCAGTTGACGCACGATCCGGCCTCGTCTTGCACCCAAAGCGCTGCGCATCCCAAATTCTTTGCTGCGTGCCGCCAACCGGGCCAGCAGCAAGTTTGACAGATTCACGCAGACAATCAGCAGGATCAGCCCAACCGCACACCACAGCACAATCAGCGACCGCCGCAGCTTGCCAGCGATGTAGTCTTTCAATCGGGTAAGTTGGCCTGTGTAGACCCCCTTTCCAGTCTGAGCGTCAATTTGAGGGTGCTTATGGTCGAAATAGAGTTGCGGAAAGAGTTGATCGGCCTCGCTCTGTGCTTCCGCCAAGGTCACGCCTTCCTTCAAGCGGCCAACCAATGCCAGGTCATTTCCGTCATCGCGGAAATCATCCATGATGTAGGGCACGAAGAGATCAACCTTGGCTCCCGGCGAGAAGACCGAGCCAAAATCGAATGTGTTCGGCAATACTCCGATCACTGTCACCGAAGTATTGCTCAGGTCAATTGCCCGTCCAACAATGCTGCGATCGCCCCCAAACTGGCGTTTCCAAAATGGATAGCTTAATAACGCCACCGGTTTAGCGTGTTTCACAAATTCCTCAGACCTGAATGATCGTCCAAGCGAAGGGTCTACGCCAAGTGTTTGAAAGAAGCCTTCCGCAACGAGGATGCCCGTGGCAGGTACTGGCTGGCCATTTCCAATGAGCTTAAAATTATCGGGTCCAGTAAAGGCGAAATACCCGCTGACCGACTGAAAACAGCGGTTCCGTTGCTGAAAATCTTGCGTAGCGTCTGCTGTATAGGTTTTGCTGGACTCGCCTGCCTTGGGATCCTTCTCCACGATCCGGACTAGTTGTTGCGGATTGCGAAACGGGAGCGGTCGCAGCAAAATCGTATTCACCACGCTGAAGACGGTGATATTGGCGCCTATGCCGAGTGCCAGAATTAGCACTGCGATCATTGTGAAGCCGTAATCGCGCTTCAATGTGCGGAAGGTGAAACGTAAATCCTGCGTCAAGACGTCTAGCCAAGGCAATCCGCGTGATTCGCGGTGCAGCTCAAGTGATCGCTGGATTCCACCAAATCGGACAAGCGCCTGTCGCCGGGCTTCTTCTGCAGAGATACCGCGGCTAATGTTTTCTTCGACGGCCATTTCCAGATGCGAGGCCATCTCTTGGTTGAGTTCCTGATCAAGTGGATCTTTACGAAAGAAAGACCGAATTCGGTTGAACGCTTCCCGCAGGGAATGCCTCACTGTTCACCTCCTTCGCCGTGCATCGCGAGAACCCGCCCCATGACTCCTGAGAGCCGTTGCCAGTAGACCGTGTCCTGGGCCAATTGCTTTTTGCCGGCCTTAGTAATTGAGTAGAACTTCGCTCTGCGGTTGTTGTCTGAAGTGCCCCACTTGGCGGCGATCCACCCGCGCTGCTGCAGTCGAACGAGCGAGGCGTAAATCGTTCCCTGATTCAGTAAGACTTGATTGCCGCTTATCTGTTCAATGCGGCGCGCAATGCCATACCCGTGTAGCGGACCCAATACTTCGAGCGTCTGTAGGACCATCACATCGAGCGTCCCTTGCAAAAGATCAAGTTTGGATTGGCTCATCTGTCCTCATGTGGTAAGGCCACATATTACCACACAGGCTGAAGCCAAGCAGCACCAACTCCGCGGCATAATGGCGAAATGAGTGGAACGCTACTCGTAGGGACTGGCTCGGAAGTCCGCAGCGTGCCGGACGATGACTTTCTGCAGGCTATCGCGCGTATACCGGCCCGAATGGCGTCGCGACTTGCGTTCATGACCCAGGATCACCACACAGTCCGCAACTTTGCCGTTGTCGATATGCCAAGGCAGCGCAAACCGCTATCACCAGGGCACATCGCGAATGTCGCAGGAATGGATCTGCCGTACGTATCTACACTCCTCTCGGATCTGGAGAAGAGATTGTTTTTTCTCGTGCGCGATAGCAGCGGAAATGTGAATTGGGCCTTTCCGGTGACGTGCACCACAACCCCGCATAGGCTTAAGTTCTCGACCGGCGAAAGCATCTTTGGTGCTTGAGCGGAAGACGCATTTGCTACGTCCTTCGTGCAAGGACGCCTACGAGGTCAGAAACTGCGGGTCCGTATCGACTCACAATGCCATCACTGTTCACAGCCGTTGGCCATGGAAGTCGATGAGGAGTTGCGGTGGCGTCTCATCTCGCTGGATGCTTCACCTTTACTCTTTGAGCCAGACATGCAATGGGAGAGCTTTTGCGGGCAAAATATTATTCACGATTATTGAGAGCAAACCGTATTCTTCTGGTCAGAAGAACATGCCCGCGAGTATCGACGGAAGCATCCACAGCCGGATGGGGCGTACCTCTCGCTAGAGCAAGCGGCACTTTCGGAGCGGGTTGCACAATCCGGGTTATTTGCGTTCGCACAGGACGACTGAGCGATAACTCAAAAGTGAGAGTCCCAAATGCTCCATACGACACGCGGCTCTTCGCCACGGCAGTCACGATAAGTCTGGCGCTGGCTCACGCGCTGGAATTCCCGGGTAAGCATCATTTCGCTGAGCAGACGTACAGCAGAAACGGGCCAGTGCCTATCACTGGCCCGACGAAACCAGACACATCTACCTGCGCTATTGCGAATGGTCCTTGTCCTCGTCCAAATCAGTCAGCCGGTTCGCGGTATGTGTGAAGCAGCTCGTCAAGGTCGTACCATCTGGCTCGCGATCTACTACCGTCCCGGATGAAGTGAAGTGATCATCGTCGGAATCGAGCGTGATCGTATCCTTGATCGTGGCAAAGGAGGCAAACGGCCCCAGCGGCGGCGGATACCGGAAAAACCAATAAGAGGCGTCATACGTCCGATCACCTACAGGCTTCCAAACGCCTTCGCTGATCCCACGCGATGCGAGGTTACTGGTCTCAATAACTGAGCCGTCACGATGAAACAGCTGCAGGGAACGAACGGTCCTGACGGTAGTGCCGTGACAGTCTGTGACAGTGACACTCACCTCCCAAACGCCCTCCAGACCGCGCCTCTCTTGTGCGGGCAGCATGGAAGCCGCCAAACCGAGCGTAACAATCGTCCAAATCCGGAACATGCTCGTTTTCATATCAATCTCCTTTTCAGTGTGAACAGGGAAGCGGCTTCTAACCGCCTTCGGCCTCTAGGCGCAAACCGAGGGAAAAAACTGGCACGAGCTGAAGATTTTTTTCGATGGGGGCTGCTTAATCCCTGCTGAGTTCCGCTTGCAGCCACGATCGTGCGAACTTCCAATCCCGCATGACCGTTTCCGGAGAGATTGCCAGCACCGCAGCGGATTCGTCCACACTGAGGCCGCCGAAAAAACGCAACTCAACCACGCGAGCCTTACGTGCGTCGATCTTGGCCAGCGCGTTGAGTGCTTCGTCAAGCGCGATCAGCTCGCTTGCCCGGCCTCCGGCGAGGTCCGGCAGCTCATCAAGATTCACGCGCTCCGCGTTGCCGCCCCGCCTTGCTGCCACACGCCGTCGCGCCCGGTCGAGCAGAATGTGCCGCATAATCCTCGCCGACACTGCAAAGAAATGGGCCCGGTGCTGCCAGTCCACATTTGTGATATCGATGAGCTCCAGGTAGGCCTCGTGGACTAAAGCAGTGGGTTGCAACGTCTGCCCAGCGCGCTCGTTCTGCAGTTGGTGTCCAGCGATGCGCCGCAGTGTGCGATAGACGCGCGGTGTCAGACGCTCCAGCGCGCTTCGGTCACCATCGGCCCAGGCGCGAAGAAGCTGCGTCGTTTCCGACGTTTCGTCGTCCATAGGTTACAGCGCACACGCGGGCCAAGCGCACTCCGCCAGTTGTGCGCGGTTAGCTTAGAAGCTCGTTTGCAACCGATTCTATACCGCCCGAGACTCCCAAGCCTCAGCTTCGGGTACTAGTACAGGGCGCGAACAGAGGCGCCCCGATGTAAAATTTGCGGTACAATCGCCGCCACACTATTATTTTTGTATTTGTGGAGTAATGCTTGAGTCCCCAGCGGTGGCGGCAAATCGAGGACCTGTACCACTCCGCGCGTGAGCGCGGCGAATCAGCTCTTGCCGGCTCGGACCCTGAGATTCGCGGCGAAGTTGAAAAGCTTCTCGCGCAGGACTCAGGTAGCGGCAGCAAGCTGCTCGATCAGCGCGCCGCGGATTTGATCGCGGATCTCGCCGACACGCAAGTAACACCCGGATCCCGGCTGGGACCGTACCAAATAGAAGCCCCGCTCGGGCGGGGGGGCATGGGCCAAGTGTTCCGGGCCACGGACACGCGCCTGGGCCGAAAGGTTGCAATCAAGATCTCCAACAAAACTTTCGTTAGCCGCTTCGAACGCGAGTCGCGCTCCATCGCCGCGATTAATCATCCCCACGTTTGCACGTTGCATGACGTAGGTCCCAACTACCTGGTGATGGAACTGGTTGAAGGCGAAACGCTGGCGGCGCGCCTGAAGCGCGGCAAGCTGTCGATCGCCCAGACCATTCGATTCGGCTCGCAGATCGCGGAAGCACTGGCGGTGGCCCACGCGAACGGTATCGTTCACCGGGATCTGAAGCCCGCCAATATCATGCTCACGAAGTCCGGCGTAAAGGTGCTGGACTTCGGACTGGCGAAATCCACGACAGATCCGGACATCAGCGCGGCCAGCGGGGTCATGGGTACCCCGGCCTATATTGCCCCCGAGCAATTGGAAGGAAAAGAGGCCGACGCGCGGTCGGATATCTATGCTCTGGGACTGGTCTTATCGGAGATGCTGACCGGCAAGCGTTCCGGCCACCCCCCCGGGTTTACCAAAATCGATATCCCGCCGGCTCTCGACCGCGTGCTAAAGAGGTGCCTCGAAACTGATCCGGACGAGCGTTGGCAATCCGCGCGAGACCTGAAATGGGAGCTGGAGTCGAGCGCACAGGCTCCCGTGGCTACTTCATCACGCTCCCGCTACGCCCTGCTCGCCGGTGCCCTGGTACTCGCCACGCTCCTACTGGCGGCGCTTGCCTTGGTACACTTTCGCGCCGAGCTCCCCTCGCCGCCACTCGTACGGATGAACGTCCTGCTTCCGGAGAAATCGCACGTCCTATCGCTCGCGGTTGCTCCGGACGGGCGCGCTATCGCCATGGTTCTGGTCAAGGATGGAAAGCAGCAGATCTGGGTTCGCACACTCGATGCGCTCGAACCGGCCCCGCTGGCTGGGACCGATGACGCCGCGGATCCGTTCTGGTCCCCGGACAGTCAGTCCATCGCTTTCTTTGCCGACGCCAGGCTAAAGAAGATCCATCGTTCGGGAGGGCCGGTGCAAACGCTGTGCGATGCGCTGGCGGTCTTGGGCGGGACTTGGAATCGCAATGGCGACATCTTGTTGGGCGCCCTGACGCGAGTGCAGAGAGTTTCTGACGCGGGTGGAGCGGTATCGGATCTTCCGGGGCATCCAGCCGTGACCGAGACCTATCCCTCTTTCCTGCCCGACGGACGCCACTATGTGGCCACGCGTGCGAGCTCGACAGAACCCGGAGTGTGGCTGAGTTCCATGGACGGGCCAGAGGCCCGGCGGATCCTGCCGGATGTTTCCAATGCCGAAATCGTAGAACCGCCGCGCGGCGGCCGGGTGGGCGCCGTCTTATTCACCCGCGCCGGTACCCTGATGGCATTGCCGTTCGATATGAAGCGGCTCGAAGCCGCAGGCGACGCGTTCCCCGTCTCGCAAGGAATTGCGTCGGCGGCAAACTCCCGGTGGTTGGCCGCGGCATCCAAACAGGGAGTGCTTGCGTATGTCTCCGGCCAGCGCAGCCCCTGGCAGTATATTTGGCGGGACCGGCAAGGCCGAAATTTGGGCGCGGCCGGTGATGCGGGTGGTGTGGTGGTGACGAACGGGCAAATGATGATTTCCCCGGATGGAAAGCAGCTCGCGGGTGATCCTGACGGGGAGATTTGGATGCTCGAATTCCCAACCGGAGTTGCCACCCAGCTGACTTTCGCGCCGGACGAGGCGCTCAATCCTGTCTGGTCGCCTGATGGCCGCTACGTCGCGTACGACAAAGGTGGGGTGCGCGTTGGCATTTATCGGAAACCCGCGAACGGAGCGGGCGCCGAAGAGCTTCTGCTTCCGACAAACGGCCTCTCCTTTCCGAAGAGCTGGTCGCCCGATGGACGGTTCCTCATTTATGCGCAAGTTAATCCGGGTACCGGCGCGGACTTGCTCGCGTTTCCAATAGAAGCTGATCCACATCCATTCGCATTGGCACAGACTCCGGCCAATGAGGACCAGGGGCAGTTTTCCCCCGACGGGCATTGGGTCGCCTACACCTCGAACGAATCTGGTCTGAGCGAGATTTATGTGATTCCGTTCCCGCCCACCTCAAGCGGCGGGAGATGGTTAGTGTCCAGAGGCGGCGGCGTACAGCCCCGTTGGCGGCCGGATGGCAAGGAGCTGTTCTACATTTCGCCGGATTCGAGAATGATGGCCGTGGATGTCAGCACCAGCCCTGTCTTCCGAGCCGGCATCCCCCAACCTCTGTTCCAGACCGAGATGGTGGATACCGGAATTCGCACAGGCCCGATGAGTTGGGACATCACTCCCGATGGCAAACGATTCCTGATCATCACCGCGACGGCCAGCGATACATCGTCCCTAAACGTGGTTCTCAACTGGCGCGCCGGACAACAAAATTGAGCCTCGAAGCACTGTGACTAGTCATTACCGGACCTTGTTTCAAGCCCCGGCCGCATTGGCTGCCCATTACGGCATTCGCTAATGGGAATGGCAAGCCTCACTGAACTTTGGATTGCAATGTAAATGGAAGATGCGCGAGCCAATGAAGTAGCCGAGTGCTGAGCCCACGAATACGTCCGAAGCCCAGTGGTCGCGACCAAGAAGGCGTCCGCCCATGACCGCCGCGGCTGCCCCATACGCCAGGGCCTCCACCCAGGGCTTAGGATATTCATGGGCCACCACGCTGGCCATTACGATGGTGAACATCGGATGACCGGCAGGAAATGAAGTGTTTATGTTGTGGTGCTTCCAGAAATCCCCATAACCATTGCCCTCCCCTGGCCGGTCACGTCCCGCGATGAATTGCATTGGCGTATAAATCAGGAAAGTGTTCACTAGGGCTTCGACCTCTAGTGATCCCATTTCTTTCAGATGCTCATTGTGGGTCTTTATCCCATAGCCCCAAAACAGAGCGAGAGCGCCGGCAGTGCCGCCTAGAGCGACATTCGAAATATTTGTATAGATATCGACGTTTCCACCCGGAAGATGGCTCTCGATGCGGCGATCCGTGGCCAACAGTGCCCCGGTTCCTGCCAGCACGATTGCGTCCCACTTAAAGCTAGAGCGTTGAAACGGGGCGCGGTAAAGCTCCTTTTGGTCTCGCAAAACTCGTTTAATGCCACGGCGCGCCAGCCCCTGTGCTTTTGGCTGATTAGGATCACCAGGATCGTCGGAAGCTTCCGAAGTCTCGGCGACGCTCCCGCCAGCAAAATTGAGCCCTTCGAGGTTGAGGGCTTGAACCGGGCCGTCCAAAAAATGTAGCGGCTCGAGTGTTGATAGCGTTTGACCAAGCACTGGATGCGAAATCATCAACAGAGCAAGGGCCAGGGTGATCAGTGGAACGAGCGCTTTGCGGGATCGCCGAAGAATAATCGGTTCAGGGCAGTTGCTGCCGACGAGTATCAGTCGCTGCAGCATTATTCTAAAATCCTGTATCGTTTCATACAGCCATTGTGCGGCATAGGCCATGCTTGCGGGCATGTTCACAACCACCTCAAAACCTTCTTCTCCTCCGCCCACAGTGTGTTACAGGCACGCAATGGTCTCCGAAAAAACATCGCGGTGTACTTTCGTCGCGTAAGGAGACCGCCATGACTGCTCGTTCCATCCGCCGTACACAGGAGCGCCGCGCAAAGAAACTTGCCTGCAAAGCCGAAAGGGCCGCCGCATCGCTCTGCCCCAACCCAACTCTCGATGCCGAGCCGGGAGCGCAAGCGACCTATCCCGGCTTCCCAACGCAACTCCATTCCGAGCCGCGCCGGTCAGAACCACGACCGCTAGGGAGCGGACACGTTTCTGGGAGTCAAGCTCATTCGGAACCGCGACCGGCACGCAGCGGAAGCCTCTGCCCCGCCCGCCTACTCGCCAACCGTGCCAATGCCCAGCTCAGCACCGGTCCGACCAGCGAAACGGGCCGAGCCACATCATCTCTCAACGCCGTCAAGACCGGGCTAACGGGCCGCACAGTTCTGCTCCACACTGATGACGCCGCCGAATACCAGCGCCACGTTGCCGCCTATGAAAAAGAGTTCTCGCCCGTTGGCCAGCGCGAGCGCGATCTGGTCCAATCTATTGCCGACACCGCTTGGCGCCTGTTACGCATCCCCGCGCTCGAAATGGCTATCTACGCGAAGGGCCGCCTCCAGTTCGCCGACGCTTTCAATGAGTATGAAGAAGCTCTCCGCCCCGGCATGATCGAACTCGAAACCTTCCTCACTTATGAAAAGCAGCTTCGCAACCTGCAGCTTCAGGAAGCGCGCCTCTCCCGCCGCCGTGAAAAGGACATCGCCGAATTGCACGAGCTCCAGCAAGCCCGTCAGAAGAGGGAATCGGAAGCGCTGGACGAGGCCGTTAGCGAATCGGTCATTCCTCAAAACAACTACACGAACTGCAGTACTCACGGCCTTGGGTTCGAATTTTCAGAACCGGCTGAATCGTCTGATCAGGTGAACGCCTACCAGGCGGGGGCCAGCGAATCCGCCGAAATTTTACAACGCGGTTGCCATGTTGTATAAATAAGAATCCTCGCAAATTCGCGTTGCCCGAGCCTGGAGACGTCTCGTTTCAGGAACCTCGGCTTCTT
>Ga0213882_10000175_pt1 | contig 26738 bp, 24 predicted proteins | sample BarmaccoBMER_R09_FD_160106 | JGI IMG/M metagenome (GOLD analysis project Ga0213882, IMG submission 160106) | Barbacenia macrantha exposed rock microbial communities from rupestrian grasslands, the National Park of Serra do Cipo, Brazil - ER_R09 ...
GCAGGCGCGCTGTCGGCGCGGCAAGCGTGCGGCGTGGTGCGCGATGCATTTCAAAAATCGGGTGGCAGCTATCGCCAGGCGCGCATCGCACCCGGCGCGATCGCTGGCGGCGCGATGACGGAGCTTCGCCTCGATGACGGCACACGCATCGAAGCGGATGCGTACGTCTTTGCCTGCGGACCGTGGCTGGGCAAACTCTTCCCCGAGGTCATCGGCGACCGCATCAGGCCGACGCGGCAGGAGGTTTACTACTTCGGAACTCCCGCCGGATCGCAGCGCTACCTTCCCTCCCATCTTCCGATATGGATCGATTTCGGCGAGCGCATCTTCTACGGAATCCCCGACGTACACGGCCGCGGTTTCAAGATCTCCGACGACACGCGCGGTGAGCCAATCGACCCGACCTCGGCGAACCGCGCGCCGACCGCGGAAGGGATCGCTCGCGCTCGTCACCTGATCGCGGAACGCTTCCCGGAGCTCGCCAATGCGCCACTCGTCGCGGCCGAAGTCTGCCAGTACGAAAACAGTCCGGACGGTCACCTCATAATCGATCGCCATCCCGGCGCCTCCAACGTCTGGCTGGCCGGAGGCGGCTCCGGTCACGGCTTCAAACTCTCGCCGGCAGTCGGGGAGATGACCGCGCAGATGGTTCTATCGGGAAAAGAAGTTCCGAGGCTGTTTCGCCTCGACCGCCTGCACGACGAGGCACATCGCAAGACGCAATTCGAAAGTAAGTAGGCCTGTCATCGTGAGCCGCGGCGGACGGCCGGCTATCAGAACTCGACCGAATCCCCTTGGCGCGCGAAGGCGCGCTCACCAATCCTAGCCCCGCGCTTTGGCGCGGGGGTTCGGAGGTGGCGCGGGATGTGGCCGCGGAGGCGGCCGCTACAACATCTCACGCTGCCTGAACTTTGTAGTGGCCGCCTCCGCGGCCACGAACCCCGCCACATCCGTTTTCCCCGCGCCGAGAGGGTGTGAAGAAATGGCGGTGCTGTGGAAAAGTAAGGTCGCCGTACGATGACGGCAAGGGTGAAAAACACGAGTGTGCGGGTGCGCCACGATTGATCGAGGCGAATCGGCTCCAGATGCGACTGGTTCCGACGGACCTGGAAGGGTTGCTTCCGGAAGACCATCAGGCCCGAGCGGTGTGGAGCTTCGTAGAACGCCTGGATCTGAGCGAGTTTCACGATCGGATTCGCGCACGCGAGGGTGTGGCCGGTCGCCCGGCAACGGATCCACGAATTCTGCTCGGCTTGTGGATTCTGGCAACGCTCGACGGGATTGGTTCGGCGCGTGAGATTGCCCGTCTTTGCGAACAACATTTGGCGTATCAGTGGATGTGCGGGGGCATCTCGGTCAACCACCATACGTTGTCTGACTTCCGCAACCTTTCCTCGGATCAGCTGAACGGCGTGTTGACGCAGAGCGTGTCGGGTCTGCTGAGCGCGGGATTGGTGGAGATGCAGCGTGTCGCTCACGGCGGGATGAAGGTGCGCGCCTCGGCGGGTGGTTCATCCTTTCGCCGGCGGTCACGTCTGCTGGAGTTCCAAAAAATCGCACGCGAGCAGATCGAGATCCTGACCAAGGAGATCGAGGACGACACGGGAGCAGCGAGCAAGCGGGAACAAAGTGCACGCAAACGTGCGGCAGAGGATCGTGAGAAGCGCGTCGAACGTGCTCTGGAAGAGCTCGGCGAAGTAGAAAAGGCTCGCGCGTCTCGCTCGAAGAATCGAAAACGTGATCAGAAAAAAGAGAAGAGCGCATCGATCACCGATCCCGAAGCACGGGTCATGAAGATGGCCGACGGCGGCTTCCGTCCTGCCTACAACGTTCATCTGACCAGCACCACCGAGCGCGGTGTGGTGGTCGCTGTTGAAGTGAATAACGAAGGGACTGATCAAGCGGATGCTCCCGCTGGCTGAACAACTCGAAGCAAGGCACGGAGTGCGACCGAACCAGTGGCTCGCCGATGGGGGATGCGCATCACTGACGAACGTGGATCGGATGAATGAACGGGGTTGTAAGGTCTATGCACCCGCTCGAATCGAAAAGCCAACTCGTCGGAAGGACAGCGCTGCAGTTGGGGAATGGCGTGCACGGATGCAGACCGACGAAGCCAAAGCGATCTACAAGTTGCGAGCACAGACAGCCGAATGGGTGAATGCGCAGTTTCGAACGCAAGGGTTGACGCATCTGCTCGTTCGCGGGCTCGAGAAAGTCCGAGCAGTAGTGCTGCTGCATGCGATCACCCACAACTTCCGAAGAAGTTGTGCGCTCACGACCTGAAGTTCTCTGGCTGTAGGCGATCTTTGACCCAAGACTCGCGGCGATCCGAAGCCTTTGCGAGTCACTCAACAGCTATTACCCCAAGGGTGAGCACGCCGGGTTATCCGCTGCAATCAGTTCGGGGTCACTCAACCGGCGCCGGCTCCTCCTCAACCCGATTCCTTCACAGCCTCCGAGCGCGGGGCTAAGATTGCCGAGCGCGCCTTCGCGCGCGGCCGTCTGCCGGTCGTGACTTCCCCTCTCCGTCACCGCGCTGCGCGCCGCCGCGCGGGCGGCAGTGGCTTCGTGGACCAGATCTCGAGCGAGTAGTCGGTCAGGAAGTAGAACGTTCCCGGCTGCGTGGCGATGAATCGTCCGGCGGCGGGGGAGGCGATCGAGGGCGATCCGCTGAGGAATTGCGGCGAGAACTGGCGGCCGGTGAGGGCGACACAGGCTCCGTCCGCGCGGAGGTGCTGATCGACGTACGTGAGGCCGCTCGTGGGATCGGTGACGTAGGAACCGAGCGGTTCGCCGGTCTTGGAGAGGTCGTTTGCCGAATACGCGTAGAGCTTTTCGCCGAGGACGTAGACGGTGTTGTTGGCGAAGGCGATGGCGCGGGGCGGCTGCGTGCCTTCGGTGGCGCGGCTGACGACAACCGAGGGGTGAGCGGGATCGGTGATGTCGACGATGCGGACTTCGTTCGGAAGTTCTGTCAGGACATAGGCGCGCGTGCCGTTGGTGACGACATCGCGCACCGTTCCGGTCATCGTGGCGGTCTGTGCGAAGGCGGACTTCGGATCGAAGACGATCGTCTCCCCTTCGCAACCAGTGCTCTGGCAGTTGATGGCGATCGAGGCCCAGGCCGCGCCGCCGGCGGAGGCGATCGACGGCGGCAGGTCGGAGGTCTGGTTGATCGTCGACGTGGCCAGCGCGTTTCCGTCGCGTCCGTATGACGTGACGGTTAGGTTGTTCTGGATGGTGAAGACGTTCGTGTCGCTGGCGGCGACGTCGATGATGAGCGGCGCGCGGATGCCGCCGGTGGATTGCATCGTGTTCGTGAAGATGTCGACGTTGCGGCCGTCGAAGAAGTAGAGCCGCTGACTGCCGGCCACGAGCTTCTTGTAGTAGGCGTTGCCGTTCGCGGCGAAGAGCACCGATGGCATGCGCGTCGTGGCGGTGAGTTGCACGGTGGTGACGCCGTCTTCGGTGGCCAGATCGGCGATGGCGCTGTTCGCGGCGATATGCACGGCCGTCGGCGCGGCGGGAAGCGTGAACTGTTTCGTCAGCGTCTTCGTCTGGGTGTTCCAGACCATGAGCGATGTGTCGGTCGCTTCGAGCAGCGTCGTTCCGGTGAATGCGAGACTCAGCGCGATGGCGCCGCTCGACTGCGGCAGGAGCGTCGTCGTCCCGCTTGCGAAATCGGCGAGGGTGACGCCGGTGAAGGTCGATACGGCGGCGGCCGCGCCGGACAGCGCGACGCCGCCCGTGGCGATGCCGGGGACGCTGATCGTGACCGGCGTCTTCGTGAAATCGCTCGAGGCAAAGTAGGAGAGCGTCGTAACTTTGTCGTCGCCGCGCAGCTCGGCGAGTACGAATGCCGATCCCGATCGCGCGATGAATGACGGCTTGATGGCCGTCAGAGAAATCTGCTGCGCGGTGGGAGTGACGGGCGAGAGGTCGGCGGACCAGAGCGTGTTTCCGGCCGCTTCATTCAAGACGAAATAGCCGGTAGTTCCGGAGAGGACCGCCGAGGCGATCGGCGCGCGAAGCGTCAGTGAGGAGACGAGCGTCGGCACCGCGGGCGTGAGCGCCCAGAGCGATGCTTTCGCGCCGGTGGTGGTCAACAGGAAGTTGTTGCCGCCGTCGCGGACGATGTCGATGCTGCTGTCCCACGAACGGGCCTGCGTCAGCGCGCCGCCGGACGATTGGTTGAATTCCGTGATGCCGCCCGACGTGCGCGAAACGTAGACCATCGTGCCGAGGGAAACGACCGAGGTGGTGGCGCCGCCGGCGTAGCTGCGCAGCGGGAAGGGCGCGGTGAACGACGTCGTGTCGTATGTGAGCAGACCGAGGTCGCCGCCGGCGACGTAAAGCCGGTTCGGGGCGATGGCCATGCGGCCGACGCGGTTCACGCTGCCGCCGGCCGGGTTGAGCTGCGCGCGCCACAGTTCGACCGGCGCGGCGGCGGAGGAGAGATCGAACGCGCGCACTTGCCGGTCCGCGCCGGCGGCGAAAATCGCGTTGCTGTTGATGGCGGTGATGGCCGCGCCGCCGAACGAGTCCGTGGCCGCTTTCGCGGCGTTGCCGCCGCCGCTGTCGATGTTCGTGAAGATGTCGGTCTGCTGGCCGTCGGAGACGTACAGACGTCCTGCGTTGACGGCTACCGCATTCGCGCCGGGAAGCGAAGTCACCGTTCCGACGCCGTTCGGAATCGACGGGACGGCGATGTTGAACGACTCGACCGAGGAATCGCCGTCGGCAGCAAAAAGGATGGCGTTGCCCAGCGCCAGCGACTGCACGTTGGCGCGGCTGGTCACGAATACAGCCGGCGTCTTCGATGGATTGGATGGATCGAGCAGGTCCCACTGCGTCAATCCGTTCGCCGTGGCGACGTAGAGATCGAGTGTGGTGAGGAGGAGGTCGTTGATCGTGCCGCCGGCGTCGATGCCGCGCACGAGTTGCAGCGCGCGTCCGTTCCTGCGCACGACGAACACGGTCGATCCGCTGCCGGCGTACGCGATCCCATTCGCAGCGCGCACGGTGCGCGTGATGCCCGGCAGCGGCAGCGTCGCGACCAGCGCGGGAGGATCGACGCTGCGGTCGTACAGCGAGACGCCGTACGAGGTGGCCGTCCAGAGGTCGCTGCCGTCGATGGCGACGTCGAGATACGAGGCGCGAAACGGCACGCTGGCAACCTGGGTCAGGTTGCACTGCGGAAAGGCAACTGCAGGAATGAGGAGAAGTGAGACCGCGACCGCCACACGCCCGAGCATTGAGGAGAGTTTAACTTAGGGGCTTGTGTGGCACAGAACAGACATTCTTGTCTGTGCCACACCATCCTGCCGGCATCAACGCTCTCGAGCACCTTGTACTTCGCGCGTTGCCGGTCGATTCGCGTTTGCCGCATCGGAGCCACTCGACGCCGCGAATGCGGTCAACCGGCAACGCGCGAAGTACAAGACGGCCGGGAAACGAAATGGTTAGCGCAGGTCCGCGACTACCCGGTGCGGATGGTTCATCGCCTCCGTGAATTTGTCCATCGACACCACCACCCGCACGACGGTCGTGTCTTCGCGGTCGTGCGCGAAGACGAGCAGGGCCACGCGGTCTCCACCAAGCGGGCGGGCGTAGATCAGCGTGGTCTCGCCGTCGCGATTGGAGCGCGTCTGCACCAGCGGCTGCATCGCCTCGCCTGCGTTGCGCCGGACGATGTCCGCGAGCCCTGGCATGTCGTCGAAATGCGCGTTCTCGAACGTGGCCAGCTGCACGTCGGAGACGCCGCCCGGATGCACGCACCACAGCGCGAAGCGCACAAGGCCGAATAGCGGGATCGTGGTGCGTTGCACGTGGTAGCGCGACTCGACAGCGCGGACGATGTCGTCGAAATTCGCGCGTGCCGGCGTCGCGCCGAGGGTGAAGGCGCTGAGCGCGATCACAATGAGCAGGCGGCGGTTATTCATGACGATCGTCCTTCCGATGCTTCGAATGCGTCTCGCCCGAAATGTGCGGGATGCCGAACTGCCCTTCCAGGCCGGCCAGCTTCTCCAGATCGACAGGGCCGACGATGTTTACGACGGTGAACTCTTTCGGTTCTGCGGAAATGATCAAAAGTCCGGCGATGGCGTCGCCGCGCGTGTCGGCCCAGATGTCGACGTCCTCTTTCGTCCGGCTGGCCACCTTCACGATCTTCTTCCACGACGGTCCGAGCTGCTGGCGGATGCGCTCGGCCTGCGACTTGTCGTACTCGCCTTCGTGGTCGAACTCGTAGCTGCGCACGTAGATGCCGGTCAGGCCGTTGATCACCTCCCTCGCGGCGCGCTCGTCGGCGTCGTTGTTCGACAGGAACTTGCCGGCCAGGCGGAGCATGGCGCCATCGAGCGTGACGTCGGTCGTCTCGCTTGCTTTGGCGGCAAGGTCGGGGAAATCGAGATTGAGGCGCGTTCCCTGCGCCGAGGCGGCGCTCGGGAGCGCGACGGCAGCGACGAGGGTGAGGATGAAGTTCATCAAAAAGCGTTTCATGGTCAGTCCTTTCAGTTGGCTGTCATCCTGAGGCTGGCGAAGCGCGGCGAAGGATCTCAAGATGCGCGGCCTTCGCTGGAACCCGGTTTCAGGACAGTTTGGGAAGCTTGAGATCCTTCGCCGTCCTGCGCCGTTTGCGCGCTTCGCGCGCCACGGCTTCGGCGGCTCAGGATGACAAATCATTTCTTTACCTTCAGTCGTGTACGACGGCGCGCTGGGCGGCGCGCATCTTGGCGCTGGCGATGTGCAGCGCGGTCATGAGCTCGCGGCGGGCGCGCTCCCCTTCTTCGATACGGCGGTGCTCGATGATCTGATGCGCGGTCAGACCGCCGAGCGCCGCGGTGATAACGATGGCCGCGGCGATGCGGCGGAACGTCGGGAATGTGCGATGCCGAGGTGCTTCAATACGGGAGAGGACGCGATCGGCGAATCCGTCCGGTGCGGATTTCCGTGCGAGCGCGCGGGTGAGGTCGTCATCGAAATTCATCGCTTCACTCCCAGCCACTCGCGCAGCGCGCCGAGTCCGCGCCGGAGATGGCTTTTGACCGTGTTGAGCGGCATGTCCAGCACCGCTCCGATTTCGGAAGGCGCGAGCCCTTCCTGGTAACGCATGGTGATGGCCAGCCGCTGTTGCGCGGGCAGGCGCTGCAGCATCTGCCCGAGTTTTCGCGTCAGCAGCGGATCGGTGTCGTCGGCATCGCCCGCGACGTCGTTCGCTTCATCGAGCGTGACGATGCGCCAGCGTCCGCGCCGCGATTCGTCGATGCAGCGATTGGCGGTGACGCGGCGGAGCCAGAACGTGAGATGCGCGTCCGACTCAATCTGGGCCAACCCGCGATACAACTGGAGAAAAACCTCCTGCGCTACTTCCTCCGCACGATCGCGATCGTGGAGGAAGTGCCAGGCGATGCTGAAGACCATGTCCTGGTGTTGCCTGATCAGCGCCCCGAACGCGTCGTGATCGCCTTCCGCCGCGCGGAGAAGATTCGCGTCGGTGGTCGGGAAGAGAAGCGGAGCGGCGGCGGACATCTGAGGCTATATACGGAGAAATTCGGCTTGCGAATGCAGTCCGAGAGAAAAAAAACCTTTTGAACCACAGAGACACAGAGATCGCAGAGAAATCTCTGTGCCCTCTGTGTCTCTGTGGTTTAAAGGTTTGCGTTGCGGCTGACGACGAGCAACGTCACGTCATCCGCCAGCGGCGCGTCGCCCATGTGCGACAACACCTCGGACTCGATCGCCGCGGTGAGCTCGTCCGCGCTCGTGCCGTGCATTTTCGCGAGGCGTTGTGTGACGTGCTCGAGGCCGCCGAGGTCTTCGCCGCCTTCGTTCTCGGCCTCGGTCACACCATCGGTGAAGAGGACCAGGGCGTCGCCGGGAGCGAGCTGCAGTTTCTGCTCGCGGAAATCGGCGCGCGTCACGACGCCGAGGACGAGGTCCGTTTCCACGAGCTCCTCGACGCCGTCATTGCGAACCCAGATCGGCGGCGTGTGGCCGGCGTTCGCGTATTCGATCAGGCCCGTTGCAAGATCGAGACGGCCGAGGAAGAGCGTCACGAATTTCGACTGCGGCAGCGTGTCTTTCAGCGCGTCGTTGAGCTGCGACACCAGCGCGGCCGGCGACGGATCGTTCTTGCAGAAGATGCGGAACGACGCCTGCAGACCGGCCATCATCAAGCCCGCGGTGATGCCTTTGCCGCTGACGTCGGCGATGACGAAGTACATGCGCCCGTCGGGACGGCGAACGAAATCGTAGTAGTCGCCGCTGACGGTGCGGCAGGGACGATTGGCCCCCGCGAAGGTGTAACCGTCGATGCCGGAGGGCGCCGCCGGCAGCAGTCCGCGCTGAATCATCGACGCGGTCTTCAGCTCCTCGTCCATGATCCGTTTCTGGATCGCTTCCTCGCGCAGCCGCGTCGTCTCGAGCTTGATCGCCGCAAACCGCGCGATCTGCGCCACCAGCCGCACGTCATCCTCGGAAATCTTGCGCTGGTTGAAGAGATAGTCGACGTAGAGGACGCCAACCACGGAGTCGCCAATCATCAGCGGCGCGCAGAGAATCGAGCGGATGCCCTGCATGATGATCGACTGCGCGCGGCTCAGCTTCTCGTCCATGCTGACGTCCATGAACGCCAGCGCTTTTTTCTCTTCGACCACTTCGAGGAGTACGGTGTGGCTGATACGAAGTTCGGAGGTGTCGGTCCGGTCCTGACGCCGCACTTCGACGTTGACGAACGATTTGCCATCCGCGCCGAGCAACCCGAGAGCCGCGCGCGAGGCCTCGGTGTGCTCGAGCACGCGATCGACGATGAATCCGAACAGCTCCTCGGTCGGCCGGTCTTCGATCAGCTCGCGCGCGAGAAGGTTGAGCGTCTTGAGCTTGGCCAGATCGCCGCCGGTATCGATCCGTTCGGGCTCCTCGATTTCCTTCACGGGAATGGAGATGGTCATGCTCGGCGAGGTGTCCGCGACCGCGAGCATGCGATCGGTGTTGTGCTCGGCGGTCTCGAAAACGATCTCGGTATCGCCGAGGCGGATGCGGTCTCCGGTGCGGAGCGCGTGATCGCGTTCCACGCGGTTGCCGTTCAGGTAGGTGCCGTTGGCGCTGCCGCAATCCTTGAGAATCCACGAGCCGTGATCGGCCACGATTTCGGCGTGCTTGCGCGAAAGATAGCGATCCTTGACCGGGATGGAGCAGTCGGAAGCGCGTCCGATGGAAACGGCGCTGCCCTGCAACTGCTGCCGGAAGGGCGAGAACAGCGGCGAGTAAACCGTTACCTCAGCGCGAGGGGCGATGGGTTCCATATCGATACGTTTTGCCGAAGGGGGAGTTTAACCCACGCCTGTCATCCTGAGCCGCCGAAGCGACAGAGGCGAAGCCGGCGTCGCGCAGGACGGTCGAAGGACCCCCTCGGTGCTTGCATCGTGATTGACCGCCGCCCGTCCCTGGTTACCAAGTAGGGGGTCCTTCGACCGTCCTCCGCCGCTCCGGCTTCGCCTACGCAGCTTCGGCGGCTCAGGATGACAGCGGGGCCAGCGGAGATCCTGGGACTTCGCGCAGGATAATGACCGCACCCGTGCCGGCCGACGTTCCACCCGAAACCTATTTTCAGGAAATCGAAGCGCACTTCGCGCTTCGCCGCGGGACGCCGTTCATCCTCAACGCGAAGGATTGGGCGCTGATGAAGAAGTGGTACGACGACGGCGTGCCGCTGCCGATCGTGATCGAAGCCATCGATACGGTCTTCGAAAAGAACGAGGCCAGCGGACGCAAAAAAGTGATCTCCAGCCTCAGCTACTGCCGCCATTCGATCAAGGAGCTGTGGCAGGACCGGCAGAATCTCTACGTCGGCGGCGGCGATGTCAGTCCGGAAGCCGGCCCCGAGGCGCTGCTCGATGCGTTGGCGTCGCAGCTCGAAACGTCGGACGTCGCGGCGCCGTTCGCGCCGCGCGTGCGGGCGTTGGCGTCGGAGAAGAGCGTACCGAAGATCGAAGAGCGATTGATCGATCTCGAACGGGAACTCGTCGATGCGTTCATCGCCGCCGATCCTGCGTCGATCGACACGATCCGCGCGGACATCGCGACCGCCCTCGGCGACACGTCGAAGATGGATGCGAAAACGCGCACGCGGACGGAGGAGGCGAACCTGCGGCGATTGGTAAGGGAGAAGTTCGGATTGCCGCGGTTGACGCTGTTCTGATTTTCTCCGCTCCTCCGCGTCTCCGCGTGAACCGTCTCCCTGTTCATTCGCGCGAGAAACTCGATTACCGCGATAACGCCCGATCCACCTGCTCCATCACCCCCGCCGCCACCCGCCCCGGAACGGGCGCTTCGGGGCCGGCGCCCAATGAAGGATCGACGATTGCGCACGCGGCGAGAACGTTACCGGCGCCGCGTGCGCATGGCGCGCCGCGGAGCGTCAGCAGGCGCGCGGTGATTCGGGACAATGCGCCGGCGTTCACCGGCGAGTATGGGCCGACGCGGCGCGTCACCGGGTCCACTTGATAGATGCCGAGGGCCATGGCGCGGACGATCTCGTCGCGGCCGGGCGTTTCGCCGATATCGATCGCGATCGGCGGCGCGGCGATGTTCGATGCAAAACGTACCGAGGCCACTTTCCAGTACATCAGGACGGCGAGGTCGCCGCGGGTGATCGACTCACTCTCGATTGCACGGCGGAACTGCGGCGGCATGTTCGCCTCGGCGTACTGCTGCTTGATCTCGTCGAGTCGCGCGGCGAAGCGGCCATCGCGTTTCGAAATCCGCTCGTAGCGCGCGATCGCGGCCTCGTAGCGGCCGTGGCTGATGTCGATTTCCGCCAGCGCTTCCTGCACCTCGGAGCGATCGACGTCGCCGGTGGCCAGGATCGGTTCGAGCTCCGCGCGCGCCTCATCGTACGCGTGCTCCGCGACGAGCTTCTGCGCGAGAAGGATGCGGGCCGGATTGGCGGCCGGGTTGATCACCAGCGCTTCGCGGAGGAGACGAACCGATTCTTCGTGGGGCGCTGCGAGCGCGGCGTTGTAAAGCTGATCGAAAAGCGTCGCGCGCAACTCACCGATCCGTTCGACGACAAAGTCGGGCGCACCAGGACGCGATGCGACGTCGCGGTAGATATCGTACGCCTCGCGCGTCCGCTTCTCCGCGATGGCAATCTCCGCCGCATAGACCTCGGCGGCCGTATAGCGCGGACGTTTCGCCAACGCACGCTCAACGATCGGGCGGGCTGCATCGGTCTTCTCCTGACGCAGAGCGATGGCCGCCTCGGCCAGTTGCAGCGGCGCGTAGTTCGGCTCTTTCGCGCGAATGTCGTCCAGCTTCTTGCGCGCGGTGGTGTAGTCGCCGGCCAGGATGGCGCGCCAGGCGTCGTCGAAACGTTTCGCATTCGCGGGCGTTGGCTGCGCGTCGTATCCGGTGCGCGGATCGATGAGGAAGCGTTCGTTGCCTTGCGGCGCCGGCGGCGCGACGGCCGGCGCCGGTGCGGGAGCGCAGCTCGCAAGTGCGATCGCAAGCGCCGCGATGAAGACTATGGATGTCGTTTTCACTTCGTTTCCTTTACGAGTCGCATGGCAGCGTCGAACGGGTCCGCCGCGGTCACGTCGATCCATTGCACGTTGCGCTCCGACCGCAGCCACGTCATCTGCCGTTTCGCGTACGCGCGCGTGCGGCGCTTCGTTTCCGCGGCAGCCGCCGCAACGTCCATTTCGCCCATGACGACTGCAACTGCCTCGGCATATCCGATCGCGCCGAACGGCCGTGCCGTGCGCGGAAAACGCGCCAGCAGACCACGCGTTTCGTCGATCAAGCCCGCCGCATACATGGCCTCGACGCGCGCATCGAGCCGCTCCACCAACCGCCGCCGCTCCATCATCAATCCGATTTTGATCGCCGCCATCTCGTTCGCACTGTTCGCCGCCGGACGTTCCCATTCCGAGATCGGTCTTGCCGTGACCAGCCAGACTTCGAGCGCGCGCTCGACGCGATGCCGGTCCGCGGCGGCGATTCTTCTACCACTTTGCGGATCGATTTTCGATAGCCAGCGATGCAGCCAGACATTTCCGCGCGGCCGCCCGGCGATGCGGCGGATGCGCGCGCGGATCTTCTCGTCGCGCCCCGGCATCTCGGGCAATCCGTGCAGCAGCGCACGCAGGTAGAAGAAGGTGCCACCCGCGAGGATGGGACGTTCGATGCCGGCGATGGCCGCGTGCGCGAGCCGTTCGTAATCGGCGGCGTTGAACTCAGCATCCGCATCGATGACATCAAACAGATGATGCGGAACACGCCTCCTCACCTCGGCGGACGGTTTCGCGCTGCCGATATCGAAGCCGCGATAGATCTGCACCGAGTCGTAGTTCACGATCTCGCCGCCGACCGCCTCCGCGATGCGCAGGGCCAGCTCGGATTTGCCGGTGCCGGTCGGTCCGGAAATTACGATTGGCCGCACACCCACGAGTGTATACACCGAGGGGAAAGGCGAAATGTTGAATGTCGAATGTTGAATGTTCAATGTTGAATGACGACGAGAGAGGACGCAAACGCAGATCCATTCAACATTCGACATTCAACATTCAACATTCAACATTTCGCTTTTGACTCACGATCACCCCGCCGCCCGAACCACCCGCCGCACGCCCCACGCGCTGACCACCGTCCAGCTTCCTTCCAGCAGGATGAAACCGTACTGGCGCATGGAGATCGCGGAGGCGCACAAACAGAATCCGCCGATCAGATTCAACATCTGATACGTTTTCGTCTCCGCTTCGAGGCGCTGGAACTGCTGCGCGCCGAATGCGGCCAGAATCAAAATCGCTCCAATCATCTGCAAAACCTGAAAGATCATGATGAGACGACTCTCTCTCTGCGTTTTCGTTCTCTTGTTCGCAATCGCGTCGCAGGCCCAGACCGCCATCCCCACGCCTGACGAATTCCTCGGCTACACGCTCGGCGACCGCTTCACGCCGCACGCGCGCATCCTCGACTATTTCCACCTGCTGACGACGCGGTCGAATCTGATCACGATGCAGCAGTTCGGCGAAACGTACGAGCATCGCCCGCTGATGCTGGCCGTGATCACGTCGCCGAAAAACCGTGCCGCGCTCGATTCGATCCGCGCGAATGTGGCCGCGCTCACCGATCCGAACGCGACGACGCAAACGCGCGCGAACGAGATCGCGAAGAGCACGCCCGCCATCGCATGGCTAGCCTTCGGCGTTCACGGCAACGAGTCGTCGTCAGCCGAGGTGTCGATGGAAGTCGCGCACACGCTGCTCACCGATCCGAACTCGGCGCCGCTGCTCGACAACCTGGTCGTCCTCATCGATCCGCTGCTCAATCCCGACGGCCGCGAGCGCTACATTTCGTGGTTCATCCGCACGCGGGGCGAAGAGCCCGATCCGAATCCCGACGCCTTCGAGCACAACGAGCCATGGCCCGGCGGACGCTTCAATCACTACCTCATCGACATGAACCGCGACTGGGCGTGGTCGTCGCAGCGCGAGGTCCGCGCGCGCGTGGCCGAGTACCGCAAGTGGAATCCGCAGGTGTTCGTCGATTTCCACGAGATGGGCTATCAGTCGTCGTACTTTTTCCCGCCCGACGCGCGGCCGGTCAACGCGAACCTGCCGAAGGACGTCGATACGTGGCTGGAAAAATTCGGCCGCGCCGACGCCGAAGCGTTCACGAAAAAGGGATGGACGTTCTTCACCGGCGAAGAGTTCGACCTCTTCTATCCCGGCTACGGCGACTCCTGGCCGTCGCTGCACGGCGCGATCGGAATGACGTACGAAGTGGCCGGCCACAGCCGCGCCGGATCGGCCATCATGCGCGACGACACCACGGTCTACACGCTGGCCGACCGCATCGCCCGCCACTACACCACCGCCATGGCCACGCTGCGCACGGCCTCGGAGAATCGCGAAGGGTTGCTGCAATACACCTACGAAATGATGCGCAAGCAGGTGGCGTCGGGGTCAAACGTCTATCTGCTCCAGCCCGACTCGCCGAATTTCCGGCCGTTGATCGAGATGCTGGAACGCCAGTCGATCGCGATGTCGCAACTCTCGGCGCCGATGACGATCAAAGCGTCGCGCATCGACAGCGACACGGCCGACACGCATCTCTTCCCGACCGGCACGGTCGTCATCAACACCCGCCAGCCGCTCGGCGGACTCGCGCAGACGCTGTTGGAGCGCTCGCCGGTCTTCACGAAGGGGTACGTCGAGGAGCAGCAGAAACGCGCGCACGCGGACGAACCGGACGAGTTCTACGACCTCACCTCGTGGTCTCTGCCGCTGGCGATGAACGTCGATACCTACGTGACCACCGCGCCGATCACCGGCGAAACGCATCCGTACGCGGCAGCCGCGCAGCCGGCGTTCCGCGCCGCGCGCTACGGCTACGTGATCGACGGCGGCGATCCGAATGTGTATCGCGCCGCCGGCCGCATGCTTCATGACTCGATCCGCTTCAACGTCAGCGAAGATGTGATCAACGTGAACGATCACAACTTCGCGCGAGGGTCGGTGGTCGTGCTGAAAGGCAACAACAAGTCCGATCTCGACGCGTCGCTGGAGCGCGTCATCCGCGACACCGGCGCCGTCATCACGCCGATCGATTCCGGCTGGACGGGCGCCACGAGCTTCGGTTCGTCGAAGATCCACTTCATCAAGGATCCGCGCATCGCCCTCGTCGGCGGACCGCGCGTGAGCGCCACGTCCTACGGCATGCTCTGGCACACGCTCGACGTCGATACGCCGCTGCCGCACACGAACCTTTCCGTCGAGTCGCTGCGCAACACCGACCTCTCGAAGTACGGCGTGATCGTCCTTCCCGACGGCGAGTACGGCGACCGCTTCGGCAAGAACGCCGAGAAGCTGAAGTCGTGGCTCAACGGCGGCGGCACCCTCGTGGTGATCAAAGGCGCGAGCAGTTTCCTGCGCGAGAAAGACGTTGAGATCTCGAAGCTCAAGCCGTGGGAAGCGCCGAAGAAAAAAGACGACGACAAGGACAAATCGCCGTCCACGCCCGAGCTCTACAACGACTACCGCGTCCCCGGCGCGACCTTCCGCACGGCCATGAACGACCGCTCGTACCTCACCTTCGGCGTTCCCCGCAGTCCGAACGTGCTCATCGAAGGCTCGGCCGCGTTCCTTCCGGTCAGCCACGCCGTCGACAACATCGTCACCATCACGAAGGAGAAGCCGCTGGTGGCCGGCGTTGCATGGAACGAATCGATCGACCGCCTCAAAGGCTCGATCTACCTCGTCAGCGAACCCTACGGACGCGGCCAGGTCATCACCTTCGCCGACGAACCGCACTTCCGCCTCTTCTGGCGGGGAACGCTGCCGCTGTTCCTGAACGCGGTGTTGTACTCGCAGAGTTTCCCGCGGGATTAGGAACGACGCGCGCGCATCCGAAATGAAGGCGAACCCGATGCGGGATGTCCGCGACGCGGTCACGCCCCGTGTTCGCGCCGCATTCGAAATTCGCGCGAACCCCGACGCCGGATGGCGTCTCGTAAGGTAGCCGGTGGTCGCGCGCGAAGCGCGAGACCACCGGTAACGTGTACGCGATGGGAATCGACCCCGGCGGGGTCGCGGATCAAATACCAGGCGGCGTGAATTCCCTCCGCGACCGCTGCCGCGGTCGGAAAATCGGGCGTGTCCGTGTTCCGGTGGTCTCGCGCTTCGCGCGCGACCACCGGCTACCCTCCGTGTCGCCATCCGGCGACGGTTCCGCGTTGCGTCAACGGCCGCGCGAATGCGTTACGGCACCACCGTCATCCCTTGAATAGCTGCCGGCGGCGGTTCATCCGATCCGTTGCGCCCCACGCGTATTTGTACTCCTCGGCGCCGCGCAAAAAGTCGAAGGCGGTGGCGCCGTCGTGGACGGCTTGCTCGATGGCGTGCGCGACGAGGATCGTGCCGATGCTCAGTTTCTCGAGGCCGGGATCGTAGCCGCTGAGGTAGTAGTAAACGATCCCATTGAGCGCGAAGCCGTAGAACACCGCGACGATGCGATCGTCGATCCGCGTGGCGTACATGCGCAGCATCCCCGCGTCGAGCATGCGGCGGGCCGCATCGCGATGAAAGGCCTGACTGGCGTCATCCGCCAGGACGCCCGGAAGATTGCGGCGTTTCCATCGGGCGGCATGGAGATCGAAGAGTGCGGTCAGCAGATCGTCCAGCGTTTCCGCCGCCGGCGTTTCGATGCGCACCTCGCCGGTGCGTTCCAGCGCGCGGCGGTAGTAGCGGAGCTTTTTCTGAAAATGGGTGGACCCGAGGTTCTCGAAGGTTTTGCCGAAGAGCGGCAGGACCGGACAAGCCTCCTGATCTTCGACGTTCTCGGAAAAGCCGTCCGGCAGCGGCGCAGTCAGCATCGATGACGACGGCTGCAGTTGTTGCAGATCCCACAGCTGGCAATTGAGTCTGGACATCTCATCGATGATGAGCTTGGCGTCGCCGACGACGTCGAGATAGTCGCTGATGCCGGTGCCGAGAAACATGCCGAGTGATTCGTCCGATTCGTCATCGCGAAGGATGTAGAGCGGGGCGATGGCGTCGACGCGTTCGCCTTCGCGCGACACGATGACCGACAGATCATTCGATCCGAAGTTCCGCCACCAGGGAAGGAGCCACATCGGGGTTTGGAAGGGCGTGACCTCGCTCTTGCGGCAGAGCTCAATCCACGCTGGCGCGAGGGCTTCTAGCGATTCAAGGTCGGTGATGACTTCGGACATGGGCGGCGGATTGTAAGGGGAGACGGTTCGCGCGGGGATCGCGGAGTGGCGGAGGGAGCGGAGTTAGAGGCGGAGCGGTTTTCTCTTGCCTTTCTCCGCCTCTCCGCGTCTCCGCGTGAAACCGTTCTACTCTTTACCCTTCAATGGATCTCGTCACCATCAACACCCCGCACCTCTCGATCGAAGGGCAATCCCGTGCCGGCCACGAAACCTGGTTTCGCGTTCGCGAGCTGAACGCGGCCTTCGATATCGGACGTTGTCCCGATCAGCTCATCGGAACCTCGGACATCTTCGTTACGCACGCCCACCTCGATCATGCGGTCGGCATTCCGTTCTATGCGGGACAGCGGCAGCTGCATCGGATGACCGGCGGGCGCGTGTACGTGCCCGCGGATGCGGCCGAGGGGATGCGCGAGATCATGACGCTCTACGAGCGGATTACCGGCGCGACATTCGACGAGGTCGAAGTCATCGGACTCGCGGCCGGCGACGTCGTGCGGCTTGGCAAAACGCACGAGGTTCGCGTGCATCGGGCCACGCATCGCGTGGCGGCGAACGCGTACGAAGTCATCGAGCTGCGGCACCGGCTGCGCGACGAATTCGCCGGGTGCGATGAGCACGAGATCATGGAGCTGCGGCGGAACGGTGTGAGTGTGACCGAGGAGTGGCGGCGGTCGATGCTGTTCTACACGGGCGATACCGATCGCGGCATCCTCGAGACGAACGACGAGCTCTATCAATCCGAGGTGCTGATGATCGAATGCTCGTTCATCACCACCGGGCATGAGGAGCGAGCGGCGAAGTACCGGCATATCCACTTCGACGACATCGCCGAATTCGCCGGCCGTTTCGAAAACGAAACGATCGTGTTGACGCACTTCAGCAGGCGGTATTCTCACGCCGTGATCCATGATGAGATTCGCCGCCGCTGTCCGGCGGTACTGCGCGATCGGATCCGCCTGGCGTTGCCGGAGCGGTATCAGAGATTGTGATTTGCGCCCGGCGCGCGGCGTGCAATCAAGGACGACATTTGAGAAAGGTTCCTCGCATTCGATGACGGTTCGGTCCACGCGGTTAGTCGTATTCGCGCTCCTTTTGATTCTGCTCAGTCCCATCGCCGGCGCCGCGAAACGCCGGACGAAGAAATCGCGCGCGCGCAGAGCCGCGCCCGCCGCTCCTGCCGACGCAGCATCGGGCTCCACGCTTGCGGAGCGCATCAGTTCACTGATGAACGGCCGCGTCGCAGGGAGCTCCAGCGCCAGCCTGCAGGTCGTGGAAGTCGAGAGCGGCACCGTCGTCGCCGAGCGCAATCCGGGTACCCCGCTAGCGCCCGCGTCAAACATGAAGCTTTTCACGACCGCGGCTGCGATCGATCTGCTCCATCCCGATTTTCAGCTCACCACCACCGTCTTCATGCGCGGCGCGGTCGATGCCGCCGGCACGTTGACGGGCGATGTGAAAGTGGTCGGTCACGGCGATCCCACCATCGGCGGACGCTTTCACGACGGTCACGCCACCGCCGTCATCGACGAATGGGCCACGGACCTCAAGCGCGCCGGCGTGAAGACGATCCGCGGCAATCTCATCTTCGAGTACGGCTACATGGACATCGAATACATCCATCCGACCTGGCCGGTCGACCAGCTCGTGAACTGGTACGAGGCGCCGGTGTCGGCCTTCTCGATGCAGGAAAACTGCGTGCAGGTGCGCGTGACGCCGTCGCGTCCGGGCAAGGCCTGCGTCGTCCAGTTCGAGCCGCCTACCTCCTACCTCGAATTGCAGTCGTCGTGCATCACCGGACGCGGACTTCCGTTCATCACCCGCTACCGCAACACGAACACGATCATGGTGCGCGGCGGTACGCCGGCGCGCACGGGCGTCACCGAGGTTTTCGTGACCATCGAGAATCCGGTGCAGTACTTCGCCTCGGTGACGCACGAGACGTTCGTTCGCAACGGCATCAACGTGCAGGGACAGATCATCGTCACGCCGCGCGATGAACGAGCGGACTGGAAGGCGGTTTCGCAGCACACGACGCCGCTCAACGTCGTCGTCTACGTCATCAACAAGAAGAGCCAGAATCACTACGCCGAGGAGTTGGTGAAAATCATCGGCGCGGAAAAGAAACAGGCCGGCACGTGGTCCGCGGGCACCGGCGCGGTGACGGAGTGGCTGACGGGGAAGCTGGACGTGCCGTCGAACGAGTTCCACCAGGCCGACGGCTCCGGCATGTCGCGCGAGAACCGCGCCTCGGCCAACGCGTTCATCCACCTGCTCCGCTACATGTGGAAGAGCCCGTACCGCGAGGATTTCGTCAGCTCGCTCCCCTACTCCGGCGATCCCGACGCGAAATTCGGCCACCGCCTGCGCGGCGCGCCGTACGCGCGGCAGGTGTACGCGAAGACCGGTTACATCGTCGGCGTGGTCGGCTTGTCAGGTTACGTTCACGGCGCGAGCGGCAAGGTCTACGCCTTCTCGTTCGTCTTCAACGGCTACCACGTCGGCGTGTACGCGATCTACCAGCTGCAGGACTCGATGCTGAAAGAGATCATCACGAAGGGTTAGCGCTCACGGCGCTCGTAATTCGGCGGCGATCATTTCGGTGAGGGTTAGCGACTTCAGGTTCGTCGACTTGCGATACATCGACTCCAGCGTGGCGGCATCGCGGATGCCGAGATCGGCGGTCTTCATTTTCGTTTCGCCCTTCCCTTCCTTCCAGGCCGTCAGCCAGAGATTGGCGAGAAGCGCGGTCCCCTGAGCGATGCAGGACGCGGTCTCGTCCGCGAGCGAATCGAAGAAGCGAACCGCTCGCTCGTTCGTGGTCAGAGTCGGGTCATCGACTTCGATGATCCGCTCCGGCGAGAGGATGCCGCGCACCGTTTTCATCGTGGCGATCGTGGCCCGCGCGGCTTCGAAGCCATTGCGGGTATCGGCAGCGATCGCCTTTGCGCGCAGGTTTTTGGTGGCATCGTTGATCTTTTGCAGCATCTCGGTGGGACGTTGTTCGAACATCGTCTCTTCGTAAATGCCGTGAATCTTGTACTGCGGCGTTTTCTTGTAGGCCTGGAACTCGTCAGTATCGTGGCCCAGGGGCGCCACGCCGTGATCGAGACGTGAACCGTGCTGCGGCTGCGAACAGTCGCCCGCGTAATGCGCGAGAGTTCCCGCGGCGAGGATGAAGAGATCCGCATCGCCGGCGCCGGCGGCTTTGACCATCTCCCGATACAGCTGCCAGATCCGCAGCGGAAGAACGCCGGGCGACGGTGTGTGCGGCGCGACGAAGGAGTCGTAGAAATCGTTCCACACCTTCGCGTCGACGTTCGCCTCGTCCTCGCAGAGATCGGCCAGCGTCTTTCCGTCGAACGCGCCGAGGCCGGGGAGATCCATGTCGGCAAAATGCTGCGGCGGTTCGGTGGAGCTCCGGATTCCGATCCAGACATAGTCCGGCACGTCGGCGAGCGGAACGAACTTGTTGCGGTCGACCTTGAACTCCGCCCCCTTGCCGAGAGTGGCATCGTCGTAGCCGATAAGCTCGCGGTTCGCGAACAGCAGCTTACGCAGCTTGCTCGTGGTTGGAAGCGTCCGCTTGATGACGTCGATCGCCCGCGCGCCGATCTTGTAGTGCGCGATTTTTCCCCAATACTCGGGGTGCCCTGTGTTCCACGAGCGGACGACGTCGACTTCCATCACGCGCGAAGCGGTGCTGACGAACGTGGCCAGTGCGAATTGCGTGGGACTCTCTTTCTGCTCTCCGAGGAACTGCGCGCCGCCCCATTGCAGCGCCAGCGGCCGGTACTTGCGCGCCATCCGCCCCCGGTCGCGAGTCTCCACGACGAACGAATCCTCCTCGGCGTCGCCGCGCGATTCCTCCTCCGGCGGATCGAAGACCCAGAGAGTTCCGGAATCGCCGGGCCGCGTGGCCAGAACCTCGCCGTCGCGGCGCGGTCCGATCAACACGTCTGCGACGTAGTCGAAACCGCCCTTCGAACGGTAGCGATAAAAGAGTCCCTTCACCTTTCCTTCGAGTAGGCCCGACACACTGCCGAACGCGCGGACCGGGCAGCCCATGAGATCGAGCGAGATCGTGTCGACGTTGAGATCGGCGACGTCGCCGAGCTCGCCAATGCCGTAGACCTGCGCCGTCCAGTTGGTGATGTCGTCGATGCGAACCAGTCCGACGTCCATCGTCACGTAGACGCGGTCGCCAGGCCAGCCGGGATAGACGGCGCTGAATGGCAGATGGCGCACCTGCACGGAATCGCTGACGCCGATCCGGGTTCGTTTGCCGCGAATGATGCTGTAGATCTCGCGGCCCTGCTCGCCGGTGACGTGGCGGCTGGTGACGGCGTAGGTCATGTCGCCGTCGGAAGCGAGGCAGCCGAGGGAACCGACGTGTTCCGCGCCCTGGACCTCGGTGACGACGCTGTAGCCGCCGCCGATCAGGCCCGAAGGAAACGAGAGATTACGAATGTCGCGGCCCGGCCCTTCGTCGAGCGGCGCGTACACGACACAGGTGGGAACGGCGCGGCCGTCGCCGAGGTAGAGAACGTCGGGGATCTTCTCGCCGATCTTCAGATCTTTGAGCGGAATCCATTCACGGACGAAGACCAGAATGCACGGCCACGACCAGGGCCGCACGACCGAATTCGCCAGCGTGCGCGGCTCCGTTTCGGTGACCTGACCGCGCCAGTCCCTCGCCTCCTTCGGCCGAAGGAGATACCGGCCGATGGCGGTGCCGATGACGGTGTCGTAATGCGCAAGGTGGACGTGATACGCGTCGCGCGCGTCGAGAAGGTCTCTGATCGAAAGCGAACTGAAGTTCCTTCGTGGCGGAAAGTAGGGCATTCGCATTCCTCGCTTTTCCAGGCGGACTTATCGCGATCCTTCAGGAAGTTCGGCAGATCGTAGCGCACCTCGATCGTTTAGGATGTCGAACTTCGATGAAACGAGAGACGATCATCTTCACCGCCTGCGGGTTCCTCCTCGGGCTCACCCTCGGCAGTTTCGTGATCGGGCCGAAGATCGCGCAGTCGAAACTGGCCGGAGCGCCCGTGGCCGCCGATGCAGCGCCGGTCGAAACTCCGCCCACGGCCAGCGATACCGCCGCCGGAAATCCGATGGGCACCGTGATGCAGCAACTGGCGTCGCTCAAAGCGGCCGTGGCCAAGAACCCGAACGATGCCGATGCGCTCGTGCAGCTCGGCGACATGTACATGCAGGCGGCGAAGTTCCCGCAGGCGGCCGAGTACCTCCAGCGAGCGCTGGCCGTGAGGGACGACGCCGCCGTCCGCATGGACCTCGGCATCTGCTATAAGCAAACGAATCAGCCGGAGAAGGCGCTGGCGGAGTTCCAGCGCTCCGCGGCGATGGCCCCCGATCAATGGCAGCCGCTATTCAACGAGGCCATCGCGCTCATCGACCTCCACCGACCGGACGAAGCGCGCGTGATCGCGGCGAAGCTGCAGAAAATGCGGCCGGATGATCCCGAGGTGCAAAAGCTGGTCGCGACGGTGGGCGGGAAGTAGCACTGTCATCCTGAGCCGCCGGAGCGGTTGAGGCGCGTTAGCGCCGACCCGCGGAGGACGGTCGAAGGACCCCCCACTTGCTAACCCTTTTGATTGACGCGCAGCCCGCCGCCCGTTAGCAGGTGGGGGGTCCTTCGACCGTCCTCCGGCGTTCCGCGCTTCGCGCTCCAACGCCTTCGGCGGCTCAGGATGACAGTGTCGGCGCGAATTGCTGGCTCGACGGCGCTGCCTGCAGCGTGTCCACGCCGTCCGCCCTGCGCATCGTCGCTACGGCGTGGAATCCGGGGAACTTCCTGATCTCGCCGATGATCTCGCCGCGATGTTCGCTGGCAAAACCGCGGATCGCATCCGCGGCTGACTCCGCTTCGATCGCATGAAACGACACCGCTGCGGCAGCGCTCGATACCGGTCGCCCGGCGGCGTCGGTGAGAGGTCGTTGTTCAATCGTGAAGAGCATGAGCAGGCGTTGCGGCGTGCAATTACGGTGCACTCAACCGCTGTTCTATACTCACTTCAAGGGGGCGCGCATGAGCGACGAACGGGTTCTCAAAGACATGCCTGTCATCGGCCGCATCGATCTTCATGAGATCGAGCGACGCGACCCGCTGCCGTCCGAACGCTTCGCCGAGGCCATCGAAGTCGGCCTCACGTTCGACGACGTGCTCCTCCGTCCCGCCAAGTCCGACATCCATCCCAACTTCGTCGAAGTCGGCACGCAGCTCACCCGCGACATCCGCCTGAACATCCCCATCATCTCCTCGGCCATGGACACCGTCACCGAGGCGCGGCTGGCGATCGCCATGGCCCAGCAGGGCGGACTCGGCATCGTGCACAAGAACATGCCGATCGATGCGCAGGCCGAGGAAGTGGACAAGGTCAAGCGGTCGGAAGCGGGGATGATCGTCGATCCCGTCACCATGCGGCCGTGGCAGACCATCACCGAGGCGCTGCAGGTGATGGCCAAGTACAAGATTTCCGGCGTGCCGGTGACGGACGCGAATGGCAAGCTCGTTGGCATCCTCACCAATCGCGATCTCCGTTTCGAGACGCGCTTCGATCTCCCCATCGCCGAGCGGATGACGAAGGAGAACCTGATCACCGCTCCGGTCGGCACGACGCTGGAGCAGGCCCGCGAAGTTCTCCATCAACATCGCATCGAGAAGCTGCTCGTCGTCGATATGCACGGCGATCTCAAGGGTTTGATCACCGTCAAGGACATTCAGAAAAAGCTGCGCTACCCGAACGCGGCCAAAGACTCCCTCGGCCGGCTGCGCGTCGGCGCCGCGATCGGCGTCGGCAAAGAAGGCCTCGACCGCGCCCGCGCGCTGATCGACGCGAAAGTGGACGTGGTTGTGATCGACTCCGCGCACGCGCATTCGAACGGCGTGATGGACGTGATTCGGCAGTTCAAGAAGCTTTTCCCCGACACGCCACTCATCGCCGGCAACGTGGCCACCTACGAAGGCGCCAGCGACCTCATCGCCCTCGGCGTCGACGCGATCAAGGTCGGCATCGGACCCGGCTCCATCTGCACCACGCGAGTCGTGGCCGGCGCCGGCGTGCCGCAGATCAGCGCGGTCATGGAGTGCGCGCGCGCCGCGGAGAAATTCGACATCCCCATCATCAGCGACGGCGGCATCAAGTTCTCCGGCGACATCACCAAAGCCATCGCCGCCGGAGCGCACTGCGTGATGATCGGCTCCCTCTTCGCCGGCACCGACGAAGCGCCCGGCGAGACGATCCTCTACCAGGGCCGCACGTTCAAGGCCTATCGCGGCATGGGCTCGATCGGCGCGATGCAGGCCGGCTCGAAGGACCGCTACTTCCAGGAAGACGCCGATGAGGTGTCGAAGCTGGTGCCCGAGGGGATCGAGGGGAAGGTGCCGTACAAGGGATCGCTCAGCGCCATGATCCCGCAGCTCGTCGGCGGCCTCCGTTCCGGCATGGGCCTGACCGGCTCGCGCACGATCGAGGATCTGCGCACGAAAGCGCAGTTCGTCCGCATCACCGCGGCGGGGCTGCGTGAGTCGCACGCGCACGACGTGGTCATTACGAAGGAAGCGCCAAACTACCGGATCGAATCCAACGACTGAATGCTCCGCCTCCTTTCCACCTTCGTCGCACTGCTTCTTCTGACCACGGCCGCTGCCGCCGAAACGATCCGTTTCGATCCGCCCAATCCGACCGGTAGCCGGTCCGTCGACGCGATCGTCACCGGTGTTTGGCCGAACGCTTGTCTCCCGCTGGTGAAGAGCGTCGTCATCGCGGCCACCACGGTCACGTTGCACTTCGACGCCACTCCGCCACCCGGCGTTCTCTGCGCGCAATCCACCGGCCCCTACACGCGGACGTTTCACATGGGAATCGTGCCGCCCGGCGGCTACACGGTCATTCTCGTCGCCGATGCGGGTTCAACCTCGACGGAGTTGGCGCGCGCGCCGCTGATCGTTCGCGACGCGGAGACGCTGAACATCTTTACCTATGCCGTACCGATAACCGGCGGGTCGATCGGATTGTCGAATCCATTCTTTCTCACGGGCGCAACGCTGACGATCGGTGATGTAACGGTGCCTGCGAATGGGAATATCGACGGCGCACTTTTCGCCGACGCGCCGCCGCACGCCCCGGGGGTCGTCGACGTGACCGTCAATTCGAAGTTCGGCACGCTGACCTCGAAAGCTGCGCTGATCTACTACGACCCAGCTGCGGCCGATCCAGCCGTGTTCGAGCCGATCCTCTTTCCAGTGTCTTTCCAGGGCCCGGGCGCCCTCGGCTCACAATGGCTGACCGAGAGCTTCATCAGCGCGAACGTGTCGCAGGCATTCTTCCGCGATCCGCTTCCGTGTAGTGGCTGCTCGCAGCGGTTCAGCCCCGGCTCGAAGCAGTTGATCAACGACGGCAATCCGTGGGGGCACGTGCTCTACGCGCTCCGCGGCACGACCGACACACTCTCGTTCGCGTCCCGCATTCACGACATATCGCGTCAATCGCAAACCGCGGGCACCGAGGTGCCGGTCGTGCGCGAGCACGACTTCAGAGGACAGCTGCGCTTCATGAACCTGCCCGGCGATCCACGCTACCGCGTCACGCTGCGTCTCTGGTCGCTGGGCGATTTTCCGCAATTCATCGCCGTCGTCGATTCCATCCCGGGTCAGCAGCAGCCGATGACGGTGTCGAAAATCCCCGGCACCGCGATGTGGTTCGGCACCATGGACGTGACGTCGCTGCTTACGAAAGCCAGCAACAATCCAACGAATATGACCGTCACGAGCGCCGGGTACCCAATCGGTGCGCCGCCCATCTGGGGCATGCTCAGCATCACCAACAACGACACACAACAGGTAACGATCGTCTCACCGCACTAACGATGGATTTCGATCTTGACGACGCCGCGCGCGTCACTGATTTCTACCTGACGCTCCGCGAAGAACCCGAAGGCGGCCTGCATATTCAGATGATGAGCCGCACCCGAGGCCACCTGGCCGGCTTCCCCGCCTGGGACCACGCCGATCGCGACCTCCGCCACTTCACCCACGACGACATCCCCCTCGGCATCGACGACGAACCGTTCGAAGACGCCGACGAAGCCTGGCGCATCGTCATCTTCGCGCAAGGCAACGACGTCTTCATCCTCGAAGGCGATGCGCCGCACGGCGAATTGACGCGCCGCTACCGCATCCCGCGCGAGCAATACCTCGCCGCCTGGGACGCCCTGATCCGCGAATACCACCCGGCCAAATCGCTCGAAGACGTCCTCGGCGCCGGCGACGATCAACCGGACGCGTAAATCTCGGTTATCCTCGTCCGCACCCGATGAACAGCCGCGTCATCATTTTCCTGGTCGCCGCCGCGATTCTGCTCGCGGTGTTGGTCCCGGTCGTCCTCATCGCGACGATCCTGCTGTTCGTCACGCCGGCGCTGCTCGTCGCGCACCGCCTCACCCGCGAAGTCACCATCCCGCAGCCGCTCGCCCTCCGCACCCTCCCCCTCTTCCGCGCCCCTCCCGCCCGCCGCGTCTGAGCTCCCCCTCATTCGCCGTAGTCCGCGGGAGGAACCATGTCCCTGAAGAAGACTCTGGGAAAGGTATTGCTATTCGGAATGCTGCAAATCGGCGCCCTCGCCGGCGTGCCGATGACGCCTCAAAAAATCGAAGAGCTCATGGAAGTGATGAACAGAGTGCAGGTCGTTCAGATCGTTAAAAAGGAACGGGACAATGAGTAGTTCCTGCGCTCCAGTCACGATCGCATTACGCCGCCGTCTGATTCTTCCGCGGCCACTCCGCGAGCGCGAGAAACCACAGCAGAAGAATGTTCGCTCCCGGAATGAATACCGCGAGACCGAGCCACGGCGAGTAGCCGGCTTTCGCGCAGATCCGCGACACAGGCCAGACGACACCGACTGCGATGGCGATGATGACCAGGACTTCCGGCATTCCGAGTGATCCGAACATTCTGTGTCTCCTTAGCCCTTCTGCG
>Ga0213882_10000176_pt1 | contig 26670 bp, 23 predicted proteins | sample BarmaccoBMER_R09_FD_160106 | JGI IMG/M metagenome (GOLD analysis project Ga0213882, IMG submission 160106) | Barbacenia macrantha exposed rock microbial communities from rupestrian grasslands, the National Park of Serra do Cipo, Brazil - ER_R09 ...
CCAGCCCGACCAGCCCATACAGCCACACGAGCAGCAACCATGGCCTGGTCACCACCTGAGCCAGCTCAAGCCACGACGAATAAACGATGCAGTTGAAGATGAAGAGCGCCGAGAGCAGCAAAACATCCCGTTTCGTCAACGGTGGCATATGGATACCGTTCGGTATCCAACCCGGAACTCTCATCGGTCCCCCTTACCGCGACAGGAAACCGGCGGCACAGCCAACCACGCCGAAGGCTGGTTCCACCGTTACGCTCGCCGCCTTAGACATCGAGGTACGGCCGCCGGTCGGATACGGCAGCCCCGAGGATATTAGCACGGCCCGGGTGTGCTGCCACAGGCGAGGACAAGGCGATCCGAAGAGGACGAGGCATGGTTGCTCGCGGGCACCAGCGCGGCGGCGGCAATGGCGACAAGAAGTGTCATGACAGCTAGCATGGTACGCCTGGACGGTGACTGCGCACGGGCGTTCCTCGTGGCCTCACCTGCGAGAGGCTCCTCAAAAGCGATCATCGTGGTCTCCGATCTTTGGTGGCGACAACATGTTGCGGTCCTCTATCGATTCGCCGGTAATGTTACTCTTGTCCCGCTCGCAGACAACCACCTATGGGCGACAACCCACAGATGTAGAAGTCATACCAGGCTACCTCAGCTGATGTAGCGGGACTGCATGACCTGAGGTACGCGGACGACGATCCGTGAATTCCGACCACGAGAGTAGCCGCCGCTCGCCCGCACCTCGGCATCCGTCAACCTGGGCGGAGCACAGGTTTGCGGGTGCTACTGAACGGAGATCTTCTACCGCCCCGGCGAGTTGGCCCAGGCGAGTTGGCCCCGGCGAGTTGGCCCAGTCGAGTTGGCCCAGGCGAGTTGGCCCGGTGATCTGGCGCGGGACTCCCGAAGGTGAAGCCGAGAAAGCCGGTCAATTCGAGTCTCCGATTGGTCCGTTGGTCTCGGCTCGCGAGTCGCGCCGACGCCGGAGCGGGCCGCCCTCACTCCACTCGGCCGGTGCACTGCGGAGCGGGAGCAACGGGCGCGTTGTCGGGCCGGCGACACGTTCACCGGGCTCTCGGCCTTCCGGGGCCGACCACGTTATCGTTGGCGCTACAGCTGTGGCCCCGTGGAGCGCTCCCAGGGAGGGGGAGTACCGGTCACGGGGCTGGTGTTCCGGGTGAGCTCTTCCGATTCCGCCGCTGCTCGACGCGCGACATCGGCTCTCCCGGTGCTCCACCGGAGTCCGGACAGCAGTCCCGTAGACAATCCCTAGACAACCCCTGGACAGCCCTCTGACGACAAGGAGTAGATCATGGCCGACACCGTCGCCAAGCACACCGTGTCCGAGCCGCTGCAGGTGCGGACCGAACCCCCGAACGATCACATCGCCGATCCCGGTCCGCTGGGTCTGGCCGGGTTCGCGATGACCACCTTCGTACTCAGCTGTGTCAACGCCGGGCTGGTCACCAAGGCGATCGAGCCGGTCGTACTGCCGCTGGCGCTGGCTTACGGCGGAGTAGTCCAGCTGCTGGCCGGCATGTGGGAGTTCCGCAAGGCGAACACTTTCGGCGCGCTGGCGTTCAGTTCCTACGGCGCATTCTGGCTGTCCTTCGCCGCCTACGCCAAGTTCGTCGTCCCGGGCCTGCCCACCGCGGCTGCGGCATCCGCGACCGGACTGTTCCTGCTGGCCTGGACGATCTTCACCGCCTACATGACGGTAGCCTCGCTGCGGGTGTCCGGCGCGGTCGGCGCGGTGTTCGTCGTCCTGCTCGCGACTTTCGTCTTCCTCACCATCGGCGCATACTCGGGGGACGCCGTCATGACCCACATCGGTGGCTACCTCGGAATCGTGACCGCCGCCCTGGCCTGGTACGCCTCCTTCGCCGGCGTCACCAATGCGACGTTCAAGAAGACTGTGCTGCCGATCTTCTCAACCGCGGCCAGGTAACACGAGGACCACCGCTCCCACCAGGCTTCTCGTGGTGTTCCGATGCGACCGGGTAGTTCGTGGCGAGATAATCCTGCAGCTCTGGGAGGTCACGGCGGATCTGGTGTAGATAACCGTCACTTCTGTGCAGGGCACGTTCGAACTTCGCTATCTCTGTGGGATCCCCGGATCTCAAACAGTGGAACTCGGTCAACTCGAGTCGCCGATTGAACCCGTTGACGTCGTCTCGCCAGCGGTGCAGGCGCCGGAGCAGCTCGTCGTCGCTCCGCTCAGCCAGTGCCCCCACAGTCAGGGCGGCATTCGTAGCCGACACCAGCAACCGAGGATAGACACGCGCTCTCGGCGCCTCCGTACTCGGGACGTACTGCGGGTCAGCAAGGATGGATGCGTCCCTTCGAAACTCGTCAACCAGGTTCACCAGCGCACGATGGCGGCCCTCCCGCGCGGAGGACCAGCGTCCGACGAGAACACCGGTCAGACCGCCGAGCAAGCCGAACATGTGGACTGCGGGCGCGAACCTCGACGCCCCGGATGCCGCGAAGAACCAGGCGATGCTGAGCACCGCCGAGAAGGCCACGCTACTGAACGTGGCCACCGCAATGAGCGAAGACCGGGCCATGCGGACCCTCACCTCTTCGGGAAGCGCCAGAACCTGTCAGCGTCGTTCGGCGGGGAAGTCTCCGCACCTGCGGCGAGGACCAGCAGGTCCATGCCGAACCCCAGACCGTTGTGCGCGCTGCCGCCGAAGTCGAAGTGGCTGCTGTCCAACACGTGTACGCCGCTCTCCGCAAGCAGCGACTTCAGGTGGTCCCGAACATACTTCCGGATCACCACGAGGCGAATCGTGTCCTGCCGGGGGAAAGAAACGCCGGTGCGGTCTGGAAGCATAATGCGGATATCCCGCCTCGTCCTGTTCTGATATATCACCTTGACCAGGAGGGCTCGTTCCGCCTCGACGCTGCCCTGGAACAGAACACTGCCGTCCACGTCTACGCGCAGGTCTGTATAGTGCATGAGCGCACTGGTGATGAACTCCCGGAAGGTACGACTACGCCCGTACTCCTCGGCGGCTTCCTGGGCCAGCGTGTCATTGAGCTGCCGCGTGGTCGCGACCTCCAGGACGAACCGGTCCTGCGGACGGAGCAACTCCACCAACACCTTGAGCAGCTCAGTGTCCTTGTCGAAGTTCGCCATCGTGTTACCGAGAAGCGAGAACAGCACCGCCTCCTCGCCGAACAGCTCATTCAGCATGTGGCGGAGCTCGGCGACGTTGTCCCACGACGAGAAGTCCAGCTGCACCGAGAGGACCCGGCTTCGGGAAAGGCTGAGCCCACTGATCACCGGAGGAACTCCTAGTCGCAGCATCTCCGTGCTCATGTCAACAGCGACGTAGCACAGCTGCGGGTTGTCGTGCCTCAGGTCCCGCAGGATGACCTTGTCCTTCTGGCCGTCCCCCGGTCCAAGGCTGACGTAGTGGTAGTGTCTCCCGTCCAGGCTTTCTCGGATGCTGCGCCAGCGCGGATCGAAAGACTCGATACTCTGTCTCATCACCGGGTAGAGGCGGTCCTGGCAGGCGTTCGCCCAGGCTATCGCCGGTTCGGTGCCCAGATACGAGAACCCGGACGGGATGCGCTTGCCATCCCCGGTCGTGGAGACCTCGCGACGGAGGTCGCCGGTCAGTGTTCCGAGCTTACCTGCTTGATCTTCACCGATAAGGACGAGAGACCATGGGAAGTCCGTCTCCCGCAGCAGTTTTTCCAGACCACTCAGCACCGGGGAGCCGTCGTCCATTTGTTGCATCATTCCGTGCCCTCCTCCGGCCACAGACACACGGAGGTCTCACGCGTAAGCTGCGCACACCCCACCGACAACCCAGCTCAGACCTCTCCCGATGCGCCACCGTCGTCGACGGTGGCGCCCCCAGCGGTACCATATTGCCAGTCATCCGGGCGCCCCACATCCTCTCACGGATTGTTTCCGACGTACCCCAGGCTATGCGCTTCCGCTACCTCAGATGAGGTAGTCCCGGAGATTTTCTACCTGATTCATCAGCAGTCGGATGGTTTAGTCTGCGGCACCGGCGTGTACGGGGGGCTGACACACCGGGCGGCGGGTGCGGACACGTCAGGGGTGGAGAGGAGGGATGATGAGCGCGTGCCCGCCGTGCGACGGTCGCTGCGGATCGGCCCTTACCGGGTCGATCCGCCGGTGGTGCTCGCGCCGATGGCCGGGATCACCGGCGTGGCGTTCCGGCGGCTGTGTCGCGAACACGGCGCCGGGTTGTACGTCTGCGAGATGATCACCAGCCGGGCTCTGGTGGAACGCCACCCCGGCACCCTACGGATGATCAGCTTCGACGCCGCGGAGCGGCCCCGCTCGATGCAGCTTTACGGGGTGGATCCGGCGACGGTCCGCAAGGCCGTGGAGATGGTTCGCGACGAGGACCTCGCTGATCACATCGACCTCAACTTCGGCTGCCCGGTCCCGAAAGTCACCCGCCGAGGGGGCGGTGCCGCGCTGCCCTACAAGCGGGCCCTGTTCGGCGAGATCGTCCGCTGCGCCGTCGAGGCCGCCGGGGTCATCCCCGTCACGGTGAAGTTCCGGATCGGCCTCGACGACGAGCACCGCACGTTCCTCGACGCCGGGCGGATCGCGCAGGACGCCGGGGTGGCCGCCGTGGCGCTGCACGCGCGCACCGCCGCGCAGCGCTACTCGGGCAACGCCGACTGGGACGCGATCGCCGCGCTCAAGCAGGCCGTCACGTCGATCCCGGTGCTGGGCAACGGGGACATCTTCGCCGCCGGGGACGCGATCCGGATGGTCGAGCACACCGGCTGCGACGGGGTGGTGGTGGGTCGCGGCTGCCTGGGCCGGCCGTGGCTGTTCACCGAGCTGGAGGCGGCCTTCCGAGCAGACAGCACCCCGGCCCCGACGCCGCCGACACTGGGGCAGGTGGCGACAGTCCTGCGCCGACACGCCGAGCTGCTCGCCGAGCACCTCGGCACCGACAAGGGTCTCCGTGACCTGCGCAAGCACGTCTCCTGGTACCTGCACGGCTTCCCTGTCGGCGGGGACGTGCGGCGCACGCTGGGGATGGTGTCCAGCTTCGCCGAGCTGGACGAGGCGCTGGCCCGGCTCGACCCCGACGCCCCCTTCCCGCCCGGCGCCGACGGCCCCCGGGGCCGGCAGGGCTCTCCCGGCCGGGTGGCGCTCCCGCAGGGCTGGCTGGAGGACCCGATGGACCTCGCGGTCCCCTCCGGGGCCGACCTGCCTCATTCCGGCGGGTGAGCAGGCCTCCTCGCCGAGGCACACGCGCGCCGCACCGCCTGGCGAGGCATGCATTCATCCCTCGTTCACAGAAGCACCGCGACTCCGGCGGCCTTCCACCCGTACCCTCTTGCAATGCGGGAGACCTTCCGGGCCGAGCTGGGCAGCCTGACCGCAGACCTGGCCAAGGCCGCTCGGCTGACCGGTGTGATGATGACCAACGCCTCGACCGCGCTGAGCCAAGCCGACCTGGGGCTCGCTGAACTGGTCATCTCCGGCGACGGTGAGCTGAGGATGAGCTGCGACGACATGGACCAGCGTTGCGTCAGACTGCTCGTTCTGCAGGCACCGGTGGCCACCGACCTGCGAATGCTGGTCGCGGCCCTGCACGCGGTGGGCGACCTGGACCGGATGCGCAACCTGGCCCAGCACATCGCCAAGATCGCCCGGATGAAGCACCCGACGGTGCCGATCCCGGGTGACGTCCGCCCGGTCTTCGCGCGGATGAGCCTGCTCGCCACCAGCCTGGCGCAGGATGCCGCGAACGCGATCGAGAGCCAGGACCCGCTGTCCGCCCACCGGCTGGCGCAGGCTGACGAGGAGGTGGACGCGCTGCGCCGCCGGGTCTTCCGGATCCTGTTCTCCGAGGACTGGTCGCACGGGGTGGAACCGGCGGTGGACGCCGCGCTGATCGGCCGCTACTACGAGCGCTTCGCCGACCACGCGGTGGCGATCGCGCGCCAGGTCAGCTTCCTCGTCACCGGCCTGCCGCCCGAGCGCTGACTGCGCCGCAGCCGGCGTCAGGGGCGGAGGAACTCCGCGTCGGTGTGGTGGTGGGCGAAGCCCAGCTTCCGGTAGGTCGCCAGGGCGGCGGCATTGTCGGACTCGACGTAGAGCATCACCTCCGGCACCCCCCGCTCGCGCAGATGCGCGAGTCCCGCCACCGTCAGCGCGCCACCGAGGCCGCTGCCCTGGGCGTCGGGGTCGACCGCCAGCACATAGACCTCGCCGAGGCCATCGGGATGCACCTTGGTCCAGTGGAAGCCGAGCAGCCGGTCGGCCGGGTCCACCGCCAGCAGGAACCCCTTGGGATCGAACCACGGCTGCGCCTCGCGCACCATCAGCTCACGGATATCCCACCTGCTCTGCTCGGGATGCCAGCCGAACGCGCGGTCGTTCACCCGGATCACCGCGGCCTCGTCCTCACCGGGCGCAAAGGCGCGCAGCGCCACCCCGTCGGGAAGTGCTCGCGGGGGGATCGGCTCGCCCAGGTCGCGACGCAGCTGGAACAGCTCGCGCCGACGGGCCAGGCCGGCCCGCCGCGCCAGCCGCAGAGCCGCTGGGTGCTCGCCGTGCGCCCACACCCACAGTGGCCCGTGCACCCGGTCGAGCAGCTCCGCGAGCAGCGCGCCACCCACCCCGCGGCGCCGGTGCCCGGGGTGCACCACGAGCTCGGCGCCACGACGCTCGACGCGCTCGTCGAGTCCCGCGTAGCCGACCAGCGTGCCCGCGCTGTCGTAGGCCAGCAGGTGCATGAACCCGGCGCTGGGACGGTGCAGTCGCAGCGCGGCCGCCTCGGAGACGGGGTTGACGCCGTCGGCGGCCGCGGCGGCGGCCAGCAGCCCCACCACGGCCGCGACCTGTCCCGCCGAGGGCGCCGCGATCCAGCTCAGCACCGGGGTCACCGCCTGGTCAACTCCGCTGCACAGGCAGCGACCGCGGCCCAGCCCCCGGGGAGCCGGCCCGGTCCGGTTGGGCCCACTCCGGATCAGCCCACTCCGGATCAGCGCTGTCCGCGGTCTCGGCGGCACGGCCTTGTTCGGCCCGCTCCCGGGAACCCATGGTGCGGACCGGTCGGACGAACTTGTAGCCGACGTTGCGCACCGTGCCGATGAGCTGCTCGTGCTCCGGGCCGAGCTTGGCCCTCAGCCGCCGCACATGGACGTCGACCGTGCGGGTTCCACCGAAGAAGTCATAACCCCACACCTCCTGCAGCAACTGCGCACGGGTGAACACCCGGCCGGCGTGCTGCGCGAGATACTTGATCAGCTCGAACTCCTTGTAGGTGAGGTCCAGCGGCCGGCCGCGCAGCCGGGCGGTATAGGTGGCCTCGTCGATCACCAGCTCGCCGAGCACCAGGGAGCCGCCGCGACCCGCGGCGGACTCGGCGGCGCGCCGAGCGACCAGCAGCCGAAGCCGGGCATCGACCTCCGCAGGGCCCGCGGTGGGCAGCAGGATCTCATCGGTTCCCCAGTCGGCGGACAGCGCCACCAGCCCGCCCTCACTGATCACGACCACCACCGGCACGTCCAGCCCGGTGGATCCCAACAAGCGGCACAGGCCGCGTGAACCAGCCAGGTCCAAGCGGGCATCGACCAGGACCGTATCGTACGGGCCGGCGTCCAGCAGGGCGGCGACCTCGGGGGCGGCCGACCGCACGCCGTGCCCCAACAAGGACAGCGCGGGTAGCACCGAGGCCGGGTCAGGGTCCGCGGTGAGCAGCAGCAGCTCCATGCCCGCTCCCTCCTGCCGTTGGAGGCCGGCGGTGTCATCACCGAGTCAAGGCCCAGGGTGGGGCCGCGACCTACCGGGTGTTCTGCGGAGAATACCGTGCCGTCCCCACCACCAACACAAAACGCGAGACGGACAGGACGGTGCAGGCGCGTGCGCAAGCTGATCACCACGGTACTGGTCGTGGTGGCCCTGGCCGTCGCGGCGGACTTCGGCGCCGCGGCGGTCGCCGAGCACACGGTGGCCAAGCAGCTGCGCCAGCAGCTCGGACTGCCCAGCGACCCGTCCGTGCGGATCAACGGCTTCCCGTTCCTCACCCAGGCGCTGGCCAGCCGGTACTCCGCCATCGACGTGCGGGCGAGCGGCCTGTCCGTGGACCGGCTGCACGACCTCGACGTGGAGGCGACGCTGCACGACGTCGACGCACCGCTGGCCGAGGTGATCTCGGGCCACCTCCAGTCGGTACGGGCGGCGCAGGTGGACGGTCGGGTCCGGGTCAAGGACTCCGACCTCGGGCGGGCGATCGGGATTGACGACCTCCGCATCCAGCAGCCCTCCGACCAGGAGATCAAGGAACTGCTGCCGCCGGGTACGCCGACGCCCGACAACGCCGCACCGAGCAACCGGGCACCCGTCCGGATGGTGGCGACCATCGACCTCGCCGGCCAGCGCACCGAGGTCGTCGGGCTCGGAGTGATCGAGCTCACCGGTGGCGTGGTGCGGATCACCACCAGCGACGTGCGGCTGTCCCGGGACGGTGTCGGTTCGGTGGACCTGCCGAGGGGGATCCGCCAGACCCTGCTCAAGACGCTGAGCACCGACGTCAAACCCGGCGGCCTCCCGTTCACCGTCACCCCCACCAAGGTCTGGGTGGACACCGGGTCGGTGGTCGTGGAGGGCACCGCCACCGATGTCACGCTGCGCCAGGCCGGCCCCGGCGCCGGCTGACGGGTCTGGTGCCCGGGGTACGCGTCGCGATGAGTTGCGCACCGAATACGTGACGCCACTTTAGGCTAAAATTCTGTGCTGGTGGTTCTCGTAGCTCTCAGCCGCCCCCCGGTTGCGAGGGCCACTCCACCCGGCAACCGGAGACGTGGCCATGATGCGGTTCACGAGGTGGCTCAGAGCCAATGTCGACGCGGTCGTCGCGCTGTTGATCGCGGTGACGGCAGGTATCCTCAGGTTGCTTAATGTGCTGGGCGCGGAAAGTGTCAACTCCGCCATCCTGATCGTGCTGGCGCTGCTCGCGGCGACACTGCTCAAGGATCGGCTGGCGGCCTCGAAGTTACTGGCCGACGCCTCCGCCGTGCGTCAGCTCAGCAGCGCCGAGGTCAGCCAGGAGCACGCCGAGGCGCACCGCCATACCGAACAGTGGATCTTCAAGGGGGGCACGGGCACCTACCTGCGCGCGGTCACGCTCAAGGAGTGCATCAAGCACGCCCGGAAAGAGCACCGCCCGCTACGCATGCGGCTGGAGATCATCGATCCGACGAACGAGACACTGTGCACGGCGTATGCCCAGTTTCGCTCGGCATTGGCGGCCGGTCCGGACGGCACCGGGGAGATCTGGACCTTCGAACGCACCCGCAAGGAGGCTTTCGCCACGATCCTGGCCGCCTGCTGGTATCGCCAGCGCTTCCCCTTCCTCACGATCGAGGTCGGTCTGTCCGAGATGATGACCACGTTCCGCTGGGACCTCTCCTCCGATAACGTGATCATGACGCAGGATGACCAGTCCAGCCCGGCGCTGATGTTCGCGAAGGGCAAGCCTTACTACCGGGCCTACAGCCGGGAACTGGAAGCCAGCTTCAGGCAGGCGCGACGGGTCGACCTCGAGCGGGCTATCGGGCTACAGCTCAGCACAGAACCGACCATCGACGAGACACGAAAGCTGTTCACCATGCTGGAGCTGGATCTGCCGCGCTCGTTCACCGACAGCGATGTCTCCGATGTCATCGCCAAGGCCATCCAAGCCAAGAATCCCTACCGATGATCGCGATGACAGCCTATGGCAGCCTCCGTCGAGCCATGGGCGGTGGCGGCGCCCGGCGGGACATACCGCGGTGGGCATCCGGTGTCCTCGGTGAGATCGCTCACAACCGCACCGGCGTCGTCGGGGTGCGGCACCCGCTAGGGTTCGTGTGCCTTCCCGTCGAGCGCACCGGCGAGGCAGGGGTCTGTGTGCACGTATGGGGCGACAACCTCGCGCGCGCGAGCCCGACTACGTCGACGATGCATGCCCACAGCTGGGACCTGGTCAGCTACGTGCTGTACGGCAGGGTGCGCAACAAGATCATCGATGTTACCGATGCACCGGACAATGCCGCATATCGCGTTTTCGAGGTACGAAGCAGCGGAGACATCGACGAGTTGCGCGAGACCCCGCGGCTGGTTCGCAGCGAGATCAGAGCTACCGAGCTCAAGACCCCGGGTGAGATGTACTCTCTGCCCGCAGGGGTCTTCCACACCACAGTGGTCCACGGTGACGCGGCTACGGTGGCGCTGGGCAACAGTCGTCGGGGGATGATGGACCTCTCACTCGGCGAGATCAACAGGAAGACCCATCGGATACGGCGGCAACTCTGTGATCGCGACGAAACCGCCCACGTGGCCCGTGTGGCCACCGAATGGCTCGCGAGGATCTGCATCATCGACCAGGAGCACTGATGGGACTTGCGAAGACCGTGACCACGGTGGACATCGAACGAGCCCGTAGCGTCGCGGTGAGGGCAGCCGAAGCGGCGGGAGCGCTGCTGCGTGAGGCAGCCACCAGGGACCTCAACGTCCGCATCAAGGGTGCCGGCGGTGATATCGTGACCGAGCTCGACCTGGCCGCGGAGCGCCTGATCGTCGGGCATATCCGCGACGCCTTTCCCCGTCACCAGATCATCGCCGAGGAGTCCGGTTTTTTCGACGCCGACGACAGTTCCTGGGTGTGGCTGGTGGACCCGCTGGACGGCACCAACAACGTGGTCATCGGCCTGAGTGCGTTCGTCGTGGGCATCGCTTTGTGCGAGAACAAGGTACCGGTGCTGGGCGTCGTCCACGACCCGGTGGCCGGCCACACCTGGTCCGCGGTCCGCGGTCACGGGACACGCGGTCCGGGCGGCACGACGGTATGCCCGCCCTACCAGCGTGCCTCGTGCGGACCGGTGCTGGCGTGGACACAGGGCCACAGCGTAGCGCGGACCGACGATACGGCCAGGGCGATGCGGATAGTCCTCGAGTCGGGCGCGAAAAGGGTGCTGCAGCTGTGGGCGCCGTTGCTGTCCTGGGTGATGCTGGCGCGCGGAGACATCGACGGGTTCGTGGGTTACCGGCCCGAGGCGGTCGACCTATCCGCCGGCAGCCTGATAGCGCAGGAGGCCGGAATCGTGGTGTGCGGCCTGGACGGCTCTGCTTTCGACGAGCGTATCGACCTTCCCGAGGAAGACCGCAGCTTCGTGGCCGGACGTCCGGAGGCCATCCTCGACCTGCTTGCCTTGGTCCGCACCGCGCAGCGGGTCACCATCAGTGGAGTCACCGAATGAGCAACGTCACCGGATGAGCAGCAGGGCCCCGACACCCACCGCCAACGCCACTACCGCCAGGCCGAGGCCGGTGAGCACGAACTTGCGCAGCGGGACACGAAGACCATGATCACGGCAGGACTCCAGGCACAGCAATGTCGCCAACGACGCCCAGGGCGTGACGATCGGACCCACGTTGGTACCGATGAGCAGAGCCAACAACTGATCGCTGTTCGCCGCGGGGACGACCGCCTCTCCTGCGGTATAGGCGGGCAGATTGTTGAGCACGTTGGATAATCCGGCGCCGGCCACCGCGGCCCGATACGAACCGATCACGTTGTGATCGGTGCCGATGAGCGCGGTCATGACCTCAGCCAGGCCATACCGGCTCAGCGTCGGAACCACCAGGAACAGCCCGGTGACGAAGACCAACAGCTGCCAGGGAACCAGGTTCAGCCGCAGCTTCCCGCGGTCGAGGACCAAGAAGGCGACCACGACGACCAGCGCGGCGGCGGCGGCGGAGTAGCCGATCTGATCGTGGATGAACGGGATGGCGAGGATGAACAACAAGCAGGCCACCCCCGCGACCCCGAACAGGATGCGTTGTCTGGGCTGACCGAGCTCCAGCGGCGGCGGTGGAACGTAGCGAGCTGCGCCCCGCTCTCCCCGACGCCAGTAGAAAACCCAGAGAAAGAACATGGTCACCACGACCGCGGCCAGTTGCGGAAGCCACATCCGGGCGGCGAATGCGGGCGCCGCGAGCGCCACCCGGTCAGCGGCGAGCAGGTTGGTGAGGTTCGAGACAGGAAGAAGCAGACTCGCGGTATTGGCCAGCCAGAGGGTTGTCATCGCGAGCGGGAGGGCGGCGATCCGCGCCTTGGGCGCAAGGGCCAGCATCACCGGAGTGAGCAACACAGCCGTGGTGTCGAGGTTGAGGACCATCGTCGTCAGAGAGGCGAAGGCCACACAGAGCAAGAACAACGCCAGGTAGTCGCCCCGCCCCACGATCGCCATCCGGGTCGCGATGACGTCGAAGACCTGCGCCTGCCTGGCGAGCTTGGCCAGCACGATCACGCTGCCCAGGAACAACAGTAGAGGCGCGATCCGCCGTAGGTTGCCCTCGGCCTGCGCGGCCGGCAACAGCCCGGTGAGCACGCACAGGATCCCAACGATGAGCAGCCCGATCCTGACCCAGTCCAGCACGCCGGGCTTGCGCAGCAGTGCGCGCAGGCCCCGAGGTCGCTGGGCGGCATCCCCCTGGATGGGCGCAACACGCCCTGGCACACACGACATGATCTTGGGTCACCTTCGTCAGCGCAAGGACTCGATGCGCGTCATACTGATGGTATGCGGTTGGACTCGGACTCTCCGATCGACTTCTTCATCAGCTACTCACCGGCCGACGAGCGCTGGGCCACCTGGATCGCCTGGCAGTTGGAGGCCGCTGGGCACCGTACACTCCTGCAGGCATGGAGCTTCGTTCCAGGTACTAACTTCATCGACTTCATGGATCGCGGCGTGCGGGATTCCGCCGTCGTCGTGGCCGTGCTGTCCCGCAACTATCTCAAGTCGCACTACGGACGTATGGAGTGGCAAGCCGCACTGCGCACCGACCACACAAAGCTCGTCACGATCCGCATCGATGACTGCCCGCTGGAGGGTCTGCTCGCCACCATCACCTACCTGGATCTGGTGGGGATCACCGACCCCGACATGGCCCGGGAACAGCTGCTGACCCGTCTGCGTCACGCGCTGGAGGGGCGGGCCAAGCCCGCCCGGGAGCCGATGTTCCCGGCACATCAGGGCACACTGATCGAGATATCGCCCCCCGGTGCGGAAAAGACATCCCAGCACCATCCGGAAACCGGCCACGCACCCACGCCGCCGCAGCCGCCCGAGCCGCTGCGCAGTCGCCGTATCCCGCAGACGCCCCCTTCCTATCCGCGCGCCAGCCCCGCCGTAACAGCCTCGCGCGAGACGATCGCGCTGCTGCACGTGCCTGGGCCCCGGTTCGGACGGGGCATCGCCGATCATCTCACTGCCCGTGACCTCCAGTCACGGATCTGGGCCAATGTGACACAGCTGACCGATGCCGGCGCGCCGGCTCCCGACCTGATCCTCGTCACCGGCGACCTCATGGAGTCCGGTCGACCGCGTGAGCGGGACGACGCGCTGACGTTTCTCACCGGACTGCGGGTACTGCTCGGGCTGGAACCCGACCGGTTGCTCATCGTCCCCGGCAGCCACGACGTATCCAGGGACGCCTGCCATGGCTACTTCCTCCAGTGCGCGGCCAGGGACATCCAACCCCAGCGACCCTACTTCCTCAAGCTGGAGCATTACGCACAACTGTTCGACGAGCTCTATCAGGGCCTCGACGGGCCGCTCTTCGACACCGCGCAGCCGTGGACGCTGTTCGCCGTGCCGGGGCTCCGAGTGGCCATCGCGGGCCTGAACTCCACGATGTCCGTCACTCACCGACCGGAGGACGACTACGGCTGGATCGGCGAGGAACAGGCCGCCTGGTTCGCCAAGCGACTGCGACCATTGGAAGAATCCGGATGGCTGCGGGTCGGGATCATCCGCCACGATCCCGACCCGGGCGGCGGATCGGCCGGTTCCGACCCAGCCCTGCTGCTGCGTGACACCGGGACGCTCGACCGGTTGCTCGGACCCCGCCTCAACATGCTCCTGCACGGCCCGGGTCCGGGTGGCACGAGCATCGGCTTCCTGGGCTCCGGCCTGCCGGTGGTGCCCGCGACCGGCCCCGGTCAGGAAGAGATCATCCAGGTGACCGTCGACGGTTTGCGGCGCTTCTCGGCCTACGGCGACGGCGCCGGGAGGGAACCGGCACTCCTCAGACATGAGTGGCACGCCATCGGCGGCACCTTCCCCACGACCACGGCGGAGACACTCGACGCGGTCGACGGTGAGCCCGTACCGGAGCGTCTCGCGCCGACTCCCACCGCCGACCCGCAGAGCCTGCTGCTGGACCGCATCGAGGAGGTCTGCGAGACCCGGTATGAGCACGTCAAGATCCGCCGCATCGAGGCGGATCCACCCCATCTGCTGGTCACCCACCGCGAGGAGGGCTTCAACCCCCAATGGCGGGTGGGCGCTCACGTGGGCGAACCGAGCCGGGAGGTCCTCGAGGCTTTCCTCCGGCATGAGCCCGGTCTCGGTTCGGAACTGGTCTACCAGGGCCCCGCACCCGCGCAACGGCTCCGGGAGGAGGCGCTGCGCCGGGGAGTGCGGCTGCGCAGCTTCCTCGAGTTTCAAGGCCTGCTCGACCTGAGCGGCTACCTCGGCAGGCAGACGACCCGGCTGCGTACCGACCCCCGCTACCCGCCGACCCTGTACGTGCCGCAGCGCTTCCGGGAGCTGCATCGCAGCGACCAGACCATCCGCGACGACCTGGCGGAAGAACTCGTGCGTCTGGTCACGTCCGATTACGCACGGTTCGTGCTGCTGCTGGGTGACTTCGGGCGCGGCAAGACATTCGCGCTGTACGAGGTGGCCCGGCGCATCGCCGAGACGACCCCGCACCTGATCCCGATGCTGATCGAGCTGCGAGAGCTGGACAAGGCGCACTCGGTGCACGGTCTGGTGGCCGCCCACCTGGCCAACCACGGCGAGGAACTGATCGACCTGAAGGCCTTCCACTACATGCTGCGGGAGGGTCGGATCGTCCTGCTGTTCGACGGCTTCGATGAGCTGGTCACCCGGATCACCTACGACCGTGCCACCGAGCACCTGGAGACACTGCTGGAGGCCGTCCAGGACCGGGCGAAGATCGTGGTGGCCAGCCGCACGCAGCACTTCAAGTCCGACACCCAGGTGTTCACGGCACTGGGTGAACGAGTAGGTGCGCTGTCCAACCGGTGGATCTTCAGCGTCGAGGACTTCACCCAGACCCAGATCCGCGGCTATCTCGTCAAATGCTACGGGGACGACCAGCGCAAAGCCGACACCCGGCTGAATATGATCAAAAATATTCAGGACCTGCTCGGCCTGTCCCAGAATCCGCGCATGCTCAGTTTCATCGCCGACCTGTCCGAGGATCGGCTGCGCGCGGCCGCCGACGCACGGCACACGATCAGCGCGGCCGGGCTGTATCGGGAGATCTTGGAGTCCTGGCTGAGCTATGAGGCGACCCGCGCTGCCAGTCGCCCGGGCACCGCGGTCACCCTGCGCCTCGATGACCTGTGGCAGGCCGTGACCACGCTCGCCCTGCACCTGTGGGAGTCCGGCGAGCCCTACCTGCGGCTCGCCCAGCTCACCGAGGTGGCACAGGCGCTGTCCGGCCTCGCCGAGAGCCGGCTGTCCCCCGACCAGACGGCCCACGCCATGGGCCGGGGCAGTCTGCTGGTGCGCACCGAGGAGGGTCTGTTCGGTTTCATCCACAGCTCGGTGGCGGAGTGGCTGGTTGCCAACAGAATCGCCAGACAGCTCAACTCGGGCACCCTCGCGCCCCCGGAACTGCAACGGCGCGCGCTGTCCAAACTGACCACCGACTTCCTCTGCGACCTCGCCGACACCCGTGCCTGCCAGGCATGGGCGGACTCCGTACTCACGAACGCCGACGCCAACGAGATGGCACGGACCAACGCCCTGAAGGTGAGCACCCGGCTGCGCACCCCGCCGACGGCCGACCTGCGCGGCGCGTCGTTGAAGGGCGAGGACCTCTCCTACCGTGAGCTCCAGGAGGTCGACCTCACCGACGCCGACCTCACCGGCGCCCGCCTGGTGGGCGCCGATCTCCGGCACGCGATCCTGCGCCACGCTCGGCTGGTGGGGGCCCGGCTGGACGAGGCACAGCTGACCGGTGCCGACCTCACCGGCGCCGACCTCCGCCGCGCCCGGTTGTCGCGCGCCGACCTCAGCGGCGCGACCGTGGCCGGAAGCCGGTGGACCCGGGCGGCGCTGATCGACACCACGGGCATTCCCGACGCGTCGGAGCTGCACGGGGCGGCGGTGGCGCCCGGTAGCCCGGTCGAAACGGAGTTCTCGCCGGCCTCGATCGGGGTACGGCACGGCTTCGACGCCGCGATGGGCCGGCTCCCCCGGGTCCTCGACTACAGCCGGGACGGTGACATGCTGGCGATCGGCAACGATGACGGCGGCGTACTCATCTGCGACACCACGACCGGTCAGCCGCTACGCACCCTGCAGGGACATCGCGGACGCGTCTTCTCGGTGACCTACGGCGAGGACATCCTGGTCACCGGGTCGACCGACAGCACCGTGCGCATCTGGGATGCGGCCACCGGTCGCTGCCGGCATGTCCTCACGGGACACAAGCAATGGTCATGGCCGGTGGTGATCAGTCCTTCCGGCGCGGAGGTGGCCACCGGGGATGCCGACGGCGTGTTACGGCTGTGGGACATCGCGAGCGGCTCGCTGCGGCGTGAGTTCCCCGGCAGCCGCGGCCTCATCTTCAGCCTGGCCTTCAGCGGTCAGCTGGTCGCGGTCGCCCACCGGGACGGGAGCGTTCGCTGCTGGGACGCTTCGACCGGCGTCCTGCACGGTGAGCTCACCAGCGAGGCCGGTCCGGTGTACCGGGTCGCTTTCAACCCCTTCGGAGACATCCTGGCCGCCGGCGGCCAGGATGGGTCGCTACGTCTGTGGGACCCCTCGACCTGCCGCCCGCTCCTCCCGCTGCAAGGCCATACCGGACGCGTCTACACGCTGGCGTTTCACCCGAGCGAGCCGTTGCTCGTCAGCGGTGACACCGACGGGGGTGTGCGGGTGTGGAACACCACGACCGGCCGGCTCCACCACGCGCTGAGCGGCCACGATGCCGCGATTTACTGGGTCACCTTCAGCCCGTCCGGGGATCTGGTGGCCACCGGGGACAGCGCAGGAGCGGTACACCTGTGGGATAGCGCGACCGGCCGGCTGCGCCACGCGCTGGTCGGGCACACCGGGTCGGTCTGGCCGTTCGTGTTCCGCCGCGACGGGGCGCAGCTCGCCATCAGTGACGACCAGTTCACCACCCGGTTGTGGGACCCGGCCACGGGCCAGTGCCGGCACACCCTGACCGGCCACGGACGGCAGGTGACCTCGGTACGGTTCAGCGCGGACAGCTCGATGCTCGCCGCGAGCGGTAACGACGGCGTGGTCCGGCTCTGGGATCCGACGACCGGTCGACAGCTGCGGCGGCTCCCGGGCACGGACGACCGACTGGTCATGCTGCAGACCGCGATCTTCAGCCCGTCCGGGCACCGTCTGGTCACGGTGAGCAACGACGGGCGGCTCAACCTGCTGAACCTGGACACCGATCGCTACGAACGGCACCTCGACGTCGTGTCCGCGCCCATCTGGGCGGTGGCTTTCAGCCCGTCCGGAGAAGAGCTGGCCACCGCGAACGACGACGACACGGTCCGGCTGTGGTACCGCGCCACCGGGCGGCTGGTGCACACCCTGGCCGAGCATCGCGGCCGGGTGCGGTCGATCGCGTTCAGCGCCGACGGTGCCCTGATCGCCACCGGGTGCGACGACTCGGCGATCCGGCTCTGGGACGCGGAGTCCGGAAAACTGATTCGGACCATGCGGGGCCACAGCGACCGGGTCTACGCCGTCGACTTCGGCGACGGCATGCTCGCCAGCGCTTCCTGGGACAGAACGGCCCGTGTCTGGGACGTACAATCCGGAGAGCTGCTGCATGAGCTGAAACAGCACACGCAGCGGCTGTGGACGGCCGCGTTCAGCCCTTCGGGAAACCTGCTGGCCACAGCTGGGGACGATCTCGTCGTCCGGCTATGGGACCCGCAGTCCGGACGAAACCTGCATACCCTGACAGGGCACACCCGCAGCGTGTGGTCGGTGACGTTCAGCCCGTCAGGGGACTTACTGGCGACCGGCGGCGACGATGGGACCACCCGTCTGTGGTCCGTCACCAACGACGAGCCAGTCGCGCGACTGACCCTGCTCGGGCTACCCGAGGGATGGGCGGCCCTGGCACCGGACGGCCGCTACAAGCTCGAGGGCAATGTCGGCGGACAGTTCTGGAACGTGATCAACATGTGTCGGTTCGAGACCGGCGAACTGGACTCCTACCTACCGGAGGTCCGCCAGCTGGCGCTCGAAACCCCGTTTCTGAGCGAGAACACACCGTAATTCTCTGTGCAGGTGCCGTAGGCACTCATGCCGAACACGGCCAGTTCCCTCAGCAGGCCGCTGAACGAACGAGGTGCGGGGAGACCGTCGAAGTCAACGCGATGGTCGTGATCATGTGGCCATGCCAGCGTCACGTGCGGGTTGAAGCGGTCGTGCCCACCATTCTCCTCATCGGCAACCTCATCATAGCCATACCTCAACAGCTGTTGCCGTCTCGAGTCCTCCCGCGACGCGTCATCCACCAGGTCGCGAATTCGAGTGCCGGCCGGATCCACCTCGCGCAGACGTCCTCGGCGGAGTGGTTCGACCGACCTGATCACGGCACGTTGAAGATCGCACCACGCCGGCGACTTGGTGAAGTACACCTCTACCGCGCCGTGCGGATTATGACGGTACTCCGCTCCTTCCGCATCGAGGACCGGCAGCGTCGTCGCCAGCCGTTCGACCACACGTACGACTGCGCTCACCTCCGCGTCCGCTACGGTGAGCATGAACAGCGACACATGCGGCTCGCACTCTCCACCCTCCCCCGGAAACGGTTTACCGAGCTGAAAACGCGACGCCGACCCTCCCGCCCTCATCTTCTCGGCCACAAGGCCGCTACACGCGACAGCCTGCCTGCGCAGACTGCGCGGCATGACAAGCACGATATCAAGGGGAACAAGCGCCATCGGCGGAGCTTACGTCACTCCCGTAACCCACCCGCATGCGACATCGACGACTCACCACCGGTGACCACCGGCCACCAGGTGACCCGTCCACCGCCCTCGCCCACAGCGCGGTATTCGCCCGGCGAGCCCAGGCCGCGGTCGTCGCCGGACACGCGGGGACGCCAGGAGGCTCGCCACCCCAGGCACCGGTAGACTCACTCGGTTGCTGGTAAAGTCACCCGGCTTATGGAACGACGGTCCCGCAGACCGAGCGTCTCCGGTAATCTCGCCTTCGTGCACTCGCTGCTGACCAAGCGCCGAGCGGTCGATTTCTGCCGCTTGCACAGCAGTCTCTGTCAGCTGCCCTGACCGGGCGGTGCCTCCCGCGCGCTCACTGGTGAGCAGCCGGGCCACCGCCCTGACCTCCGGATATCCCGCCCGCCTCGGTCAGGAGCAACCATGACCCAACCCCGCCTGGCGGCTGGTGGCGCCACTGTGCGGCCGGGGAGCACCGCGCCGGGGACCACCAGCTATAGAACAACGCCAAACACAGAACGAGGAGCTGTCGCATGAGCCGTGAAGACGTCCTGGTCACGCCGGACTGGGCAGAGCAGAACCTGAACACCGATGGCATCGTCTTCGTCGAGGTCGACGAGGACACCACCGCCTACGACGCGGGGCACATCCCCGGGGCGGTGAAGATCAATTGGAAGACCGAGCTGCAGGACCCGGTGATCCGCGACTTCGTGGACCGGGGAGCGTTCGAAAAGCTGCTGTCGGACAAGGGCATCAGCAATGATGACACCGTGGTGCTCTACGGTGGCAACAACAACTGGTTCGCGGCCTATGCCTACTGGTATTTCAAGGTCTACGGACATCGTGACGTCCGGCTGCTCGACGGCGGACGCAAGAAGTGGGAGCTCGACGGTCGCACCCTGACCACCGACGAGGTGAGCCGACCGGCCACCAGCTACACCGCCCAGGAACAGGACACCTCGATTCGGGCGTTCCGCCAGGAGACGGTCGACGCGATCGGCACCAAGAACCTGGTCGACGTCCGCTCGCCCGACGAGTTCTCCGGCAAGATCCTGGCGCCGGCGCACCTGCCACAGGAGTCCGCACAGCGTCCGGGACACATCCCCACCGCGCTGAACGTGCCATGGTCCAAAGCGGCCAACGAGGACGGCACCTTCAAGTCCGACGACGAGCTGCGGGCGCTGTACGGGGCGGCCGGACTGGACGAGAGCAAGTCGACCATCGCCTACTGCCGGATCGGCGAGCGCTCCAGCCACACCTGGTTCGTGCTGCACGAGTTGCTGGGCCTGCCCGATGTGAAGAACTACGACGGTTCCTGGACCGAGTACGGCTCGCTGGTCGGCGCGCCGATCGAGCTCGGCAGCAAGGGCTGATCCCCATGTGCGGAGCACCAGATCAGACTCAGAGCGGAGCACCAGATCAGAACCAGTGCGGGGCACCAGATCAGAACCAGGAACTGCCGCCCGGAACGGACCTGAGCAAGCACACCGTGCTGACCGGCACGGTGCGAACGGCCGGGGAACCCTCCGGAGGCAGCCCCGTGGGAGGTGCTTTCGTCCGGTTGCTCGACGGCACCGGGGAGTTCACCGCCGAGGTGGTGTCCTCAGCCTCCGGGCAGTTCCGTTTCTTCGCCGCCCCGGGTCCCTGGACGATCAGAGCCCTACACCGCTCCGGCACCGGGGAGCGGCCCGTGACCGCCGACGCCCCGGGCCTGTTCTCGGTCGACGTCACCGTGTCCTGAGCCCATCGCGCGGGCTGAGCGGGGTTATCCGGTACCGGATAACCCCGCTCAGCCCGCTCATTGCCGTGGGGGCCGCTCGGTGGCGAGGGCGGCGGGGAGGGCGATCTCGAGGGAGGTCATCAGGTCGTCGGGGGTGGGGGCGCGGTGGGGGTCGAGCAGCAACTGAATCTGCAGGCCCTGGTACACCGCGATGAGGAACGAGGCGACCTGCCGCGCGGTGGAGTCGGACAGGCCGGCGACCGAGGCGCGCACCATGTCGGCCACCGTGGCGCGGGCCCGCTCGTGGCACTCGGCGAGCTGGGCACGCAGTTCCGGCACCCGCTCGGCCTGGGCCAGCGCCTCGACGAAGGCCACTTTCAGCGGTCGGTGCTGCTCGACCGTGCGCACCAGCGCCTCCCAGGAGGCTCGGACCCGCTGCAACGGTGTCGCGCTGGGATCGGCGAACACGATCCGGGTGATCTGCCCGATGTACTCGTCGAAGCATCGCTGCAAGGCCTCGTTGAGCAGCGCCTCCTTGGACCCGAAGTGGTAGCTGATCGAGGCGAGGTTGGTGTCCGACGCGGCCACCAGATCCCGTGCCGTGGTGCGCGCGTAGCCCCGTTCCAGCAGGCAGCGTCGAGCGCCGTCGAGCAACGCCTCCCGATGTCCCATGACTGACGATACTACCGGAATTAGACAAACGTATGTATAGTGCGCGGATATGGTGTGCACGCTGCCCCCCGGGCCGCCGCTGCCGGGACTGCTGCAGGCCGGTCTGATCTGGTTCGATCCCGTCCGCTTCGCGCAAACCTGCCACCGGCGCTACGGCGACCTGTTCACGGTCCGGGTACCCGGCATAGGCACGCTCGTCTACCTGGCCGACCCGGCTGACATCAGGTCGGTGACCCGCGGTGACCCGTCGATCTTCCACGCGGGGGAGGCGGCCGCACCGCTGAGCCAGATCGTGGGGACGAAGTCGTTGCTCATGCTCGACGACGGCGAGCACCGGCGCAGCCGCGGGATGATGCTGCCGGCGTTTCACGGTGACTCGGTGCGCGGGCAGGTCGCCGAGATGGTCGCCATCACAGCCGAGGAACTCACCCGGTGGCCGGTGGGCGAGCGGTTCCCCTTGTACCCCCGGATGCAGCGGCTCACCCTCGAGGTCATCCTGCGCACCGTCATCGGGGTGCGCGACGAGCGCCGGCTCACCGCACTGCGGGTAGCGTTGCCGCCCATGCTGGAGATCGGCTCGCCGGTGGAGCTGATCCCGCCGCCGCGGGTGCTGCTCCGCTTCGGCAGATGGCGCCGCCGCGCGCAGCGCAGGGCTGCCGCGCTGGCGCTGCTCACCGACGAGATCGTCCGCTGCCGCGCCGACCCGCAGCTGAAGCAGCGGACCGACGCGCTGGCGATGTTGGTGCGCAGCGTCGAGGACGCCGGGGCGCCGATGGCCGACGACGAGCTCCTCGATCAGCTCGTCACGCTGCTGCTGGCCGGACACGACACCACGGCCACCGCGCTGTCCTGGGCCTTTGAGCGGCTCACCCGCCACCCCGCGCTGCTGCACCGCACCGCGCGAGCCGCCGAGGACGGCGACGACGCCTGGCTCGACGCGGTGTGCAAGGAGAGCCTGCGAGTGCGACCGGTGGTCTTCGAGTTCGGTCGCAAACTGACCGCACCGGTGCAGCTGGCCGGGTATCGCATTCCGGCCGGCACCATCCTGGCGCCCAGCATCAACCTGGTGCACCACAGCGGCCAGCACTACCCCGACCCGGAGGAGTTCCGGCCGCAGCGGTTCCTCGATCAGCGGCCCGACCCCGCCGTCTGGCTGCCCTTCGGTGGCGGGGTACGCCGCTGCCTCGGCGCTACCTTCGCCCAGGTCGAGATGCGCACCGTGCTGCGGGAGGTGCTGCGCGGGGTCGAGCTGTCCCCCACCACCGCGCCGGATGAGCCGGTGCGGCCCCGCCACGTGACCATGGTGCCGCGCCAGGGGGCGATGGTGACCGTGCGCCGCCACATCGCCGCCGCTGACCGCGCCACCACTGCGTGAGATGCTCATGGCAGGGTTATAGCCTGCGCACGGTCGGTAACTGGGCACGGTCGGTAACTGGGGAGGCACGGCGATGGGTCGGGTCGCGATTCTTCTAGCGGCGGGAGCGGTGATGATCGGCGCGCTCGGTGGCTGCGGACACGGCGCCGGCGCAGCGCCCAGCCCCAGCCCGGCTGGCGCGTCGGCGGCGCGGGGGCAGGCACCGGCACCGGCCGCGCCGACCGTCCGCACGATCAGCATCACGGTCCGCGGCGGGAAGGCCAGCGGCGAGACCGGCCAGGTCATGGTGCCGTTGGGTACCCCGCTCGTCGTGTCGGTGAGCAGCGACGTGGCCGACGAGATCCACGTGCAGGGTTACGACCGCAAGGCCAGGGTTCCGGCGGGCACCACCGCGTCGGTCACCTTCACCGCGAACGCCCCCGGCGTCTTCGAGGTGGAACTGGCGAGTTCCAAGCTCGCACTGCTCCAGCTGCGAGTGAGCTGACGGAGGTGATCACGGTTTGGGTGCCGTCGGCGACACGACAGGTCGCCGACGGCACACAGATGGTGATCAAGCGGCGAGGGGCTATGATCTCGTGAGTGACAGGCGGCCCCAACGGTTCCCACGGCGACAAGGCAGTATGGGCTGCTGCGGAGCGCGCGCGCAGCGCTGGCGTCCGTAACCTTCCCGAGTTCACCGACCTGCCGATTCCCGGCGACACCGCGAACCTGCGGGAGGGGCCCGAGCTGCACCCGCGCTGCCTGATGCTGCTGCCGCTGGTCGGCGTCTGGCGCGGCGAAGGCGAGATCGTCTACCCGACCATCGACGGGCCGTACCGCTTCGGCCAGCAGGTGGTGTTCTGCCACGACGGACGGCCGTTCCTGCGTTATGAGTCGCGGGCGTGGCTGCTCGACGACGCCGGCGAGGTGATCCGACCGGCGGCCCGGGAGACGGGGTTCTGGCGGCCCCAAGCCGATGACACCATCGAGCTGCTCGCCGCGCACGGGACCGGCATCGTGGAGCTCTACTACGGTCGGCCGCGCAACCAGACCTCGTGGGAGCTGGCCACCGACGCGGTGGTGCGGAGCTCCTCGGCCAAGGAGGTCAGCGGGGCGCACCGGCTCTACGGCATCGTCGAGGGCGGTGACCTGGCCTACGTCGAGCAACGCGCGATGGTCGGCCAACCCATGCAGCCGCACGTGTCCATCCGCCTCCGCCGCGTGGTGGGCTGACCCCTCCGGGCATGGGGTGAGCTGACCCCTCCGGGCATAGAGCGGCCCCCGGGGCGGTGCGCCCGAGCGGGACCACTGCTCGGGCATCCCCGGGGGCCGGGTGACTGCCTTGGATTCGCCAGCCGCCTCTCCGGTCCGCCGTTGTCGTCAACGCCGTCCAGCTGGAGGTGGCCTTCCACGGCCGTCGGCGGCTCTAGCTGACAGCCACCTCACGAGTCCTATAGCCGTTCAACCTTGGACCACCTCCTTTCCCGTGTGCTTGCACGCTAACCCCGCCGCGGCGGGGTTAGCAACGTCCGTGCCGGCCGAACTCGGCAGGCACTCCAGGCGGGACCTCCCGTGCGGTGGACCCGCCGCTCAGAGCGTTAAGTACACGTTCGAGCGCAGCACGCGGCGCTACCATCATGGTTGTGGACACCAGCCTGCGCCGCACGCTGCACGAGCGGGGGATGCGGATGACCCCGCAGCGGCAACTTGTGCTCGACGCCGTGCGGGAGTTGCAGCACGCCACCCCGGAGCGGATCTGCGAGCACGTCCAACGTCTCGCGCCGGCGGTGAACATCACCACCGTCTACCGCACCCTCGACCTGCTCGAGGGTCTGGAACTGGTGCGGCATACCCACCTCGGGCACGGTGCGCCGAGCTACTCCACCCACGCGCATGAGCACGTCCACCTGGTGTGCCACCGATGTGGAGAGGTCACCGAGATACCCCCCGAGGAGCTCACCGACCTCACCGAGCGGTTGCGGGAGCGGTTCGGGTTCATGCTGGACCCCAGCCATCTGGCGCTGTCCGGGCGCTGCGCCGAGCACGGCGACGCCGCGGCGGAGGCCAACGGCTTGTGACCTCGCCTCTACTGACGCTTCCCGGTGCGGTACCCCCGCCCGAAGGGTCCCCAGACCCCGGTGTGGCCTGGCACCACGGTGACCCGTTGGGTGAGCAGCGCGCGGCCGAGCGCGACGTCGCGGTGGTGGACCGGTCGCACCGCGAGGTACTCGCCGTGCCGGGTGAGGACCGGTTGAGCTGGCTGCACACCATCACCTCCCAGCACCTGCTCGCGCTCGGCGCGGACGAGCACACCGAGGCCCTGGTCCTGGACATACGGGGACACGTCGAGCACCACGCGGTGGTGTCCCATGTGCACGACACGGTGTGGCTGGACACCGACCCAGGCCGGGCGCGGGGGCTGCTGGCCTACCTGAGCTCGATGGTGTTCTGGTCGAAGGTGGCACCGCGGGATGCGACACCGGAGCTGGCGGTGCTGTCACTGCTGGGCCCTGGCACTGACCGGGTGATCGCGCGGGCCGGCGAGCTGGGCGGGTTCGCCCGTACCATGGCGGGTCGCAGCGACCTGCTGGTGCCCCGCAGCGAGCTCGCAGGCGCCTGGCAGCGGCTCGTCGATGCCGGCGCCACTCCGGCCGGCACCTGGGCCTACGAGGCGATCCGGGTGGCGGCGCTGCGCCCCCGGCTGGGAGTCGACACCGACGAGCGCACCATCCCGCACGAGGTCGGCTGGATCGGCCCCGCGGTGCACCTGGACAAGGGGTGCTACCGGGGCCAGGAGACGGTGGCGCGGGTGTCGAACCTGGGCCGCCCGCCGCGGCGGATGGTGCTGCTCCACCTGGAGTCACCCGAGGCCCTGCCCACCACCGGGGACCCGGTGCGGGCCGGCGAGCGGGTGGTCGGCCGGGTCGGCACGGTCACCACCCACCACGAACTAGGCCCCATCGCGCTAGCCCTGCTCAAACGCTCAGTAGACTCGAACACCCCTCTCCAAGCCGGCAACGCCACCGCGTCGATGGACCCGAACTCCATCCCCCCCGACACCGGCGAACCCCCAGGCCGCGCCGCCCTGCGCCGCCTCCGATCCTGATCTCCCGCATTCAGCGGGCTGAGCGGGGTTGACACACCCCGAATAACCCCGCCGAGCCCGCTGAATGCGCCGGCAGTGGGAGGATGGTCATGTGATCGACCGGCTGTTGGACCCCGCCTACGTCGCGGATCTGGCGACGCTCGGGCTGGCCGAGGTGCGCGCGCGCCGGGACGACGCGGCGCAGGAGGAGACCGACCTGTCCTACCTGCGCCGGCTGCTGCATGCCCGGATCGACATCGTGCGTGCCGAGCAACAGCGCCGCAGCGCGGGTGGCGGCACCGCGGTCGTCGCCGAGCTGGGCCGGATCCTGGCGGTGAACGCCGTGGGGCCGCCCACCGGCTCGGGCCGCCACCAGACGCTGCGGCCCTCACGGGCCGAGGCGCACCGCCGCCGTGTCGAGGCGCTGGTCGCCGATGTCGACCTCTCTGATGTCGGGTCGCGCTCCGACGAGCAGCTCGAGGGCGCTCTGCGGGCCTACCACACGGAGGAGGCGTCGGTATCTCAACGCCGCCGCGCGGTGCAGCACGTGGTGGACACCCTCAACGCCGAGATCGGCTCCCGGTATGCCAGCGGAGCCGCCTCGGTGGACGAGCTGCTCGCCGAGCAACGCCGGCTCACCCAACCGGACAAGAGGGGATCAACCGGAACGGAGCGACCCTAGTGTCTCGTAATAAATAGATCTTTACTGTGAGTTGTCGTTGTCGTCGAGTAGCTTCTTGAAGCCCTGGTGAAGCATGCGGACCTTGGTGATGATCTCGTCCGCAGTCGCGGTCCAGGTGAAGGG
>Ga0213882_10000177_pt1 | contig 26593 bp, 25 predicted proteins | sample BarmaccoBMER_R09_FD_160106 | JGI IMG/M metagenome (GOLD analysis project Ga0213882, IMG submission 160106) | Barbacenia macrantha exposed rock microbial communities from rupestrian grasslands, the National Park of Serra do Cipo, Brazil - ER_R09 ...
TAACGGAGGCGCCCAAAGGTTCCCTCAGCCTGGTTGGCAATCAGGTGTCGAGTGCAAGTGCACAAGGGAGCTTGACTGTGAGACAGACATGTCGAGCAGGGACGAAAGTCGGGACTAGTGATCCGGCACCAGCTTGTGGAAGCGGTGTCGCTCAACGGATAAAAGGTACCCCGGGGATAACAGGCTGATCTTCCCCAAGAGTCCATATCGACGGGATGGTTTGGCACCTCGATGTCGGCTCGTCGCATCCTGGGGCTGGAGTAGGTCCCAAGGGTTGGGCTGTTCGCCCATTAAAGCGGTACGCGAGCTGGGTTTAGAACGTCGTGAGACAGTTCGGTCCCTATCCGCCGCGCGCGCAGGAGACTTGAGGAAGGCTGTCCCTAGTACGAGAGGACCGGGACGGACGAACCTCTGGTGTGCCAGTTGTCCCGCCAGGGGCACGGCTGGTTAGCCACGTTCGGAAGGGATAACCGCTGAAAGCATCTAAGCGGGAAGCTCGTTCCAAGATGAGGTCTCCCACCCCTCGTGGGTTAAGGCCCCCAGCTAGACCACTGGGTTGATAGGCCGGAAGTGGAAGCACCGCAAGGTGTGCAGCTGACCGGTACTAACAGGCCGAGGACTTACCACAAACACGCATCCACTGTGCGGCTCCCAGAGCACGGCCCCGGACACACCACCCCAGGCCACACCAACACCAGCCACACAACTCCACACACGTTACGGCGGCCATAGCGGAGGGGAAACGCCCGGACCCATCCCGAACCCGGAAGCTAAGCCCTCCAGCGCCGATGGTACTGCACCCGCCAGGGTGTGGGAGAGTAGGACACCGCCGAACACCCCCCCACAAAAAAAGGGGGCCCCACCACACCCCGGGGGCCCCCTTTAGCTTAAGCTCTGTGAGTAACGAGAGGATCTGTAACGGTGGCAGCCGGACCGAGTCCGACCGGAGGTGCGGGCCGGACCGTGGTGGTGCACGGTCACGTTGCGAGGCGACAGGTGGCGAAACGCGGCACGGACAGTGACCGTCCGGACCTCCCCGCAGACGTGGATGCCGGCGAGTTGGACCGAGAAGTCCGCAAAGAACTGTCGACACTGCCGAAGGGTCTCGCTGATCTTGTCGGGAGCCATCTGGTGATGGTCGCGCGCACGCTGGAGGAAGACCCGCAGCTGGCCCTTGCGCACGCTCGGTTCGCTCGGAGCAAGGCGAGCCGGGTTGCTTCCGTTCGGGAGGCTGCGGGGCTTGCCGCCTATCACGCCGGGGAATGGTCCGAGGCATTGGCGGAGTTGCGCGCCGCGCGCCGGATGGGTGGTGATCCCGGTCGTCTGGCGGTGCTGGCCGACTGCGAGCGCGCGCTGGGACGGCCGGAGCGTGCCCTGGAGATCGCGCGGAGTCCAGAGGCCGGCCAGCTCGGCCCCGAGGAGGCGGTCGAGCTGCGGATTGTGGCCGCCGGGGCACGGCGCGACCTCGGTCAGTTCGACGCTGCGGTGGTCGCGCTGCAGGGGCCGGACCTGGATGCGGCAGGGGAGGAGTCCTGGCGGGCCAGACTGCGGTACGCATATGCGGACAACCTGCTCGCCGCTGGTCGAGAGCAGGAGGCGATCCGCTGGTTCCTGGCCGCCGCCGAGGCCGACGTCGAGGAAGCGACGGATGCGGCGGAGCGCGCGATCGAACTCAGTGAGCGGCCGGAACGGGAGTGAGCGGGCCGCTGGACGGCTACGATGCAGTGTTGCTTGACCTGGACGGCACCGTGCTCCGGGGAGCCGAGGCCGTGCCGGAGGCGCCGGCGGTGGTCAACGAGGTGCGCCAGGCCGGACGAGCCGTGCAGTTCATCACCAACAACGCATCCCGGGCTCCCGAGGACATCGCCAGGCACCTCACCGAGCTTGGTGTCCCTACCGCTCCGCAGGAGGTCGTCACCAGCGCTCAGGCTGCGGTGGCTTTGCTGATGACGCAGCTTTCCGCTGGCGGCACCGTCCTGGTTGTCGGTACCGAAGCGCTGGTCGCCGCAGTGCGCTCGGCCGGGTTCGGGCCGGTGGCCACGGCATCCGAACGGCCGGCTGCGGTCGTTCAGGGCCACTCTCCGGAGACGGGGTGGGCCCAGCTGGCGGAAGCATGCCTGGCAATCCGCAGTGGCGCGATGTGGATCGCGTGCAATGTCGACCTTACACTACCCACCGAGCGAGGCCTGCTGCCCGGCAACGGCGCCATGGTTGCGGCGTTGCGGGCCGCCACCGACCGGGGGCCCACAGTGGCGGGCAAGCCGGCGCGCCCGCTGCTCGATACGGCGGTGGACCGCATCGGCGCGCGGCGACCCCTGGTGGTCGGCGACCGGCTGGACACCGACATCGCCGGGGCTCGGGCCGTTGGGCTGGATTCGCTGTTGGTGCTCTCCGGGGTCGCTGACGCCGCCGCGCTGCTTGCGGCGCCCCCAGAGCAGCGGCCCAGTCATCTCGGCGCCGACATCCGGGTCTTGCGTGGATCCCTGGAGCGGACCCGGATTCAGGCGCGGCCCGGCTGGCGCGTCGAGTCGTCCGGTGGCGGTCTGCTGCTGCATGGTGAGGGAGCCGCCGACGACCCCCTTGACGCGGTGCGAGCGCTGTGCGCCACCTGGTGGGTCGAGCACACGGGACCGGTGCAGGTGCACGCGCGCGACGACATCGCCGCCGCGGTGTTGGATGTGGTGGGCCTTGGCGAGGTCGTTCGGTGATCGTGGTTCGTCGGTGTTCTCGCCCACTCGGTAGCGTTGGCCCGATAGCGTTAACGGGGATCCGAGTGGCCAGGAGACCAACGAGATGACGTCCCAGCAACCCTCACCCACACCTACCGGTATCACCGAGGCGCTCGCCGGGCTGCGGGATCTCGACGAGCTTCCGACTGCGGACCACGTGGCACGGTTCCGTGTCCTGCACGACTCGCTGACTGCGGCCCTGTCCAGCATCGATGAGGTGTAGGCGGCCCGGAGGTGTGGAGGGGGAGGCTTAGCTGGGGTGGAGGTTTGGATGGGGCGCAGAGCCCGGCTGGACGTGGAGCTGGTGCGGCGCGGTCTGGCCCGATCCCGTGACCACGCCGCCGAGCTCGTCGCGCAGCGCCGGGTCCGGGTCGGTGGGACGACGGCGACGAAACCTGCCACCGGAGTCGACGCGGACACCCCGTTGCTGGTTCGGGCGACGGAGAACGAACCCAGCTGGGTGTCGCGGGGCGCCCGCAAGCTCCTCGGCGCGCTGGATGGCCTCATCGCCGGGGGACCGGACGTAACGGGTCGGCGCTGTCTGGACGCCGGTGCCTCCACCGGTGGTTTCACCGACGTGCTGCTGCACTGCGGTGCCCGGGAGGTGATCGCGGTCGACGTCGGCTACGGGCAGCTCGCCTGGCCCTTGCGCACTGACGAGCGGGTCCAGGTGCATGATCGGACGAACGTGCGGACGCTGCGGCCCGAGGTCATCGGTGGTGCCGTCGATCTGACCGTGGCTGACCTGTCGTTCATCTCCTTGCGTCTGGCGCTGCCGGCCCTGGTCGGATGCACCAGACCGGAAGGTGACCTGCTCCCCCTGGTCAAACCCCAGTTCGAGGTCGGCCGCGAACGCCTGGGCGCCGGCGGCGTGGTCCGTGACCCGCTGCTGCGGGCCCAGGCCATGCTGGACGTGCTGGCGGTCGCCGCCAACCTCGGGCTCCACCTCCTCGACGCCACCGCGAGCCCACTGCCAGGACCGTCCGGCAACGTCGAGTACTTCCTGTGGCTGCGCCATGGTGCGGCTGACCCGCTGCGGCCGGCTGAGGAGCTGGTACACGCCGCCGTGCGGAGGGGGCCGCAATGAGGTTCGGACGTGAGGTTCTGCTGGTGTTGCACACTGGGCACCCGGAGAACCTGCGCACCGCCGAGCAGGTCGCTCACCGGCTGGCCGAGGCGGGGATCGGGCTGCGAGTGCTCGCCGCGGAGACCGCGCATCTCGATCCTGCGCTGCGCGACCATGAGGTGCCTACCGAGCCGGAGGCCGCCGCGGGCGCGGATCTCGTGGTGGTTCTCGGCGGCGACGGCACCCTGCTGCGGGCCGCCGAACTGGCCCGGCCATGCGGCGTTCCGCTGCTGGGGGTGAACCTCGGTCGGGTCGGCTTCCTCGCTGAGGCCGATCTCGACTCCCTCCACCAGGCCGTGCGCGCCATCGTCAACGGTGACTACCTCGTCGACGAGCGGATGACCGTCGACGTCACCGCCAGCCTCAACGGGTCCACGCTCGCTCGGACCTGGGCGCTCAACGAGGCCAGCGTCGAGAAGAGCAGGCGGGAGCGGATCCTCGACGTGGTGCTCGAGGTGGATCGCCGGCCGGTCTCCGAGTTCGGTTGCGACGGGGTGCTCTGTGCCACCCCCACCGGGTCCACCGCCTACGCCTTCTCCGCGGGTGGGCCCGTGGTGTGGCCGGATGTCGACGCGCTCGTCGTGGTCCCCAGTAACGCGCATGCGCTGTTCGCCCGCCCGCTGGTGGTGTCGCCGGACTCAGTGGTCGCGGTGGAGACCGATCCGCGGGGGTACGCTGCGGTGCTCTGCTGCGATGGGCGTCGGACCTTCGCGCTGCCGGCGGGCGCCCGGATCGAGGTGGTCCGCGGCCTCACCCCGGTCCGGTTGGTGCGCCTGCACGACTGCCCCTTCACCGATCGGCTGGTGCGTAAGTTCGAGCTGCCGGTGCAGGGCTGGCGCGGTCCCCGATCGGGCATACCGTCGGGCTGACGGGTGGCTGCCCCCGGGCGCGCGCGGCGCGCTAGGGTGCGGCCCGTGCTCACCGAGATGCGCATCGAGGGCCTCGGTGTGATCGACGAGGCCACCATGGACCTGCACCCAGGCTTGACCGTGGTGACCGGTGAGACCGGAGCGGGCAAGACCATGGTGGTCACCGGCTTGCAGCTGCTCGCCGGCGGACGGGCCGACGCCTCCCGGATCCGGCGCGGCGCCGACCGGGCCATCGTGGAGGGCCGCTTCCGGCCACCAGCGGGCAGCCCGGCGGCCGAGCTGGTCGGCGAGGTGGGTGCCCGCACCGATGAGGACGGCAGCCTGATCGCCAGCCGCACTCTGACCCCGGACGGCCGTTCCCGGGCCCATCTGGGTGGCCGGTCGGTCCCGGCTGGAGTGCTGGCCGAGCTGGCCGAGGGCATGCTCGCGGTCCACGGCCAGAACGACCAGCTGCGGCTGCTGCGCGTCGGCGAGCAGCGGGCCGTGCTGGACCGCTTCGCAGGCGACGCGGTGGCTGGGCCGCTGAGCGCATACCGCCGGGTCCGGGAGCAGTGGCTGCGCTGCCGCGCTGAGCTGGCCACCCGCCGGGATCATTCACGAGAGCTGGCCAGGGAGGCCGACCTGCTCGGTCACAGCCTCGCCGAGATCACCGCCGTTGACCCGCAGCCAGGAGAGGACTCCGCTCTGCAGGCCGAGGCTCGGCGGCTGGCCGACATCGATCAGCTTCGGGATACCGCCGTTATCGCGCAGTCCGCAGTGTGCGGCGCACCGGAGGGTGACCCCGACCAGCCGAGCGCGACCAGCCTGGTGGGACAGGCTCGTCGCCGGCTACACGCGGTGGACGACCCCGCCCTGCGGGCGCTGGGGGAACGCCTGGGGGAGGCCGCCGCGGTGCTCGGCGACGTCGGTGCCGAGCTCAGCGGCTACCTCGAGGCCCTGAACGCCGACCCGACCCGGTTGGAGCAGGTGCTGGCCCGCCAGGCCGAGCTCAAGCGGCTCACCCGCAAGTACGCCGCCGATGTCGACGGTGTGCTGGCCTGGGCGCGGCAGGCCCACCAGCGCCTGGCTGACCTGGACACCTCAGACGAGGCCATCGCGGCGCTGGCGGCCCGGCGTGACGAGCTGGCCACCGAGCTGGCCGGGCACGTCGCCGCCCTCACCGCGGCCAGAACCGCGGCTGCCCGACAGCTCGGGGACGCCGTCACCGCCGAGCTCGCCGGGTTGGCGATGGGCCAGGCCCAGCTGTCCGTGGCGGTCTACCCGTCCCTGGCCGCCGACGGCGACGAGGCCGCATTCACCCTCGCCGGGGCGCGGCTGCGGGCCGGCCCGGATGGTGCCGACGACGTCGAGCTGCGCCTGGCGGCGCACCCCGACGTCGGGTCGCTACCGGTGCACAAGGGCGCCTCGGGCGGTGAGCTGTCCCGCGTGATGCTGGCGCTGGAGGTTGTGCTAGCCGATGCCGACCCGGTACCCACGATGGTCTTCGACGAGATCGATGCCGGGATCGGCGGGTGGGCCGCGGTGGAGATCGGGCGGCGCCTGGCCCGGCTGGCCGGCAGTCACCAGGTCGTGGTCGTCACCCATTTGGCCCAGGTCGCCGCATACGCCGACCGGCATCTCGTGGTGGACAAGGCGGCCCACGCCACCGGACTGACCCGCAGCGGGGTCCGGGAGCTCGACGAGGTGGCCAGGATCAGCGAGCTGGCCAGAATGCTGGCTGGGCTGGGTGACACCGATACCGGGCGAGCGCACGCCGAAGAGCTCTTGTCCGCCGCCGCAGCGGACAAGGCTCGGGAGTGGAGAACAGTGTTATAGCGCCAGTGCCACTCACGGGGCCGCAGACGAGCTGTTCCTCGGCGCGCCTACGCGCCGAGGAACAGCTTCTTTGCCACCATCACCGGCATGAGAATCTCCGGCCTGCTCAGCCGATCCGGCCGTCAGCTGCCCGGGGTGACCGGGCCGGCCAGGGTGGACCGCCGCGCCGAGGCCCTGGTCCGCCGCGTCGGTCACGGCGACGTCGCGGTGTTCGACCAGGTCGACCTCGACCGCAGAACCGCCGACGCGCTGGTGGCCGCCGGGGTCGCCGGGGTGGTCAACGCCGCACCGTCGATCTCCGGTCGGTTTCCGAACCTGGGTCCCGAGATCCTCATCTCCGCGGGCGTCGTCTTGGTCGACGGAGTCGGCGCGGAGGCGTTGCGGATCAAGGACGGCAGCCGGCTGAGGCTGCACGAAGGCCGGGTGTACGTCGGGGACACCGAGGTTGCTCACGGCACTGAGCAGACCGCCAACTCGATCGCCGACCTGATGATCGAGGCTAGGTCCGGGCTGTCCGCTCAGCTCGAGGCGTTCTCGGCGAACACCATCGAGTTTCTTCGGCACGAGCGTGCCCTGATCATCGATCGGGTAGGTGTGCCCGATGTCGAGGTCCCGATCCGCGGCCGGCAGGTACTGGTAGTGGCCGCCGGCTACAACCACACCGCCGACCTGGCCGCGCTCAGACACTTCATCCGGGAATACCGCCCGGTGCTGATCGGTGTCGAGGCGGGTGCTGGCGCGCTGCGCGCCGCTGGGCATCGACCGCACCTCATCGTCGGCGACCCCTGCCAGGTCGAGACCGATACGCTGAAGTCAGCCGACGAGGTCGTGGTGCCCGCCCAGCCTGACGGCTTCGCTCCCGGGCTGGAGCGGATCCAGGACCTGGGGATCGGCGCGGTGACCTTCCCTGCGGTGAGCAACCCGGAGGATCTCGCCCTGCTGCTGGCCGAGGCGCACGGCGCCGAGCTCGTGATCACCGTCGGGTTCCAGGCCACCCTGCACGAGTTTCTCGATCGGGGGCGCTCCGGGTCCAACCCGTCGACGTTTCTCACCCGGCTGAGGCTGGGCGGCAAGCTTGTCGATGGTCATGCCGCCGCAGCCTTGTATCGCAGCCGGGTGTCGGCGGGCGCCGTGCTGCTCATGGTGCTCGCCGCGGTCGCCGCGGTGGTCGTGGCGCTGCTGGTCTCCGATGTCGGTGCCGTCCTGCTCAGCGATACCTGGCATGACGTCGTCTCCTGGGTCAAGGGGTGGGGATAGACCGTGATCTCACTGCGGTACCACGTGATCTCCATCGCCGCTGTTTTCCTGGCCCTGGCGCTCGGAGTCGTGCTCGGGTCCACCGCGATCAGCGACCGGCTGCTGTCCGGGCTCAGCTCCAACCGGGACCAGCTGGGCCGCCAGGTGAGTGATCTTCAGGCCGAGCGCGACGGGCTGCGTGCCCGATTGTCCGCGGCCGACATCTTCGGCACGGCGGTTGGCCCCCGTGCCGTGAGCGGCGCATTGCGTGGTCGCACTGTGGTCCTCGTCACCACCGCAGACGCCGACCCGGCCGACCGGGATGCGCTGACCGCGCTGCTGAGCAGCGCCGGCGCGACCGTCACCGGTGAGCTGCAGCTCACCGACGCGTTCACTGATCCGTCCCGTTCCGACCAGCTCAGCGAGCTGTGCACCCGCCTGCTGCCTGCTGGGCTGCGGCTGCCCACCGCGTCGGACGCCGGGACGCTGGCTGGCGGTCTGCTCGGCTCACTGCTCCTGATCAGCCCGCACAACGGCAAAGCGCAGGCCACTCCCGCTGAGACCACCGCTGTACTCGCCGGGCTCGGTGACGGTGGCTTTGTCCGGTCCGGCCCGCAGCTGACGGCTGCTCAGCTTGCCGTGGTGCTCACCGACGGCGCGGGTCGCGCCAACAGCAGCGCTGACCGGGCCGGAATCCTGGCCCGGTTCGCCACCCAGCTTGATCGTGCCGGCGCCGGCGCTGTCCTCGCGGGTAGGCCCGGATCCGCCGAGGGCAACGGCCCGATAGGCGTGGTGCGGGCGGACACCGCGGCGGCCTCCGTGCTGTCCACGGTCGATGACGTCAGCACCGCTGCCGGCCGGGTGGCGACGGTGCTGGCGCTGGCCGAGCAGGCGCAGGGCCGGGCCGGGCGCTACGGTACCGGCGGCAACGCGCAGGCCGTGGTTCCCGCGCTGCAAGGCTGATCCGTGAGGCGGTGTGCCGACGCTACCGCCGGCAGTGTTACCGTGAGGTTCCGTGGTCGGCGGCGCGCCGCCAGCCGCAACGCAACCGGTCACCAATCGAAGGGCCGGTCCGGACCACGGGAGAAGGTCTTGGTTAAGCCCGCCCGCCCAACCAGGTACCTGTTCGTCACCGGGGGCGTCGCCTCCTCGCTGGGCAAGGGACTTACCGCGTCGAGCCTGGGCCAGCTGCTGACAGCCCGCAGGTTGCGGGTGACGATGCAGAAGCTGGACCCCTATCTCAACGTCGACCCGGGCACGATGAACCCCTTCCAGCACGGTGAGGTGTTCGTCACCGAGGACGGCGCGGAGACCGATCTGGACATGGGACACTATGAGCGGTTCCTGGACCGCAACCTCGGCCGCAAGGCCAACGTCACCACCGGCCAGATCTACTCTGCGGTGATCGCAAAGGAGCGGCGCGGGGAGTACCTGGGAGCCACCGTACAGGTGATCCCGCACATCACCGACGAGATCAAGTCGCGGATCCTGGCCATGTCCGACCCAGAGGACGACGACCGCCCACCGGACGTGGTGATCACCGAGATCGGTGGGACGGTCGGGGACATCGAGTCGCTGCCGTTCCTGGAGGCGGCCCGCCAGGTGCGCCATGACGTCGGCCGGGACAACTGCTTTTTCCTGCACGTCTCCCTGGTGCCCTATCTCGCCCCCTCCGGCGAGCTGAAGACCAAGCCCACCCAGCACTCAGTGGCTACCCTGCGCAACATCGGTATCCAGCCTGATGCCCTGGTCTGCCGCGCCGACCGGGAGATCCCGGACGGGCTGAAGCGCAAGATCGCTCTGATGTCGGATGTGGACATCGACGGTGTGGTCGCGGCACCAGACGCGTCGTCCATCTACGACATCCCCAAGGTTCTGCATTCCGAGGGTCTCGACGCCTATGTGGTGCGCCGGCTCGGGCTGCCCTTCCGCGACGTGGACTGGACGGAGTGGGGAGATCTGCTGGACCGGGTGCACGCCCCGACGGAGGTGGTGCGGATAGCTCTGGTGGGCAAGTACGTCGACTTGCCGGACGCCTACCTGTCGGTGACCGAGGCGCTGCGGGCCGGGGGTTTCGCGCATCGGGCCAAAGTCGAGATCCGCTGGGTGCCCTCGGACACCTGCGAGACCCCGGCGGGTGCGGTGGCCGCGTTGGCCGGGGTGGACGGGGTGCTGGTGCCCGGTGGGTTCGGGGTACGCGGAATCGAGGGCAAGATCGGAGCCATTCACCATGCTCGCGCCCGAGGGATCCCCGCGCTGGGCCTGTGCCTGGGCCTGCAGTGCATGGTGATCGAGATCGCCCGGAACCTGGCTGGGCTCGACGGCGCCGGCTCGACGGAGTTCGATGCCGCGCCCGCGCACGCGGTGATCTCCACCATGGTCGACCAGACCGACGTCGTGGCGGGGCAACGTGACATGGGGGGAACGATGCGGCTGGGTGGCTATCCGGCGTCGCTCCAGCCGGGCTCGGTGGTGGCCCGGGCGTACGGCGCGACTGAGGTCCGCGAGCGGCACCGACACCGCTATGAGGTGAACAACGCCTACCGGGACAAGCTCGTCGCTGCGGGTCTGGTGATCAGCGGGACGTCCCCGGACGGCAATCTGATCGAGTTCGTCGAGCTGCCCGCCGGTACTCACCCGTTCTTCGTCGGCACCCAGTCCCACCCCGAGCTCACCAGCCGGCCCACCCGCCCGAATCCGCTGTTCGCCGCCTTCGTGGCGGCGGCGCTGAACTACCGGGCCGCGGACCGGTTGGCGGTCGAGATGCCGGCGGGACCGCGGTGAGCCCGCCGCACGAGTTCGCGGTGTCCGGCAGCGACACCCTGTACCTCGGTCGGGTCCTCGCGCTGCGGCTCGATCAGGTGGTGATGCCCGGTGGGCGCGCGGCCGCGCGTGAGATCGTCGAGCACCCCGGGGCGGTGGCGATCATGGCTCTGCACGACGACTCCTCCGTGGTGATGATCGACCAGTACCGGCATGCGGTGGGCCGCCGGATGCGGGAGCTGCCCGCCGGGCTGCTCGACACGCCGGGGGAGGACCCGGTGGCGACGGCTCGCCGCGAGCTGGCCGAAGAGGTCGGCTGCACCGCGCGGGACTGGTCGGTGCTCGTGGACGTGGTGGCCTCACCGGGTTTCAGCGACGAGGCTGTGCGGGTGTTTCTGGCTCGCGGGCTGGTCGAGGTGGACCGGCCCGCCGGTCCCGAGGACGAGGAGGCCGACCTGTCCGTGGTCCGGCTCTCACTAGCCGACGCGGTGCGCCAGGTGTTGGCCGGCGAGATCGTCAACGCGTCGACGGTCGCCGGGCTGCTCGCCGCGCAGGCTGTGTTGGCGGGAGCTGCCCAGCCGCGACCGGTCGACGCGCCGTGGCCTGACCGCCCGACCCGCTTCGCCGGCCGTCGCGGCTGGACCATGCTGGAGAGCGCGCGAGGAACCAAGGAGGCACGCTGAGGTGAAGATCGGTGTTCCGCGTGAGCTGAAGATCCACGAGTACCGGGTCGCGATCACGCCTGCGGGGGTGCTCGAGCTGACCCGCCGCGGGCATGAGCTTCTCGTGGAACGTGGCGCCGGGGTCGGCTGCGCATTCCCCGACGAGGCTTACGTGGCCGCCGGCGCCCGTATCGTGCCCCAGCCCGACGACGTGTGGGCTGAGGCCGAGATGGTGCTCAAGGTGAAGGAACCGGTACCGGGGGAGTACCGCCGGATGCGAAAGGGCCAGGTCCTGTTCACCTACCTGCATCTGGCCGCGTCGGCGGAGTGCACGGATGCGTTGGTCGATGCCGGGATCGATGCGATCGCTTACGAGACCGTGCAGCTGGCCGACGGCTCGCTGCCCCTGCTGGCCCCGATGAGCGAGGTCGCCGGGCGGATGGCCCCCCAGGTGGGGGCGCACTACCTGGAACGCACGCAGGGCGGGCGCGGAGTACTGCTCGGTGGTGTCTCCGGGGTGCCCGCCGGCAAGGTGGCGGTGCTCGGGGCCGGGGTGTCCGGGATGAACGCGGCCACTATCGCGCTGGGCCTGCAGGCCGAGGTGGTGGTGCTGGATACCAACATCAACCGGCTACGGGAGATCGACTTCGTGTACCGGGGCCACCTGCAGACCGTCGCCTCGAACGCCTATGAGGTGGAGAAGGCGTGCGTGTGGGCGGACCTGGTGATCGGGGCCGTGCTGATGCCCGGCGCCAAGGCGCCCACTCTGGTCGGTCACGACCTCCTTAGCCGGATGCGCCCGGGATCGGTGCTGGTGGACATCGCCATCGACCAGGGCGGCTGCTTCGCTGACTCGCGGCCGACGACGCACGCCGACCCCACCTTCACCGTGCACAACTCGTTGTTCTACTGCGTGGCGAACATGCCTGGCGCGGTACCGCACACCTCCACCTATGCGCTGACCAATGTCACGCTGCCCTACATCTGCGCGCTGGCCGACAAGGGACTACGGCAGGCGGTGCATGACGACCCGGCGCTGGCCCGAGGGGTCAACGTGGTGCGGGGATCGGTGGTACTCGCCGAGGTCGCCAGGGCGCACGACCGCGAGTACCTGCCGCTGGCCGAGGCGCTCGGGTGAGTGCGCCCGTCGACGCTGCCGCACCGAGCCTCGCCCGGCGGGATGACGCGCCGCCGTCGGCGCTGGCTGCGGTGATCTCTGACTACCTGGACCACCTCGCGGTAGAACGCGGCACGTCAGCCAACACACTGGACTCCTACGCCCGCGACCTGCGCCGCTATGGCGACTACCTGTCATCGAGGGGGGTCACGGGGCTTGCCGCGGTGCGTGCGGAGCAGGTGGCCGGGTTCCTCGCGGCGCTGCGTGATGGAGCGGGTGGGTATCGGCCGCTGGCGCCGTCCTCTACGGCCAGGGCGCTGGTCGCGGCCCGCGGGCTGCACCGGTTCGCGTTCCGGGAGGGACTCGTGCCGGCCGACGTCGCGGCCGACGTGCACCCGACGAGCCCACCGAAACGGCTGCCCAAGGCCCTCGGGGTGCAGGAGGTGCTGCGTTTGCTCGAAGTGTTCCCCGCCGAGGGGGGGCCGCGCTGCCTGCGCGACCGGGCGCTGCTGGAACTGCTGTACTCCACCGGCGCGCGGATCTCTGAGGCGGTCGGGCTGGACCGGGACGACGTCGACGGCCCGGCGCGCACCGTGCTGCTGCGCGGCAAGGGTGGCAAGCAGCGGCTGGTGCCGGTGGGCCGGCCGGCGCTTGCCGCGTTGGATTCCTACCTGGTGCGCGGCCGTCCCGCATTCGCCGCGCGAGGGCGGGGCGTTCCGGCGGTCTTCCTCAACGCCCAGGGTGCCCGGTTGTCCCGGCAGAGCGCCTGGGCGATGCTGCGGGATGCCGCGGCGCGGACCGAGATCGCCGCCCCGGTATCACCGCACACCCTGCGGCACTCCTTCGCCACCCACCTGTTGGAGGGCGGCGCGGACGTGCGGGTGGTGCAGGAACTACTCGGGCACGCCTCGGTGACCACGACGCAGGTCTACACCCTGGTGACAGTGGACAATCTGCGTGAGGTATACGCGACCGCCCATCCGCGAGCCCGTGGCTGAGGTGAGTGTGAGTGGCGATGCGAGCGATAGCTCGCATCGCCACTCACACGGGGCCGTTAGGCTCCTCGGAGGACCGTATCGCGCTGGGAAGGGGGATCGGCTTCCATGTCGACCTGGGCATCCGCGCATCAGCCGCTAGTCGCGCCGATCCCGCCGATCTCCTCCGACGGCCGCGTCCTCCAGGACAGCGCTCTGCAGGACAGCGCCTTCCGTGACAGGACCCCCGATGACGGGACTCTCCGCGAGGGGATCGATCCGGCCGTCCGCCCGCACCGCGAGGTGCCGCAGCCACCCCCCCTGGACCGGCACGGACCGGCACGGGTGGTGGCGATCTGTAACCAGAAGGGCGGTGTCGGCAAGACCACCTCGACGATCAATCTCGGGGCCGCGCTCACCGAGTACGGCCGGCGGGTCCTGCTGGTTGACTTCGACCCGCAGGGCGCGCTCTCGGTGGGGCTTGGGGTACCCGCACAGCACCTTGACCGCACCATCTACAACCTGATCATGGAGCAGGATGTTCCGGTGGACGAGGTCCTCCGGCCGACCTCGGTGCCGGGCATGGACCTGCTGCCCAGCAATGTCGACCTGTCCGCCGCGGAGGTGCAGCTGGTCACCGAGGTGGGTCGGGAGCAGACGCTGGGTCGAGCCCTGCGGCCGCTGCGGGCGCACTATGACTTCATCCTGGTGGACTGCCAACCGTCGTTGGGTCTGCTCACCATCAATGCGCTGGCCTGCGCGGACGGCGTGTTGATCCCGCTGGAGTGCGAGTTCTTCAGCCTGCGCGGGGTGGCGCTGCTGATGGACACCATCGACAAGGTACGCGAGCGGCTCAACCCCGAGCTGGCGATCACCGGCATCCTCGCCACGATGTACGACCCGCGCACCCTGCACGCCCGCGAGGTGATGGCCCGCGTGGTGGAGGCTTTCGGCGACACCGTGTTCGATGCCGTGATCAGCCGGACGGTCAGGTTCCCGGAGACCACCGTCGCCGGCGAGCCGATCACTCGGTGGGCGCCGAAATCCTCCGGCGCGAATGCCTACCGCGCGCTGGCCCGCGAGGTGATCGCGCGATGACCGCGCCGGCCGCCGCTGCTCCATCCGGCCGCTTCACGGTGCGGTTGGAGAACTTCGAGGGCCCGTTCGACCTGCTGCTGCAGCTCATCTCGCAGCAGCGGATGGACGTGACCGAGGTGGCCCTGCACCAGGTGACCGACGAGTTCATCGCCCATCTCCGGGTGCTGGGTGAGTCTTTCGACCTGGACGAGACCACCGAGTTCCTGGTGGTCGCCGCGACCCTGCTGGATCTCAAGGCGGCCCGGTTACTGCCCTGCGCCGACGTCGAGGATGAAGCTGATCTCGCGCTGCTCGAGGCGCGGGACCTACTGTTCGCGCGGCTGCTGCAGTACCGAGCGTACAAGCAGGTCGCGGCGCTGTTCGCCGAGCTCGAGTCGGTGGCGCTGCGCCGTTATCCGCGGTCGGTGGCGATCGAGGAGCGGTTTGCCGGTCTGCTGCCCGAGGTGTTGCTCGGCGTTGACGCGGCTCGGTTCGCCGAGACCGCGGCCGCGGTGTTCCGGCCCAAACCGCCGCCGCCGTCGGTGTCGCTGGAGCATCTGCATACCCCCCGGGTGTCGGTGCATGAGCACGCCGCTGTGCTGCGCGACCGGCTGGCCCGCGATGGCCGGGCGAGCTTCCGCAGTCTGGTCGCCGACTGTGGACACACCAGAGAGGTGGTCGCCCGCTTCTTGGCGCTGCTGGATCTGTACCGTGCCGCGGTGGTGGTCTTCGACCAGCCCGACCCGCTGGGCGAGTTGTGGGTTCGGTGGACGGGTGGCTCTGAGCAGACCACCACGGCAGCCGCGTCTGATCAGGACAAGGAAGAAGACGAGGACTACCGGTGAACGAAACCGCGCTCATGGAACCATCCGCCGGGACCGAGACACTGCCGGCGCTGCTCGGCGATGATGAGCTTGACGCCGCCCTGGAAGCGCTGCTGCTGGTGGTGGACTCCCCGGCCAGCGAGGACGTGCTGGCCAGCGCACTGGGTCAGCCGGTGCCGCGGGTCCTCGCGGCGCTGCGACGGCTGCGTGATGGCTACGCCGAGGCCGGGAGCGGCATCGACCTGCGTCAGGTGGCGCAGGGGTGGCGGTTGCACACCCGTGATGTGTACGCACCGTTCGTGGAGCGGTTGTTGCTGGACGGCCAGCGTGCCAGGCTCACCCGCGCTGCCCTGGAGACCCTGGCTGTGGTCGCCTACCGCCAGCCGGTCACCCGGTCGCGGGTCGCTGCGGTGCGCGGGGTGAACGTCGACGGGGTGATACGCACGTTGCTGGCCCGGGGCCTGGTCGAGGAGGTCGGGACCGACCCGGAGACCCACGGTGTGCTGTACGGCACGACCGAGCTGTTCCTGGAGCGGCTCGGGCTCCGCTCGTTGGAGGACCTACCCCCGATCGCCCCGTTGCTGCCCGACATCGACACTATCGACGATGTCCCAGCCTGAGGCGATGGAGCGGTCTGGGGTGTCCGCGCTGCCCAGGTTGCACAAGGTGCTCGCTCAGGCTGGGGTGGCCTCCCGGCGTGCCGCCGAGGAGATGATCGCCCACGGCCGGGTCCAGGTGGACGGGGCCGTGGTGCGCGAGATGGGGGTGCGGGTCGACCCCGAGCACGCGGTCATCCATGTCGATGGCATGCGGCTGGAGCTGCGTTCCGACGTCGAGCACCTGGCACTGAACAAGCCCCGCGGCGTGCACTCCACGATGTCCGACGACCGCGGCCGGCCCTGTGTCGGTGACTACGTGGCCGGCCGGGCCCAGCGCCTGTTCCACGTCGGCCGCCTTGACGCGGACACCGAGGGCCTACTGCTGCTCACCAACGACGGGGAGCTCGCGCACCGGTTGATGCACCCGTCCTCCCGGGTACTCAAGACCTACCTGGCGGAGGTGCCCGGTCCGGTGCCTCGGTCGCTGGGTCGGACCCTGCGTGCCGGGGTGGAGTTCGACGACGGGCCGGTGGTGGTCGACGGGTTCCGTGTCGTGGAGGCTCTGCCCGGCAAGGCCCTGGTGGAGGTGATACTTCACGAGGGGCGCAAGCACATCGTGCGCCGGCTGCTCGCGGAGGTCGGGCACCCGGTGCTGCGGTTGGTGCGTACCGCGATCGCCGACGTCCGCCTCGGGGAGCAGCGCCCCGGCACGGTTCGGGTGCTGTCCCGCCCCGAGGTAGGCGCCCTCAACCGCGCGGTTGGCCGGTAGCCGCCCGCCTCGGGCACGGTGCCGGCGAAAGCCGCGGCGGGCAGAATGGGTCCGGTAGCGAGTCGGGAGGTCCGCCGGGTGCGGCAAGGCGACGGGTTGCGGGGCATAGTGGCGGTGGACGGGCCTGCCGGTACCGGGAAGTCCACCGTGACCCGCCGGCTGGCGGCGTTGCTGGGCGCCCGGTACCTGGATACCGGCGCGATGTATCGAGCCGCCGCGCTCGGCGTGCTGCGAGCGGGTGTCGACCCCGCCGAGCCCACCGCGGTGTCCGAGGTGGTGGCGCGGCGCCACATCGAGGTGGGCACTGACCCTGCTACCTCTCGCGTGCTGCTGGACGGTGAGGACGTCTCCCGAGAGATCCGCGGCCCGGCCGTGACCACCGCGGTCAGCCCGGTGTCCGCGGTGTCCCCGGTGCGTGAGCTGCTCGTCGCCCAGCAGCGCCGGATCATCTCCGACGTCACCGCCGCCGGCGGCGGAATCGTGGTAGAGGGACGTGATATCGGCACGGTGGTGGTACCCGACGCCCCGCTGAAGGTCTTTCTCACCGCGACCGCAGCCCAGCGTGCGGCGCGTCGAGCGGCCCAGGATGGTGTCGATGACGTGGCGGAGGTTCGCCGCGCCGTCGAGCGCCGCGACCGGTCCGACTCCACCCGGGCCACGTCGCCGATGCGCGCCGCCGCTGACGCCGTCGAGCTGGATACCACCGCGCTGGACGCCGATGCCGTGCTGAGTAGGCTGCACGAGCTGGCCATCGCGCGGGGGCTGGTCGTGCTGGTGGCTCGGGGCCGGACGTGACATCTGGGTCGCCGCCGGACGGCACGTGGCCGTGGCTGCAGGGCTTCACCCGCTGGATCGGGACCTGGTGCTTCTCCGTGAGCTACCGCCTGCGGGTCCGGCACCGGGAGCGGATCCCCGTGACTGGGCCGATCGTGGTGGTGGCCAACCACAGTGCGATGGTCGACGGTCCGCTGTTGTACGGGCTGCTGGGACGGCCTAGCTCGTTCCTGGTCAAGCGGGAGATGTTCGGCGGCCCGTTGGGCTGGGTACTGTCCCGGATCGGGCAGCTGGCGGTGCGCCGCGGCGAGGCCGACCGCGGGTCGCTGCTCGCCGCCGTTCGGCTGCTGCGTCATGGCGGGGTGGTGGTGGTGTTCCCGGAGGGCACCCGCGGGCACGGTGATGTGGCCCACGTGCGGCAGGGTGCCGCGTGGCTGGCCCGGACCGGGGGGGCGAGAATACTGCCGGTGGCGATCCGCGGCACCCGCCGACCTCCGGGTAGCAACCGACGGCTCCGGCCGCGCGTTGATGTCCTGGTCGGTGAGCCGTTCGCGGTGCCCCCGGGCAAGGGACGAGCGGCATTGGTCGCGGCCACCGACGAGATGCGTGACCGGTTAGCCGCGCTGGTCACCGAGCTGGACAGGATCCGCAGCCTGGGCCGGCCGGGTGCGGCGCGAGCTGAGGGAGCGTGATGAGCAGTCTGGCGCCTGGCGACGGGACCTGGTCCGACGAGGCCGAATGGTCGGCGCTGGATAATGTCGAGGCGGCCGATGCCGAGGCGGATGTGGCACTCGAGCAGCCGGTGCTCGCCGTGGTGGGCCGCCCCAACGTGGGCAAGTCGACGCTGGTCAACCGGATTCTGGGGCGTCGCGAGGCGGTGGTGCAGGACGTGCCGGGGGTGACCAGGGACCGGGTGGCCTACGACGCGTTGTGGAATGGGCGCCGGTTCACGGTGGTGGACACCGGAGGATGGCAGCCCGACGCGCGCGGTCTGCAGGCTGCGGTGGCCGAGCAGGCGGAGCTCGCGATGCGCACCGCGGACGCGGTTGTGCTGGTGGTCGACGCCACGGTAGGAGCCACCGCCGCGGAGGAGGCGGTGGCCCGGGTGCTGCGCCGCTCGTCCACCCCGGTGGTACTGGCCGCGACCAAGGTGGATGACGAGCGGGCGGTCGCCGACACCGCGGCGCTGTGGTCGCTGGGGTTGGGCGTGCCACACCCGGTGAGCGGGTTGCACGGCCGCGGCACCGGCGATCTGCTCGACGCCGTGCTGGCGGTGTTGCCGTCGGCGCCGAGAGACGTCGCCGCTCGCGCCGGGGGGCCGCGCCGGGTCGCGCTGGTCGGCAAGCCCAATGTGGGTAAGTCAAGCCTGCTCAACCGATTGGTGGGCGAGCAGCGCTCGGTGGTGCACGAGGTCGCCGGCACCACAGTGGACCCGGTGGACTCGCTGGTGGAGCTCGACGGCGAGATGTGGCGGTTCGTAGACACCGCCGGGCTGCGCAAGCGGGTGCGGACCGCGAGTGGCACCGAGTACTTCGCCTCGCTGCGCACTCGGGCGGCCGTTGAGGCGGCCGAGGTGGTGGTGGTCCTCATCGACGCCAGCGAGCCGATCACCGAGCAGGACCAGCGAGTGATCACCTCTGTCATGGAGCTCGGGCGGGCGCTGGTGCTCGCGTTCAACAAGTGGGACCTGGTCGACGACGACCGGCGCCGCGAGCTGACCCGGGAGCTGGACCGCGATCTGGCCAGGGTGCGCTGGGCGGAGCGGGTGAACATCTCAGCGCACACGGGACGATCGGTCGGCAAGCTCGCTCCGTTCCTGCGCACCGCCCTGGAGTCCTGGGAACGCCGAGTGCCCACCGGGCAGCTTAACGCGTGGCTGTCCGAGGTGATCGCGGCGACGCCACCGCCGGTGCGGGGGGGCCGTGCCCCCAAGGTGCTCTTCGCCACCCAGGCCGGCACCCGGCCGCCCACCTTCGTGCTGTTCACCACCGGGTTCCTCGAGGCCGGATACCGCCGGTTCCTGGAGCGCCGGCTCCGGGAGACGTTCGGCTTCACCGGGAGCCCGGTGCGCATCTCCATCCGGGTCCGGGAGCGCCGGGCGCGCTAGCGCGCCCGGATTCGTGCTCCGGACAGAGATGTCGGTCACGACCCTGGGACCAGTGCGCGGGACAAGGAGCAGGGTGGAGGTACGACCACGACATGACTGAAAGGTGCGGTGTGCCTACCACGATCGAGGTGTTCTCTGATTTCGTCTGCCCATTCTGCTATCTCGTTGAGCAACCGCTTGCGGACGCCGTCGAGGGCCGTGACGTGCGGATCGCCTGGCGACCCTTCGAGCTGCGACCGGAACCCACGCCGACACTGCGGCCCGGGGGCGACTACCTGCAGTCGACGTGGCAGGAAGTGGTCTACCCGATGGCCGAGCGCATGGGCGTCCCGATCGTGCTGCCCCGAGTGTCGCCGCAGCCCTACAGCCGGCTCGCCTTCGAGGGTTTCGCGTATGCCGAGGAGCACGGCCTTGGGCAGCGCTACACCGAGCGGATATTCCGGGCATTCTTCGTTCAGCAGCGCGACATCGGGCGACCGGAGGTTCTGACAGACATCGCCGCAGAACTCGGGCTCGACGCCGAGGACTTCTACGCGGCGCTGAACTCTGGTCGCTACGCCCAGACACACCAGCAGGCGCTCCGCCGCGCGCGCGAGCTGGAGATCACCACCGTGCCCACGCTCCTCGTCGAGGGGCGGCGGTTGGAGGGCGTGCCCTCCGTAGAGGCGCTGCACCGGCTGCTCAACGAGACGGTGGCACTCCGGTAGCCATGGCGACTGCGCTAGGCTGTGTAGGCGCCTGGAGAGGGCGTGGCCGGGACGTGGCGCAGCTTGGTAGCGCACTTGACTGGGGGTCAAGGGGTCGCAGGTTCAAATCCTGTCGTCCCGACGGCTGGGAGGAGCCTGCTGGTTCTGGGTGAATGCCCAGGTCGGTGGGCTTCTTCGGTTTAGATTGTTGATCTTTTTTGTGGGGTCCATAGTGGTGTAAAGTTTGGTCGAATCGTCGAATCAGCAGCGATTCTGGAGCGGGGGCGTCAACTTTTTGACCTCACGCCGTTATGGGGTCGCGGTCGGTCCGTCCAAGTAGGTGGTTAAGGCAATGGACCTTGAGCGACCTCAACGATTGCGAATTATTGGCTGGGTCTGGCGAGCGGCCGTTGGTGTGGCGGTTGGATGTGGTTCCCTGTTCGCGTGTGTGTCGCGGGCAGCGGGGTGGCACCCCTGTACCGTGCCAAAACTCGTCACCTGTGTGGTGACTTGGAGCTTCCTCGGTACCCGCGATCAGCCATGATTGCTGGCTGTGCTGTTTCGACTGCTGTATCTGATCTGTGTCACGGTGTTGGGCTGGCTCGGGCTGCTCGCCCGCAGCGCCGCCCGTGAGGTCATCCCGCCCACTGCACTTCGAGCACGTCCACCCGCTGCTGATCCTCCAGCACCAGATAGGTCACCAGACCCCTGCCCTCGGCGCCGAAGACCAGCTGCCGAACCGCACCACCCGGGTTGGTGTCGTTGAGTGGCCTGCCGTTCCATGGCACCAGCTTCATCACGCCCAGTGCCTCAGCGAAGCCGAGCAGCGTCGCGTGGGGCAGCGCGTCGATCTGCGCCATAGCCGTATCGTCGGGCTCAACCCGGTACACCTACTGGCTGGCCAGCCGGGCCTGGATGCGGGCTTCCATCTCCTCCATCGGCACCCTCCCGGGAGGGAGTGGCCCACCGGCCAGCCTTCGCTGCGCCTCAGCCAGCACGGCTCGCCACCGATCGTGACCGTTCGCGTTGGCAGACCAAGCGACCCGCCGCCAGAGTTCCAGGAACTTCTCCAGCTCATCGAGTCGCAGTGTCGTCCTGGCGACGTCCAGCGCCCGCTGGTAGTGCCGATCGAACTTGGGCACGTCCTCCGGCAGGATCGCCTCCCGCAGCTGCGCGGGGGAGGCGTCAGCAAACGGGACCTTGGTCGTGGCTGTCACGGTCATGCCGCCACGATAGCCGCATGGGCAGTGAAGTGGCGGGGGCGACACGACAGGGCCACATTCGGTAACAGGGAGGCTTATTCAGGGCGGCGCTATCGATCTTGTGAGACACCTGCTGAGCTGCAACGATCAGCCGTCGATCAAGATCGCTGAATAAGCCTCAGGGTGAGTGATCATCCTGGGATAACCGTGACAGACGCACGCAGCAACCTGTATGGCTCCAGAACTTGATGCAGCGGTTGTGGCCTGGGATTTCGTTGATCACGCCGCCGGGTGCCCGGTGGTCTCAGGCGGGCAGTCGATTGTTGCCTGGTGGGTCTGCTGATTCGCAGATGACGGGTTCGGCAGGCTGAGCTGAGATGTCGTCGCCGATCGTGCGCCAGCGCTGGCGCAGCACTGTGCCACGGTGGAGTACAGTAGGAGCGAAATGGGAGCGGGAATGTTCCGGTAATGACCTGAACTGCAAGTGAACTGGCGTCAACGGACCGGCTGTTGCAGGGGTTTCTCGGTTTCCGCTGGTCAAGGGATTGTGGGAACGACCCTGGGGGAGAAGTGGCACCTTCTCGTCAGGTCAAGGAGCCGCAATCCCTACTCCGGGGCCGCTGCGATCACGCTCTGGTAACCCAGTCTACTGGCACCAGGGCGACGGGTGGTGGGGCCTTCCCGGGTTTTCGGGTGAGCTTCGGTTCCGCTTGGTGGGAATGTGGGGTGTCGCTGCTGGTGATCATGAGGGGGAATCTCGCCTTCACTGGCCTTGGACTCTCCTGCTACACAACGTCACGTTGCTGGCGGTCGGGCCGAGTGCGCCGTTTTGATCTTCGCGGTTGGTCAACATCTGAGGTGGGTATCCAGGTCAGGACATGTGACGGACTTTTGGCGGCGCTGTTGCGTCGGTGGAAGGGTGGGCACGGTCGACGGTGGCCTGTGTGCTGTTCAGATGGCGAGGGCGAGTTCGGCGGACGCTGCCGGGAGCTGACGACTCGGCTCTATGTGGGTGGCGATGTCGTAGTGCCTGCGGCGCAGGTTCTGGACGAACGCATGCCCTGCACAGATCACTCGCGCTGAGCGCAGCCGTTAGAGACCCCCCATTGGTCGCAGCCGCGACTTCAAACGACTGTGATCAGCTTCGATCGCGTTGTTTGCATACCGCTTCGTGACGTGGCAGGCGGAGGGCACCAGCTCGTCGAGCACTCGCGGATACGTGGGAGCTCGATCGGTGCTCACCTCGTCCGGGCGTAGGCCGTGCTCGAGCGCGCGGGTGAAGAACCGGCGAGTGGACTCCAGATCCCGTTTCTGGGCGACGAGGACGTCGATGACTTGCCCGAACTGGTTGATCGCGCGGGTAGAGGTAGACCCACCACCCGGCAACCTTGACATACGTTTCGTCCACGAACCATCGATCCCCGGCGGCGTGCCGGCAGAGGCGTGCTGCATCGATCAGCAGCGGGGTGAACCGCTGCACCCCACCGATAGATCGTGACGTGGTCCACCGCGATGCCCTGCTCGGCCAGCAGCTCCTCCACGTCACGGTAAGACAGTCCGTAGCGCAGGTACCAGCGCACCGCCAAGGTGATCACCTCCGGCGGAAACCGAAACCCAGCGAACGCCGAGGGCGCGACCGGCGGGGCGACACAGCGAGCGGCTCTCATGCAACAAGCATGGCAACCGCTGGTCCCATCCCCGGACGCAACAGTGCCCTTTTCTCTGTCAAGACACATCACACCTCAAGATCGCGGTGAATTCTCAGGGCTAGTAGCTCGATGTGAGCCCTCGCGAGGGTCCCAGGTCAAGGGCGGTGTCGCGCTCACCCCTAGAGACCGCCCAAGCAACTCGGCACTCGTCCCCTTTATGTGGATCCTCAGCAATTTAGCAACGAAGGGTCTTGGTTGAGGAGCTGCGCGCGAGGCGAGATGAACGCCTCGTACTCCTCTGTCGCGTCGAGCCGGAACAGGCCGACCTTGCAGCAGTTCTGAAAAGCCACGCGTACGCCGAAGTGACGCTGAACTGTTCCGCGCATCGCGTCACTGCCGACCAAGCGGAAAACCTCACCCCACGCCGCGTCGTCGGGCGGAACCTCCAGGTTCTGCGCAGACGGTGCACCGGTGACATCCAGTTCCTTCGCCAGTCGCTCAACCATCGACCACGCGTAAGGCAGCGACTCGCGGATACAGTCCACAAATTCGTCGTCGGAGACGGTGCCACGCTGCGCCTTCTCCAACAAGCTCACGGGAACGGTCAGTGACACTGCGCCTCCAATGTCGGCCTAACGGACCCCTTTCACGCTACGGGCCCGAGCGCTCCCCCCGAAACCCCCGATTAGGTGACCGCCGAGCCGTGCGCTAATGCGAATGTGACCTTCGGTGTGACATCAGTACAGGTGACCTGTACACGACCGCACACGGCTTGCCGAGACCTTGGGAACGAGGGGTCAGATCCCGTGTGAATGGGTCGCCGAGGACGTCACAGGGAGTTATGTGTTATCACGTTGCGTTGCTGCCGAATTTAGCTCTATGGGATCTGTGAGTGTCGTTGCGGTGCTCCTGGGTGGGAGTGCTCCAGGCTTGGTGCTGGCAGCTCGGTGTGACCCGTAGAGGGATCTGGCCGCCTTGGCGTGCCTTGGCCTTGACGTGTCCGCCGTGGTTGCCTGCACCGGCCTGGCCCACCAGGTTGGCCTGATCAGAAGCCTGTCCGCCGTTGGCGTGACCCCATCCCGGCCGGTGCCGACGTTGACCCGACGCCCAGGAAGGACACCAGGCCACGTGCCTATGTTGGCAGAACGCATCGATGCTGTCGTGGGTGGACACCCATCGCAACACCCACGATAGGAAACCGCCTACCCGAGTGGGACACCGATCACCACGATCACGATAGTAAGGACAGCGCGGGCTACGCCGAGCTGCTGGGTCGGATCTTCCAGCATGCGCCCCGTCCGCAGTTGGCCGTGTCGATCGAGGGGACCCGCAGTTACGGTGCTGGGCTGGCCCGCGCGGTCGCTGCTGCCGGGCTGATAGTGATCGAGTGTGAGCAGCCGCACCGCAAGGCCCGCCGTGGTAAGGGCAAGTCCGACCCGATCGACGCGCACCTCGCGGTGCTGAGCGCGCTGCGCCTGGACGCTGACCGGCTGCCCACCTCCCGCGCGGACGGGGACCGCGAGGCGCTGCGGATCCTGCTGGGCGCTCGCCAGGAGCTCACCGCCGCCAGCACCGGGCAGACCAACCGGCTGCGGGCGCTGCTGCTGAGCGGGGACGACGCCGAGCGGCAGAGCGCTCGCGGCGCGTTCACCGACGCCGCCCTGGCGAGCTTGGCCCGGCGTCGAGGACCGCGCGAGGCCCGCCGAGCGCAGGCCGTGCGCCACGCCGAGATCCGGCGACTCGCCCTCGCGTTGCGCGAGGCCGCCCGCGCGCTCAAGGCTAACCGCACACAGCTGCAGGTCATCGTGGACGAGCCGGCTCCCGGCCTGACCGACCAACGCGGGATCGAACCGGTCAGCGCCACCCAGGTGATCGTCAGCTTCTCCCACCTCGGACGGTGCCGACGCGACGCCGCCTTCGCCGAGATCCGCCGCTGCCTCAAGCGCTAATGGGCAGGCAAGGCGGCGACGAGGTGGACTCCTACTCAAGCGCAGGGCCGTGAGCCTTCGATGTAGACGGGAGCGCGTTGCCTCGCCCGCGTGCAGGTCACGGCCGGGCGGCGCCGAGCTGGTGCCGGTACTTCACGGTGCGGCAGCGCTGGTGAGAGGCAGTGCTGGTGAGAGGCAGTGCTGGTGAGAGGCAGTGCTGGTGAGAGGCAGTGCTGGTGAGAGGCAGTGCTGGTGAGAGGCAGTGCTGGTGAGAGATCGGCGCGTCCTGGCGCCGCTCGGCGGTGACGGAGGCCGCGGGTTGTCGTTGGGTGTCGTGGTTTGAGCCGCCGGCAGGGATCACCTCTGAACTAACGGGGAGCTTGGGAAGCTCCGCTGCAGACCGAGGGCCCTGGCGGTGCGCTGGGGTCACGAACGGCTGGTGGGATGTTGGGCCCTTGAGTCCTGCCATTAGGGCGCGCGCGTGCCTCGCATCCGGCTTGGACCGGGAATCAGATCGCGGAGAAGAACAGGAGAAACAGGACTTGAGAGTGTTCTGTGGCATCGATTGGGCCGAGGCCCACCACGACGTCGCGCTGGTCGACAATGAGGGGACGCTGATCGCCAAGCGGCGGATCAGCGACGACGCGGCCGGATTCGCGGCACTACTAACTGGCGGGCGTGTCACTACAAGTGTGTAAGCCACGGATGGACCAAGATCGGTCGACGTGATCACCACTCGGCCGGGAAGGGAACCATCTGTGAGTCAGGACACCAGCATTGAGGATCGTGAGGTCGAGGCGTCTCGTCGGTTGGCGGGCGTGCTCGAGCCGTCGACGATCTATGCGTTGCTGGCCGATGCGAAGCGCACGGGAACGCCGATCGAGGGCGTGGATGGGCTGCTGAGCCAGATGACGAAGGCGGTCATTGAATGCGCGTTGCAGGCCGAGATGACCCATGAGCTCGGTTACGAGCGCGGTGATCCGGTCGGCGCTGGGACGGGGAACTCCCGTAACGGTTTTTCAACAAAGAAGATTTCCACGACGAACGGGCCCGTCACCATCGATGTGCCGCGCGACCGGAACGGCAGCTTCGAGCCGAAGATCGTGCCGAAACGGGCGCGGCGGCTCGGGCAGATCGACGAGATGATCCTCTCGTTGTACGCCCGAGGCTTGTCGACACGCGACATCGAGGCGCATCTGTTCGAGGTCTACGGAGTGACGGCGTCCCGTGAATTGATCTCGAATGTTACTGATGTGGTGGCCGATGAGATCGAGGTCTGGCGCAACCGGCCGGTCGATGAGGTCTACCCGATCGTCTACATCGACGGATTGCGTATCAAGGTCCGGGACAAGGGCGCGGTCACGATTAAGGTCGCGCACCTGGTCGTGGGCGTGGACGTCGACGGGCGCAAGCACGCCCTGGGCGTGTGGATCGCCGAGGCCGAGGGAGCGAAGTTCTGGCATTCGGTGCTCACTCAGCTGCGTAATCGGGGCCTGCGCGACATTCTCATCCTGTGCTGCGACGGCCTTTCCGGGCTGCCGGAGGCGGTCACCAGCGCTTTTCCCGACACGATTGTGCAGACCTGCGTTGTGCATTATCCCGATACTGCGGTTATGCCGATACCGGGCAGATCCTTGCTGGTGGGTGGGGGTGCCCGGGCTGGTGATATCGGCATAATTACAGGGCT
>Ga0213882_10000178_pt1 | contig 26552 bp, 20 predicted proteins | sample BarmaccoBMER_R09_FD_160106 | JGI IMG/M metagenome (GOLD analysis project Ga0213882, IMG submission 160106) | Barbacenia macrantha exposed rock microbial communities from rupestrian grasslands, the National Park of Serra do Cipo, Brazil - ER_R09 ...
CTCCCCCGCAGGACGTCTGTCGCGTGCACATTGTCGAATTCCATCGGGAAGCTTTTGCCCACATAGTAGGCACTCCATTGATCCTTGTAATGCCGCGACGCCACGTATCCTGATTCGCCGACTGCCAGGTTCTGGACCGACTCATCAAGCGTGCCCAGATCCACGACCATTCGCTCCGATGGCCCCAAGCTAGGCGTCGTCTGCTTGACAGTAGTGCCAGAGCCGCTCATCTGGATTGGTCCAATGTCGAAGTACCCGCTCACGAGCGGGAGCTGTTTGCCCACCGGATGCGCAAACGTCCACTCCAGCAAACGCCCCCAGCGCCAACTCGCCACTCGAGACCCCTGCCGCTTGCGCCCTTCTTGCAGCGCGGCACTGAAATTGTTCAGCAGCCACGTATCCCAATCATTGTTGGCAACCCACCCTGCGGGCCGCGTATCAAGCAGGTTCTGTACTACGCCCCAACGTGGAAGAACGGCAATCTCCGTATTCTCGCGACCAGGCTGCAGACTGAGCCGGACCATGCTCTGCCGCAGGTTGTCGCTCAGGGCCTCCACCATCATAGGAGCCGCTTCATCCTTGTCCATCTGCCCATTCCAGCCACGTAGGAGTGGAATAGAATCTCGAACCAATTCGTCTCGGCTGCCCTTCTTCTGACACGCCGCTAATACCTGTTCTGCCAAGAAGTGATCGTAGGCAGCGTAGACATCCTTCTGAATCGCCAACATGTCGCTGACCGTCAGCCGCGGTTTCGCTCGTAGCCGTGCACGAATCTGATCGACTCGGTATGCGTCGTCATATCGACCATTCACCCGGTACGGAAAACTCGACGGAAACGGATCCTGATTTGCTGTTGCCACGATCCCGCCTGCTGGGTCGCAAAAGCTGGGCAACTGGTCAAACGGTATGTACCCGTTCCATTCGAACTTTCCCGACGCTCCATCCAGCGGTACGTTGCTCTCGAAGTTCCCTCTGATTGGAACGGCCCCGGTTGCCTGATAGCCGATGTGACCTGACTTGTCCGCATACGCAAAATTTTGTCCGGGTCCCCAAAAGACCGCCAGCGCCGACCGAAACTGCTGCCAGTTCTGCGCGCGATCCAAATCGAAAAAAGGGAAACCGAAGCCATCCGTCGCGCTCCAGCGCATGCTATAGCTTCTTCCGTTCTGGTGAAAAATCACCGGTCCGTGCCGTGTCACCCAGATATCTACCTCGGCAGGTTTTGCGCCTTTCACACCGATAAATTGCCGGTCAAGTTGCGCCTGCTGTACGGTTCCCTGATACGCGTACCGACCCGTGCTGTCATCCATCTGTTCCGCATACAGATCCATCACATCGGCGGCCAAGTTGGTGACGCCCCACGCTATCTGCTCGTTATGGCCCGTTATCACGCTGGGAACGCCAGGTAGCGCGGCGCCCGAAACATTCAAACCGGGCGCTTTCAAATGCACTAAATGCCATGTGCCCGGGATTCCGTATTCCAGATGTGGATCGTTCGCGAGTATCGGCTTTCCGTCCATCGTGTGAGTGCCGGAAACGGCCCATGCATTCGATCCAGGACTCACGAATTGCCCTTGCACGGCAGGAAACAGAATCTGAAACTTCTCGGGATCCGCGCCTGCACTCAAAAGCACGCCTCGATCGAAATCGTTCTTGGAATCATCCGTCAGTGTCCGGTACATCACGAGCGCAATCGCCAAGGAATCCTTTATCGTCCAAGGCTTCGGCGCATACTCTCGTCCTGGTATGGAGAATTCCAGGGAATAATCTCCGCGCCGGCGGTCGATGAAGTAGTTCACGCCTCTTGCGTACTCGATAAACACCGTGCGGTCTTGCGGCCGGAGCCGCGTCACGCCCGCGTCCGCGATCTCGCCCAATCGCATGCGGCGCGTCCGCTCATCCTGTGCCAGGGCGCCCTGTCCGAACACCTCCGCCAGCTCGCCTTCGCCCAAACGCCGCAGCGCATCCATCTGCCACAACCGGTCTTGAGCCGTCACGAAGCCCTGCAAGAAAATTGCGTCCTGCCAGGAGGCGGCTTCAATGTGCGGGACTCCCCGCGCATCTCTCTTAATCGTTGCGTTTGCCCGAATCGGGGCCGTAATCTCGCCAGATGTTTTCGGCAGGGGCCGCACCGCGTACCAGTAAACCGCAAACGCAATGAGCACAACCAGGACGGCTATGCTCACATTGATAATGCGTACTGCGCGGGTTAGCACCCACCGATTGTACTCTGCCGTTGTAGGTGTTCAGCTCTCACCGTTGGGTGTAGAAATCGGGGTAGCCGTATGCTCCGGTAACTGAGCTATCGGCCTGGTTCTTGTAAGCAATGCTGCCGCCTCGGGTGAATTCGCTTGTCTGCGAGATGGTGGCGTTGTCGAGGAAGCCGGGCGAAAAGTCGTAGTTTCCGTTTTAAAGCCTGCCGGCATACCCCACTGCCGTCGAGAAAGGAACAGTGGGTGGATGTTACCAGAAGATGCGATCAATATGGAAACAGGCCCACTGTAGCTGTCGCGCTACTTGCTGGATATCTGCCGGCGCGAAACGCTTCGCAGATTGACCTATGGTTGCTTTGCGGGTAAGTTAGCATTCCATCTTCCAGAACTGGAATTTCTCAAGAGAGCTCTGCTGCATCGCGAGTGAGCGACGCTCGCGCGCTACTTTGCCATCATGGTTGCTGATGAATGGCGGTCCGCTTTCTTGTTCTGATTTTCATTCTGGCGACCAACGGATTCTTCGCTGCGGCGGAAGTCGCGCTCGTGTCCGTTCGCCAGTCCCGCTTGCGCGAGCTAGCCGAGCAGGGACAAGCCGGCGCGCAAAGCGCCCTCAATCTTCTCGCGAACCCGGGTCGACTTCTGTCGGTAACTCAGGTCGGCATCACTCTCGCCAGTCTCGGACTCGGTTGGGCGGGGGAGGATACGTTCTACAAACTGTTGCGTGGCGCCATTGAGCCGCTTGGTAAAGACATTCCGGTTGCGCTGCTGCACGCCGTCGCCTTCACATTTGCTTTTCTGATCATCAGCTACGCCCATGTGGTCATAGGCGAAGTTGTTCCCAAGAATGTCTCGATCGAAAAGGCCGATCGCATCGCGGTGCTCGCCGCGCCCGTGCTCCTGGTCTTTTACCGCTTATCCCAACCGTTCGTAGTCGTGATCGAACGCACCTCTGCGCTGGTGTTGAGAATTCTCGGCGTCGGCAGCGGCGGACACGCTCACGGCGGTCACTCGCCTGAAGAACTCAAGTACATCGTTCAGTCCAGCCGGCACGAAGGTCATCTGCAACAGTTTGAGCAGGATGCTATTCAGCGCCTGATCGAGCTATCCGATTACTCCGCTCGCGAAATCATGACCCCGCGTCACAACATCATCTCCCTTCCCGTAGACGCCAGCCTGGAACGGATCCTGAGCACGATGGCCGAGCACAAATTCTCCCGCGTGCCCATTTACGAAAATAATCCCGAGCAGATCATCGGCGTCGTTCATTACAAGGACCTCATGCGCATCTGGGACGAGCAACGCTTTGCCCATGAGCGCCAGCGCGCACCCCGGCCATTCCGTCTCCGCCGTCTTATTCGTAAACCGGTAGTCGTTCCCGAAACCAAGCCGCTGAATCAGCTCATCGACGAATTCCGCGCCAGCCACATGCATTTGGCTCTTGTCGTAAACGAATTCGGCACCATAGTCGGTCTCGTCACGCTTGAAGATGTCCTCGAGCAGATCTTTGGAGACATCGGGGATGAGCACGATGTCGCGCGTCCGGTCTCTTCGTACCAGGACAAAGTTCTTCAGCTCGAAGGCAGTACCACGATTCGTGACCTCGAAACCCGCTACAACATCGTGCTTCCAACTGAAGCGGGGTTTGAGACGCTCGCCGGATTCCTACTCTTCCAATTCGGCTACATTCCCCGCGTGAAAGACAGCATCGAGTACGGCGGCCGGCACTTCACGATTACCGAAATGAATCGCAATCGCATCGCTACGGTGCTGATCGAAAAACTGGATGCTCAGCCACCTGATCCGGTCAACGAGGGGTAATGCTTCATCTGCGTTAAGGCGCTTGACATAGGAAAAGCTTAGTAGTAAAGTCTTCCTAGATGCCGAAGGGAGCACAACCACCCCGCCCAACCGATGCCGAATTGGAAATACTGGCCGTGCTGTGGAGCACAGGTCCCGCCACAGTCAGGCAAGTCCATGAACGCATCAACCAGCGGCGCCCGGCACAGTACAGCACGATTCTGAAATTTATGCAGATAATGTCCGATAAAGGACTTCTCCTTCGCGACGAAGAGCAGCGCGCCCATATTTACAGCGCTGCGCGGCCGTGTGAATGGACACAGCAACAACTAGCCGGCCATCTGTTGGAACGTGCGTTTAGCGGCTCTGCGAAAGCGCTTCTGATTGGCGCGCTGTCAGCTAAGAAAACAACAAAAGCCGAGTTGGCTGAGCTTCGCAAATTGCTGGACGAGTACGCCAAGGAGGCAAAATGAGGCTGCTCGATTTCGTGGTGAAAACAGAGATTTCGGACGCGTTGGGGTGGACTCTAATTCACTCGTTATGGGAAGGCGCCCTTATCGCGGCGGTTCTGGCGACGCTACTTGTCTTACTTCGCTCACCGCGTGTTCGATATGTGGCCGGCTGTGTGGCATTGCTTGCAATGCTCGCGGGTTTTGCCGTTACACTGATTCGTTTTCTGCCTGAGCTTAACAGCAGTGCAGGAACGCCGAGCCGGGTGAGCCTTCCGCCATGGAACTCGATGCCCGATGCGGACGGGAGTAACGGACAATTTTCGGATTTCGGCAGGCTGGTGCCGTGGCTCGCTCCTGTATGGATAATCGGGGTTAGCCTATTTTACCTGCGCTACGCCGCTAGTTGGCTGTCATTATCTACGATGCAGCGACGCGGCACATGCACAGCACCGAATTCCTGGCAGCGTACTATCAGTCGCTTAGCCCTCGAGCTGAAGGTCTCGCGGCCTGTGGTGTTACTGGAGTCGTTGCTGGTTGAGACGCCCGTGGTGCTTGGGCATTTTCGTCCGATCGTTCTGGTGCCGCTGGGTCTTTTGGCTGGCCTGTCACCGGATTACATAGAAGCAATATTGCTGCACGAGCTGGCGCACGTCAGGCGGTCAGACTACCTTATCAACGCTTACCAGCGACTCATTGAAGGCCTTCTTTTCTATCACCCGGCCGTGTGGTGGATGTCGCGAGTCATCCGCGCTGAGCGTGAAAACTGCTGCGACGACATTGTGGTGGACTTGAGAGGCGACGCACACGGCTATGCCCTCGCATTGACTGCACTCGAACAAAATCGATTGAAACAAGAATGGCCCGCGCGCGAGACGGCGGTGGCGGCAACAGGAGGAAATCTCATGAAACGTATCAAGCGTCTGCTCTATCCGAAAGGTCCCAGCGGGATCTGGGCGCCTGCTCTGGCGGCTGTGGTTCTGATGGCGAGTACCGCAATGGTGCTGGCCGCCTGGCACATTAACAGCAATTCAAATGTCGCTTCGCAGCAATTCCGCCAAAACGTGGATAATCCCTGGCAGAAATGGCTCAACGAGGACGTGGTCTATATCATCTCGGATGAAGAAAAGGCCGCCTTTGAAGCTCTGAAGACGGACGAAGAACGCGAGCAGTTTGTGAAGCAGTTCTGGGCGCGGCGTGATCCCACACCGGGCACGCCCGAGAATGAGTTCAAGGAAGAGCATTACCGGCGTATCGCATACGCAAACAGGCATTGGGGAGGGAATTTACCGGGCTGGAAGACCGATCGCGGCCGCATCTACATACGGTATGGACCGCCTGATGAAATCGACTCCCACCCGGCCGGCGGCAGTTACAACCGTCCTGAATCGGAAGGCGGCGGTTCCGCGATGACCTATCCGTTTGAAGACTGGCGTTATGCTCACTTCGAAGGCATAGGTAGCTTGACTATCGAGTTTGTCGATCGATCGTCGTCGGGCGATTTTCGAGTTACTTTGGACCCCAAGGAAAAATACAAGCCTTGATGGAAGGCGTTGGCGGCTTCAGAGGTCGAAGATCGTTCCGCGCCCGAGCAACCACTCGGGATCGAGCCGGCGTTTGACGTCCTTCATCGCCTCAATCTCGTCCGCCGAATACATCACCTTCAGCAGATCGGTCTTGACCTTGCCAATCCCGTGTTCTGCCGCGACCGTGCCCCCGAGCGAAACCACAAAAGGTGCAAACTCATTCAGCAGTTCCTCGCTTAATTGCGACTGTTCCTTGGAGGCTGGCAGGAAATTGACGTGATTATTCGCATCACCGGCATGGCCGAATATCGTGTACTGGCCCGGCAGAACTTCCTCGCATCTTCGCTTATAGTGCCGGTACAGCTCGCGATGGTAGCGGAACGGCACTGCAAAATCACTGCTGAATTTATGAAAGCCTCTCCGGCGCACTTTGTCAGTCACACTCGCAGACAGCGTGTGCCGGAACTCGCGAAAGCGTTCGTGGTCCGCCGCCCGCAAACCAAACCAGGACGCTTCGCCGAACGCGTTCTGCTGTTCCAAGCGTTCCGCCCAGGCGTCCACCTCTGAGTCCTCGTCGGAAGCAAGATTCTGTTCAATCATGAGCGCGGCTCGGGCTGCTGCCGGAATTGCCGGATAATTCCCGCGCATGAAATCCAGCGAGTGTTCGTCCAGGAATTCAAGCAGTCGCAGTTCCGGGATTTCCCTCCACTGCTCGATCGCATCCAGCGTCTCTTCGTCTGACGCGAAAAAGATTACGCCGCTCAGCAGCGCCGCGGGTTCATCATACAGCTGCATCTCCGCGTGCGTGATAATTCCCAGAGTGCCCTCGCTGCCTGCCAGGAGATCTACCCATTCGGCGCCCGGGCGCAAAAAATATCCGGCTGAATTCTTGCTCGTCTCGGGCACGCGGATCGGCCGAAACGGAAAATTCACCGGTTCCCCGCGCCGCACGGTGATCGTTTCTCCCGTCATGAACGTCACTTCCAGGGCGAGCACATGCCGGCGCACCGCTCCATAATGGAAGCTCCGCGCACCGCCGGCATTCGTGCTGATAATCCCGCCGATCGAAGCCGAATCTTCGGTCGGATTCGGACCAAAGAACTGTTTCGTTTGCGCCGCGGCTTTTTGCAGATCTTTGAGCAGCGCCCCTGTTCCGCACCACGCCTGGCCCTTGTCCACCCGAATTTCTTGAAATCGCTCGAGGGACAGCAGCACTCCCCCGTGCGGCACGCGCGCGCCCGTCAATCCCGTTCCGGCACCCGCAATCGTGAGCGAGGTTTGGCTCTGGGCGCAACCGCGGACAATCTCACCGACTTCCTCGACCGTTCCCGGGCGCACCACTCGATCCGCCCACCCGCGATATCCGGACGCGTCTTCTAGATAGGAATCGATATCTGCTGAAACGGGTGTCACAACCCCACTGTAGCTTTTAGAGGTGCCTCATCCTCGCTCGATCTGCTCAACCAGCTCGCTGGGGTACATAGATTTCAGTTGAGGATGCTTTTCCGCGAGCCGAATCAAATCCAGCTCGTCCTTTTTGCGCTTGCTCAATCGCCGTTGGGGGTCGCCATAAGCCCAGAGCTTTCCCCGAACGACGTCCTCGATGCTCGCGACCTTCACTCGAAGCCCTAGCACTTCGGCTTCGATCGACCGAGCTAAGAATGCCTGATATCTGTCGTCGGTTGTGAATTGAATGCGCAGCTCGCTTGTCGGGGCCAGCACGTTCAGCGAGTGTAAATGTTCTTCGGTTTTGAATCCTTCCTCTCGGAGATTGGCGGTCAAAGCGCGAAGATTCGCAGCGATCACGACAATGTCGGCGTCGAGCGTATACACCGGTTCCACATAACAGTTAACCGCCAGTCCACTGATGAGGCAGTACCGTCCGAAGGATTCGCAAACTTTAATTACCCGGGCGAAGTCTGTTGCGCCTCCTTGGGTCGTCAACTCGTAAGCCTCCAGCGCCGTCATAACTTTCACTTTATCTGCTAATAGCGCGCAGGGCGTCACTCGCTCTTCGCCGCCCTGCAGGTGAGAATCTGACAAACGCGCGCCGGTTGGGCTCGCCGCTAGGCGCGATTCGATGATGGTCCGGCGTTCAGGGCGAGGCAGAACTCCCGGCCTAGCGCGCCAACTTTGCTGTAATCCGCTCTTCTTGCTCCTGGAGTTCCGGCGTGAATTCCGGCCCGAGATCCGCAGCCTCAAATAGCGGGCGAATCTCGATTACCCCGCCATCTGCGTGAGGGTTCGGGCACCGCTTCACCCATTCAATTGCTTCCTCCATTGAGTTCACCTGCCACAGCCAGAATCCGGCAATAAGTTCCTTCGTCTCGGCGAACGGGCCATCTATAACCGTCCTTTGGTCTCCGGAAAACGTGACGCGCACACCTTTCGAGGTGGGCTGGAGTCCCTCGGCGGCTAGCATCACGCCGGCCTCAGCCAGTTTCTCATTGAACTTTCCCATCTCCGTAAGTAGCTTCTTACTGGGCATGACTCCGGCTTCCGAATCCTTCGAGGCTTTCACTACTACCATTACCCTCACCGCTGTCTCTCCTTCGCTTAGTTGAGCGTAGTTCCTATCTGTTTATCGAATCAAAGCGCGCGAAATCGACACGAGCGTGCACTTTTTTCCGATCATTTTCAGCGATGGAATGTCTGCCTTCGTGTCGATTTCATCTCCCCTCATTCGACGTACCCATGAAAGCAGACGTTCAGGAGTAACGATCATGCCCAACAATAAAGAGCAGACAAAAGCAACACTTCAGCCGCGATTTCTGATGGGAATCGCGACGGCTATTCTGTCCTTGGCCATATTCGCAGGCCCAACAGGAGCAGCCCTCCAAAGTGCGCAGCAGGATCTTACCAGTCTTGGAAGGCGGGCCTTGAACTATTACGAAGATCTTCGGCTTGTCTATCAGCTCCAACGCGCTCTAGAGGAACCGCGAAAAGAGGAAGCCTCAGTCCGCCATCTAGAGCTTGCGAGCATCTCGATAACGCCTGCTCAAGTTCACTGCGCTCTGCTGATGCCTGCGAAATCTCGCTGAAGTGACCCGCTATCACGTACGGCGGCTCCGAGACGGCTCTAATGCACGAGACTCAGATATACGGCCATAGCAAGCCCAACAGCAGCAAGCAAGATGCCAATCGCGACCGTGTAGATGGAGACCCGTCCCGCTACCCACGTTCCCGAACTCAATTGATGCACCAGACGAACATGGCGCACAACAGCGCTGATGTTTACGACCACTCCCAAGCCCACCAGTGCCACGCCGGTCCAGACCGAAAGGCCCGTGGTGTGGATAGGGAGATTAGGAGTTGTGGCGCTGACTTCGCGCAGAAATAAACCGAAGCGACTTACTGCAAAGCCCACACCGATTAGACCCAATCCGGTACGTAACCAAGCGAGAAATGTTCTTTCTGCGGCGAGGTAGATTCGCGGGTCTTGTTCCGCAGCTTTCTCCATAGGCGAATTGTAACGGCAACAAGGGCGTTTCCCTCACCGCCCCGCAAGCAGCGGCGGCTATTCAGTTCTGAGCGCATTCATCGGAGAGATGGATGCGGCGCGGCTGGCCGGAATTAAAGCCGCGGCAAAGGCGCAGAGCGTGAGGGAACTTGCCGCTACGATCAGCGCGAGCGGATCCCAAAAGGAAACCCCGTATAACTGAGACGAGATCAGGCGTCCGGCCGCTACAGCCAACGGTAGGCCCAGTGCGAGCCCTACCAATACACGTTTGCAGGCTCCACTGAGTATGAGGCGAACCACCTTCGTATGATCAGCGCCAACCGCCATCCGAACGCCGATTTCGTTCGTTCGTTGCGCAACTGTATAGGCAGTGACCCCGTAAAGGCCAACGGCCGCTAAAAGGAGCGCTACCGTCCCGAACAGGCCGGCAAGACCAGCCACGGCGCGGTCCTGATCGAAGGTAAGAGTTATGTGTTGACGCATGGTCCTCACGCTCTCAATCGTCAGGTTCGGGTCTACTCCCGCCAACACACGAGTGAGCAGAGGTTCGAGAGTTCCAGGCGAGGCATTTGTCACGAGCATCATTCCACCGATAAAGTGCGATTGCAACTCAATCCGCTGCATCATTGCGTCTTTATAATCGACGTTCTGCGCAAGTGGCACATAAAACATTGGCCGCGCCGGCCTGCTCAAGCCGAATCCCGCGAACTTGGCGTCTCGCACGATGCCCACGATACGGAAAGTATTGGCATTCTCCGGCATATCCAGGCCGAAATGCCGGTTTAACGGGTCTTCGTTTTTGAAGAAGTGTTTGATGAACGCTTCGTTGACAATGGCTACGGGCGCAGTACGTTCATTATCGGCGGTAGTAAATGTTCGCCCGCGAAGGAGCGTCACGCCAAAGTTTTGGAGATAGTTGGCGCTCACCCGGTCCCATGACGCGCCCGCCTCCTCATTCATTTTGGGAGCAGGATGGCCTGCCACGTAGATCAGCTCGCCCCAGTTATTCGTGAGCGGGTTATACAACGCAAGGCCTGAGCCTTGCACTCCCGGCAAAGCATTGAGGCGTGCCTCGATTTCGCGATACAGTGCTTGCAATTTCGGCAGAGTATACGTTGCGGGGGGCTGGTTCAGAGAAACCACCACTCGGTTTGGAACTTGGTAGCCGAAGTCCTGGTGCTCAATGTTGTTGAGGCTTCGCGCCAGCATGGTCGCTCCAGCGACCAACACAATGGAGAGGGCAGCCTGCACAACCAGCAACGCCTTGCGCGCGAGCGAAGAATGATCGCTTGTGGAACGGCCCGCTCCCCGCAACGCCTCTACCGGATCCGTTCGGGTAGCAAACCACGCCGGGGCAGCGCCGAAGATGATCCCCGTCAACAAGGCCAGCCCAAAGGCGAACGCGAGTACGATGAGCGACGGGCGGGTGCAGATCGGTAGGAAATGCGAGCTTCGGAAGGCGAGCGCCAGCAGCAACCGCGCCGCTCCCGTTGCAACGGCGAGCCCGGCGATGCTACCGGCGAGCGCCAGCAGAATACTCTCGATGAGCGCCTGCCCAATGATTTGACCGCTGCTCGCGCCTACCGCGAGCCGCACGGCAGTTTGCGGGCGGCGGGACACAGCGCGAGCCAAGAGCAAGTTCGCAACATTGGCGCAAGCGATAAGCAGCACGAGGCCGCAAACGGCGAGCAGGATCTCGAGACTTCGCCCGTACTCTTCCTTCATCTCCGCTACCCCGGCGCCTGCGGGGACCACGTTGATCACCTGTTTGGGGAACATCCGGATCACGTCCGGCATCCAGTTGGAGGGGTAGCCGGAATCGTGCTGCATCCATTGTCGGAGGACTCCGGTTAGGCGCGGAGCAATGCCCGCAATCGAAGCCCCCGGACGCAAGCGGCCGATGACACGCAACCACGCGCTCACGGACTGAGAGAGCAACGTGCCGCTACCGTCAGTCATCGGCTCCTGCTGTACGGGAATCCAGATATCGGGCGGGTCGGCACGCAATGTGTCGCCGAAAAATCCCGGCGGCGCAACTCCAATCACTGTGAAAGGATGTCCTTCGATCACGAAGGTTCCACCGACGGCGGAGGGATTGGCACCGTACGTCGCTTGCCAAGCCTGATGACTGATTACGGCAACCGGCGGAACGGAGCGCTTGTCGTCCTCCGGGGTAAACACGCGCCCTGCAAATGCCCTTACGCCAAGAGTTGAAAAATAATTTCCCGTGACATATTCGGAGCGCAGAGGCTTGGCGGCTATATCGATGCCTTCGCGCCTCACGCTTACCCTTGCGCCGCCTGCCTGAAAGGCAGCTAACTCTTCAAATTCTGGTGCTTCCGCTTTCAGCCGCTCATATAGCGGGAACGAGAACATACCCCACCGGTCTTGAGGGCCGCCTTCGACACAGCAATCGTCGCCGTCACCGATCCGATACAGACGTGCGGGATCCGAGACCGGCAAGGAGCGCAGCATCACAGCGTGAATCAAAGTGAAGATCGCTGTGGTGCCGCCGATTCCCAAAGCGAGGGTTAATATGGCGGCGGCCGTAAAGACTGGAGACAACCGGAATTGCCGCAAGGTATACCGAAAAATGCCGGGCAGGTTTTGCACTCAATAGCCTCTTAGTTGTACGAAATGAACTGCTGCGAGTTCCCGAAAACTGATATTCGCTGTCGGGCCCGCCAGCAAGTGAGCTCCCCGCCCGTACCTATTCCGCTCGCAGCGCTTGCGCGGGATCAAGCGAAGCCGCGCGCCCTGCCGGAACTGCCGAGGCCGCGAGAGCAAGAACAAAGACGGCGATCACAGCCAAAATCAGCACCGGTGCATCGAACGGGCTCACGCCGAAAAGGAACGAGCGTAGCAGACCTGAAGCCGCGGCGGCCCCCGCGAGCCCGAGGACACAGCCGATGATGGCGAGTTTCGTGCCGGAGACCAGAATCAGGCGCATAATGCCAGAGCGCTGCGAACCAAGCGCCATGCGGATCGCCAACTCCTGCACGCGCGAGGCGACTGAGAAGGCGATGACGCTGTAGATGCCCAGGACAGCCAGCAACACCGCTGCGAGTGCGAAGCTGCTAATCAGAACCGTGTTGAAACGGCGAGGAGCCTCGCTGTCCGAGACAGCCTGCTCCATAGTCTGCACTTGTGTCAGCGCCAGTTGCGGGTCAATCGAGCGAACCGTCGCACGAAGAGCGTTTTCCATCTGCTCCGGGGGCAACGCCGAGCGCAACACAATATAGCCACCATTGCCATTGAGATCGGTCGGGGAGGCGAGGGAACCGATAGACTCTTCCGCCTGTTCTACAGGCTGATAGAACTCCTCCTTCGTTTCCGAATCTGGAGAACTCAGTTTGACGTCCGCCACCTCGCCTATGACGGTCATCCACGGCGTCGGAGTTTCTTGCATCCCGAGCCGGATCCGCTTGCCGATCGGATCTTGCTTAGGCCAGAAGTGCTGGGCGAACTTGCGGCTTACAACCACAACCAACTGCACGCCCGCCCTGTCGACTTCAGTAAACGTGCGTCCTCTCAGCAACGGAATTCCCATCGCGCGGAAATAATTCCCCATCACAGTGGCCGGGCTGGCGAGGTTCATTTTCGCCCCCTTGGGCGGGACGTAGCCATCCACCAGAAATGTCTCGTTACTGTTGTTTCCTGAAGCGGGAAGGAAACTGGTCAGGCCTGCCGCCTCGGCGCCGGGAAGTCGTTCAAGGCGAAGCAGCAGTTCCTTGTTGAAACTGTCCACCGCCGGTTGACTGGTGTATTGTCTCCGCGGGAGCGAATAGTTAGCCGCGGTGACGTGTCCAGGCCGGAAACCAAGATCGACCGAACGCATTTTTTCAAAGCTGCGTAGCAGCAGCCCTGAGGCAGTCAGCAGCAACAGGGCAATTGCAATCTCGGCGACAACTAGCGAGGAGCGCAGCCGTGTGTGGGCTCCGCCGGCGGAACCAGTGCGCCCGCCTTCCTAGAGAGTGTCATTCACGCTCGTGCGAAGAGCGACAAAGGCCGGCGCCAATCCGCAGAGCACGCCGGTCACTACCGCCAGCAGCAGCGCAAAGCCCACCACATTCCAGTTCAGGGATATCTCGCTAATGCGCGGAAGACTTTCCGGTAGCAGATTTCTGCCAGCGCCCAATGCCAACGCCGCAAGCGCCAAGCCCAACAGCCCGCCGCCCACGCTGATCGTCAGACTCTCGAGAATTGCCTCGCGCAGCAGGGCTGCGGCGCGCGCACCGAGCGCCAGGCGTACCGCGACCTCCCGCTGTCTATGAATCGCGCGTACTACCATCAGCCCGGCAAGGTTGGCGCAGGCGATTAGCAGCACGACCGCGACTGCTAGAAACAGCGTTCGCACCAGCGGGCGCGCTTGTTCCACGGTTTCTTCCTGCAGCGGCCGCACCACTGGACTGATATGCAGGCTCTTCATGAATGCCGGATAGTTGAGCATGATCTCCTTCGCCACCCGCGCAGCATCGCTTTGGGCCTGGCTAGGTGCGACCCCGGATTTGAGGCGGCCAACCATGCCGTAATTCCAACTCGCGGCGCCCTGTGTCAACTCCTGATGAGTCAGGCTCATTGGCACCCAAAGCTCACAGCGGTTCAGGCGGCCCGGTACTAGCGGAAATTCGAACTGTCGTGGCATAACGCCGATGACGAGATACGGTTTGCGGTCCAGCAGGATCTTGCTGCCCAATACATGCGGATTCCCATTGAACCGGCTCTGCCACGTCGGATAACTCAGCACAGCAACTTGCTGGCTGCGCTCGTCCTCTTCGGCAGTAACCGTCCGGCCAAGCAGCGGCGCAACACCAAGGGCAAGAAAAGTTCCGGCACTCAGGCGTGAAGCATTCACCTGAGCGGGTTCCGCGATGCCGGAAAGCTCATAGGAAGCGAAGCCAACTCCGCCGAGGTGTTCAAACGAATGCGTATCGCGCATATAGGCTTGAATGTCGGGCGCCGTGACTCCCGCCTCGCCGTTGCCGTAAATCCCGGTGACTTGCGCAATTTGTCGAAATACGAATTTCAAATCTTGGAATAGTGAAAGCATGGAGTCTATGGGGTTGTAGGTAAGGTTTGCGCTTACACCGCCAAACTCGGTTTTTACTCTAAGCAGTTCAAATGCAAGGCACTGGAGGCAAGGATCCCAAGCAATTGACGCGAGGGATCGGTCGAATTCGAGAATGGTTTGTTTGCCAATGAACACAGATCCGCCCTCGATATGCCCGCCGCCCGATCCAGGATTGGCGAAAAGTGGATCTATGATATTGGAACAGGGCGTGAAAATTGTACCAGAGGAGCAAGGGTCGGCACATTGGCAGCCAAGTTGGAATTGGTAGCCGCAGACCCTCACCATCAAGAACGTTAAGAATGGCTCTTGTGACGTCAAGCCGCTCGTTTGGGCTCAGTTTTATATGCTGGTTAGGGCTGTTGGTTTGGATCGCGGAAAGCGGGATTTCCTTTGTCGCTGTCATCATAAGCCCGATTGGCGGGCGTTTCAGCGTACACCTGGCCGTGCCGCGACTGTCTTCCCCACTACCAATACCCCAGCCCATAGCTACGTTAAAGGAACAGCCGACGCCGAAACCGACCGCTGAGAATCTTCTCTTTTCGCCCGCGCTACGAGGGCCACCCTATCAAGGCGCATGGGCGGCTCAGGGTCGTCTCCCGTTTGTCTTGACTCGGATTTGGAGGATTGGATGTCGGAATTCAAGCGTGCTCGCTTGAGTGTTTCATTGTTGAGTCTGATGTTGGTTTGCACCGTATTCGGCGCGAAGGACAAGAAAGCTTCCAACGTTGAAACAGAAACGTGGAAAACAGATCCCAAGTTTGACCTTGTGCTGGACAAGATCGCGAACCGCGAATCACAGTTCGTCAAGAACCTTAGGCAATACAGCCCGATGGTGGAGACGTACATCCAGAACATGCGTCCCGACAAGGACCTCGCCGTCGTGCCAGTCAGCGACGAGTACTTTCTCGGCAGGATCAAGCTGCAGGCAGGCGTGAATGACGTCACTTTCCTGCCGGATCACCCGGACCAGAAAGAGGCAGCGCACACCAGTACGTTGCACAAGATATTCAGCAGCATGCAGAAGGTCACCCACCTGAAGCACTCGGACAGCCAGCAGACGGGCTACATGTCCGATGGCTTTGCGCAGATGATCATCATGGACATGAGCGCGTTCGACCGTCAGCACTATGAGTTCCGGTTCATGCGCAGGGAGTTCCTTGGCGACGTACGCACTCTGGTCATCGATGTGAAGCCCAAGCTGCCTCAGAGCCAAGCTAGGTTTATCGGCCGTATCTGGGCTGAGGACCAGCAATACAACGTGGTGCGCTTCAATGGGACCTATACACCGCAACCCAAGCACGGCGAATACCTACATTTTGATAGCTGGAGGCTGAACATGGGCAACGACCAATGGCTGCCGGCTTACGTGTACAGCGAGGAAACAGACCTGATGCGCGGCAGAGATCACTGGGATTTCCGCGCGCAAACTTTGCTCTGGGGCTACGATGTTACCCATCCCAGCAAGAACAGCGAGTACACCGACATTGCGGTCGATTCCACAGACAAGGTCAAAGACGAGAGCAACTCGAAGCAGGATCTGACCGCGGTCGAAGGGGAACGCGCATGGCAGCGGCAGGCAGAAGACAACGTCCTCGAACGCATGCAACGGGCTGCGTTCCTAGCGCCTGAGGGCCCTGTTGACAAGGTGCTGAACACCGTAGTGCAGAATCTCGAGATAACCAACAAGCTCGATGTGGAACCCGAGGTCCGTTGTCGGGTCTTGCTCACGCAGCCTATGGAGAGCTTCACGGTAGGCCACACCATTGTGGTTAGCCGTGGTTTGCTCGACGCGTTGCCTGACGAGGCCTCATTAGCCGTGATCCTGGCGCACGAAATGGGACATATTCTCTCGTCGCACCAGCTCAACGAGAAATACGCGTTCAGCGATCGCATGATATTCCCCGACGAGCAGACGGTTAGCAATATCACCGTGCGTCGCACTCCGGAAGAGGAGAAGGAGGCGGATACGAAGGCCTTGCAACTGCTTCAGAACTCTCCCTACAAGGACAAGCTCCCATCGGCGGGACTTTTCCTGGCAGCGATGAAGTCTGAAGCCCCCCAACTGCCGCACCTGCTCAAGGGAGAGTTCGGCAATCCACTGGATTCCCCCCAGAGTGGAATTCGGATGGGGTCACTAACCGTCGGGGCGCCGGCACTTCGAGTTCGGGATGTAAACCAGATCGCCGCTCTTCCGCTGGGTGGACGCATTAGGTTGGATTCCTGGTCTGATCAAATTACGATTCAGAAGACCCGTCCGGTGCACATCTTATTCGCGAGCGAAAAAATGGCGTTCCAAATAACGCCAATGTTCCCGTATCTCACCAGGGGGACGAGCGGTGGTACTGAAGCCGGAGGCGGCAAGCCGGTTTCTAGCGATCCGACCCCATCAGCACCGTCCGCGAAGCCGAAGCCGACAGAAACTTCTACGTCGCAGCGGCCATAACTAGAGTAGCGAGAGATCGGCTGAGAGCTTGGCATCTGGCCTGAAGCGCTCGGTATACCATTATGGTTACCGTACAGCGGGTTGCGGATGGGCTGCCGTTTATCTGTGCTAGGCAGCCGGAGGTTTCATCACTACTGACCATGCACTTGCCAGGGGCGAAACGCAAAGACACAATCCTCCCAGCTTTTCATCTGTTGTCCAAGAATACGCAGCGATGAACCAGCAGGACGCAAATTCCAGCGACGGTTCAACCTGCATCAAGCGCCATAACGCAGGCCTTCGGCTAGCCCTCCTCACTGCCAAGCGCCGATGTCCACGATGGATATGGCAGGCCCTGCAGTCGGCATTGGCCCAGCAGTGCGCCGAGTTGGTGCTGGTTGCTGACGTGTCGCATGCGGCGCAGCATTCGTACCCCTGGATGGTCGAGAAATATGCTGCCTGGGAGCGCCGGCGCTATCTTGCAGCCCATGGCCCGTTGCAAGCAATAGACGTCGTCGCCACTGGCAAATCTCTGATTCCCTTGAATAGCAGCGATTCAACCGAACTGGCTGCACACCTGACGATCTCTCGTGCCGATGTGCTCCTGGCCACTCCGGATGCCGATCACGTTAAGCTAGACGGCGTTGCTGTTCCTGTATGGAGCGTGCAGTTTGGAACGAGTCCGCATCAGCATAGGTTCCCCGGCCTTTGGGAGGTTGTCCACCGTTCGCTCAGCTCCGTTTCTCTAGTGGAGACAGTTCCTGCCTCAGCCTCGCCTCATATACTCGAATCGATTGTCGCGCGCACGGATCCTCGTAGTTGGATTCGAAACCAGGCTGCGCTTGCAGAGAAGGCGTCCGATCTTTTGCGGCGATGGCTTTTGCCAGTTGCCGCGCGCAAAAAGCGTCCTTCGCTGGAACTTCCTGCGCTTACCAACCCTTTGCACGGTGACGGTTCGGAGGCCAATCTCGCAATCCTCCGACTGTTGAGCCGCTTTGCGAAACATGCCATCGGCTCATACCTGAGTGTGGAGCAATGGCAACTTGCCGTGGACAGCTCGCCTGATTTCTCACGGCTCGCCAATCCGCAAGTCGTTACTCCGCCCGCTGACCGTTTCTGGTGCGACCCGTTCTTACTCGAGAAAGATGGCGCCCTGCACGTCTTTATCGAAGAGTATCCATACCGATCAGGGAAGGGGCATATCGCCGTTCTGTCGAGGTCCTCGTCCGGCGAATGGTCGGGTCCGGTCACGGCACTAGACAAGCCGTATCACCTCTCCTATCCCTTCGTTTTCGAGCACGAAGGCGAACTTTTAATGCTTCCTGAAACAACTGCCGCCGGCAGGGTCGAACTCTGTCGCTGCGTGCGGTTCCCCGATCAATGGGAACTTGATACGGTGCTGATCGACAACATCGCTGGCGCTGATGGCACGCTTTGGTACCAGGATGAACGCTGGTGGCTGTTTCTCGACGTGCGGGATGAGCTGTGCATCTTTTACGCGGATTCTCTAAGAGGGCCATGGCTACCGCATCGCCTCAATCCTGTGAAGTCGGATGCGAGAAGCAGCCGGCCCGCTGGACGGATTTTCCGCAATGGAGAAGATGTGGTTCGGCCGGCACAGGACTGCTCCGTACAGTACGGCCGTGAAGTGGTCTTCAACAAGATCACGCGGCTGGGGGTCTCTGATTTCGAGGAACTGGAAATCGGACGATTGCATACTCCATGGAACGGCAGCACGGGCTGCCATACCTTTAATCAGGCAGGTAACATCACGGTAGTCGATCGCCTGATACAACGGCGCAAACGTCGCTGAAGCCGTCAGATGCGCGATTCTGGATTGAAGAACTAGCTCTAACCAATTTTGGTCGTCCGTACTTGCCACAAGGAAGGGGGCGCTTCCGCGACTTGAGGATAAAGAGTCGAGCTGCGATTCTCCACGAACAGCTCGATCCCGGCCGGCCGGAGCACCACCTTCTCGAAGGCCCAGATCACTTCTTGCGCTGGGACCATCCAAGGCAAACGCCGCGCAGTAAGGTGAATGTCCTTTCGAGGCGCAAACTCCCAATCGGCGCTTTCCGGATAGCGCTCACGAAGATGATAGAAATAATCCTGCTTGCCCAAATCGATGCCGCAGAGAACGATTCGCTTGTAATTCATCCTCACCGCCAGGCTTAGCATCGCGACGACAGAGCCACCATACTTGAACAGCCAGCGCACCTGATCGCCTGGCTGCAGCACACCGGTCGATAGGAGATAGCGCATACCCGATTCCAGCTCTGCGTTGCTACGCGCTGTTACCGGAGCCGTATAGCCCACGTACAGGTTTTCCCGGAAAGCGCGCGGTAATTCATGCAGAAGCTGCCGCTCCGATTGCGGGTGAGGTTCCGTCGCAATCTTCACTGTCTCTCGATATTCCTCGCTGCGGCGCGCGATGGTCGCGTAAAAGGCGCGATACAGATCCTGCTGCATACCAGCACACAGATTCTCGAATACGAAGATACGCGGCACAAACGGATGGACCGGCCAGAAATTGAAGCCGATCGTGTCGTGCATCGCCATCGTCTTCCAGCGTTGCGCGGGAATTTCATTGATGGACCAGCCACTGCCTAGGATAAACACGGTATCGCTGGTTTTCAGCGGCGACAGGCGTAGTATTTCCAACAGCGGCAGATTCGTTATAGACGCCAAGTTAACCGCCAGGGCACGCTGCTGCCGAAGGTAGTGAGCATGATACACGCGCAGCAGAATGGGATGCGGCAACTGTTTAGCCAGGGTCTTGATCATGAGCCAAACGCAGGTCGCCGCGTGCGCAAGAGATCGACCGCGTGCTTCAACCCCAGCGCGGCCAACAAGCCAAAACACAACGCTCCTGTCAACACCATGGCAAGCCAGCGCCGGTTATCCGGCCAGTGGCATTGAGTTGCTGCCAGGGCGATCAGGAAGACGCTGCACGCAGCCGTTATGCGAGGCAGGTCATAGCTGAGGTAGTACAGCCGTTGCGCCACGAAGTACATGACGATCATTTCGACCACATATGCCGCAATGGTCGCGTAGGCGGCGCCGTACATTCCCCAGTGCGGAATCAAGGCAAAGTTGAGGATCGTATTTGCCATTAGGGCGATAAAGCTCACCAACATGAGCCATTGTGTCCGCTTCGCCTGCATCACCGCTAGCATAAACGTTGTGAAGACAGAGTGAGCGAGATACGCCCCGATGATCCAAGGCACTATCCGTGCAGCCGCAATGTAGCGATGGTCGAGAAAGTGGGCAATGAAGCCCTGTGCAATCAAAGCTCCGAAGCAGGCCACGGCCGACAGCAAAAGCACGAGCTCCGAGCAAATGCGTCCCATTGCGCGGCGCCGATCCTCCTCGTTTTTCCGCGCCAACTCGTAATATATGGGGGCCCACGCCTGACTCAAAGACATGGTGACCAGCGACATTACTCCGCCAAAGGTGTAAGCGATGGAATACAGGCCGACCTCGCGCAGATCGCGATAATAGCTAAGAATAAAGCGGTCTGCCGCCATCAATCCGCCGGCCATCAACTGGTGTGGCACCAGCGGAATTCCGAGGGCGAGTGTTTCGCGCACGTATTGCCAGCGAAACGGTGCACACAGCACAGGCGAGAAGAGAAATAAGACTACGATCAACCCAATTAGCGCGGCAGCTAATTTTCCAAGGAGCATGCCACTCGCGCCCTGGCCCGCGAATACCACAAGGCCCACTGCAAGAGATGCCGTGATTAGGAACGAGGCGACGGAAAGTACCCCGTAGCTCTTCGCCCTGCCTTGTGACTGAAAGATGACTAGCTGATACTGCAAAAACTGCGCCGACGCTGACGTGATGATTGCCCAGATGAGAAATCTGTACGGGATGTCAAGATGTGGTGCAAAGGTATGAAAAATTGGCCTCCCGGTGGTGACTGTCAGCAGAATGGCGCAAGCCGTTGCTGCCAAGGCAAACTTCAGCGCACTGCCAAGATACGAAGCCAGCACCTTTGGTTGATCCAGATGCTGAAAGTACATGCGCTCGATTGCGGTATCGAAGCCAAGCGCTATCACGAGCGACAGAAACGCAGCGAATGTCTCGGCCAGGGAGATCTGGCCGTAATCCGTGGGGGAAAGATATCGCGTGTACAGCGGCAGCAGTAAGAAGTTGAGTGCTCGGATGCCGAAATTCGCCAGGCCGTACACCGCCGAAGCTCCCGCCAGTCGGCGGAACAGGTCCCACATGTGGACCGATGGGAAGAGAGGCGAATTTTCGGCGGTCGAGACGGGCTCACTCATCTCGATCAGAGAGGATGCGCGAATATCCGCTAAATGCAGCAGCCAGAAGGGAGTGATTCCTGGTGCAGATCTCAAATAGCATATTCTTTGATGCGGTAATTCCGCAAATTGCTCTCGAACCAGGCGATGGTCTGCCGCAGTCCTTCCTCGAGTTTCACGCGCGATTGCCAACCCAACACCTGGCGAGCCAGCGTGGCATCCCCGCAAAGCCTCTTCACCTCGCTGTGCTCCGGGCGGACCCTCTGCTCCTCCAATACAGGTGTGAATCGTTTGCCCATGAGGCGGCCAATTAGCTCTGCCAGCTCGCTGATTGTAATCTCCACCCCGGAAGCGAAGTTGAGCGTTCTGCCGATCACCTGTTTTTCCAGCGCAGTACAAAGAAATCCCTCTACCGTGTCAGAAACGTAATTAAAATCGCGACTCGGAGACAGCGCGCCTAGCTCAATCTTATGGCCTGCCAGCGCCTGCGTGATTATGGTTGGGATTACTGCGCGCGCCGATTGGCGCGGTCCATAAGTGTTGAAAGGGCGGACAATCGAAACCGGCAGCCCAAACGATAGGTAATAAGACTCCGCAATTTTATCCGCGCCAATTTTGCTTGCGGAATACGGAGACTGACCCTGCAACGGATGCTCTTCGTTCATCGGGACGTACCGAGCCGTCCCGTAGACCTCGCTCGTAGAAGTGCACAACACGCGCTCGGCGTCGAAGTCACGGGCCGCCTGCAGAACGTTCAAAGTCCCCTCGATATTCGTGCGCACGTAGGATTGCGCTGCGCGATACGAATACGGAATACCGATGAGTGCCGCCAGGTGAAACACCACCGACCGACCCTGTACTGCGCTGCGGACGCTGTCACAGTCGCGGATGTCACCGAGGACGATATCGATATCGCCCTTGTGCAGCGACGCGTCCAACCACCCCAAATGCCCAGTGGAGGTATACCGCACCAGAGCGCGCACATCGGCACCCAATTCAACCAGGCGTTCAACCAGGTGGCTGCCTATAAAACCACCCGCACCCGTGACCAGGACTTTTCTACCACTCCACGCACCGTTACTCAAAGCATTCCCGCTGCGAGATCGAGCTCCGCCTTGTGGTACTGTTCGATCCGGCCGATATCAATCCAGTATTCACGCACCGGGAAACTGATAACGCCGCCGCCGGCCTCGATCACAGCGGCGATCAGGTCCGGCATGTCGAAGCGCCGGCCGTCTGGCACCAGGCGGCACACATCGCGGTCGGCCATGTAGATGCCGGCATTAATGAAGTGCCGCAAAACTGGCTTCTCCTGTATGCCGGTTACTCGGACACCTTCGGTCTCGATCACGCCGAAGGGCACCTCGATGTCATATTGCCGCACGCCGACCGTCAGCGAGGCGCGGTGCTCGCGATGAAAATCGAGCATAGCACGGACATCTACGGTGGTTAGAACATCACCGTTGATAATCAGCAGAGGATCAGTGCCGGCAGTCATCTTGGCCAATCCTCCCGCAGTGCCTAACGGCTCCGTCTCATGGAAGTACTGCAACTGAACGCCAAACTCCGACCCATCTTTAAAATGTTCCATAATGCTTTCGCTGAGATGGTGCGTGGCAACGTTCACGCTGCGTATTCCAGACTGCCGCAGCTGGCTGAGGGTATGTTCCAGCAGCGGCCGGCCGTTTACTGGCAGCATAGGCTTGGGCACGCTCTCAGTTAACGGCAGCAGACGCTTTCCGTAACCGCCCGCCATGATGACTCCGGTAACGGGCAACTCGTGTTGGCGAAGAATCTCTTGTTGTACCGCCAACCCAAGTACCCGGCCATTTTCGTCGAGCAGCGGAACTTGCCGCACGCTGTATCGCTCCATGAGGGCAAGCAATTTGCCTTCCGACGTGCTGATGTCTGCAACTACAGGCTTCTCTTGCCCAGGTCTACGCAGATGCGATACAGGACCGTCGAGATTGGTACCTGCGAGAATGGCACGGCGAATGTCGCCGTCGGTGACGGTGGCGAGAATACAGCCGTTCGCATCTACCACGATGGCGATTCCCATTGCATAACGGTCGATCACTTCCATCGTGGCGCGGATAGAATCTTGTGCGCTCACCAGCGGAAGTGGCACATTTTCCCGATCTAGCTCCGGACTTTCGGCATCGTGCGAACGATCTGGGTTTGGAACTCCCGAATTCATAAATTCGCGCGCTCTCGCTATCTCTCTGGTTTGCGGCAGGTAATCACAAACTGTTCGACTAGGTGCTTTTCGTTCTCCATCGTCCAGGAAATTCGTTCGACCGAACGGTCCGCAAAATCCCGAAAGAGATCGTCAAGCTTCTCCCAGGTAAGAAAGACCCAAAAACCTGTGCCGACCAACGGGCCCTCTGTCATGTCCCTGAACCCGTCAGGTTCAACTTTGGTACCAGTACCGTAACCCCAAGTCCGAGTGGTGAAAAACGAAGCTTGAAATGGCGCGCCTCGCTTCAGTACCCGAAGCACTTCCGCGAGTGCCATGCGGATAGTTTCGGTGCGATTGCTACAAAGGCTCACGTTCTCCAGAACGCCGTCGAAAGCATTGTCGGCCCACGGCAGGCTCATGAAATTGCCCACATGCAGGTCAGCACTCAATCCTTCCTTTGCGAGGCGCTCTCGCGCCTTCCGGATAGCTGTTGCCGAACCGTCAATACCGGAAACTCGAAATCCCTCCCGCGCCATGAACCACACGTTCGCGCCGGGGCCGCATCCGATTTCTAACAGATGAACCTTGGAGCGCTCAGGTGCCGGGTAAAACGTGCGCGCCACATAGCGCACGACGTGCTCAGGCGGATATTTGCCCCACTCTCGATGGCTGAAAATCTGCTCCCAAACAGGATCCGGCTCAGTTGCTATGGACGGCATGAGTCCTCGAGGGCCATGATATGAGGTCGTTTCGCTAGCTTGATTCGAACTAATGTATCCGACACACATCTTAAGGATTTCTCACAAATCCGGCAATTTTCTCCATATCGCCAGGCCCATAGCGCTGGTCGGTAGGAATAGTCAGCAGACGCAGCGCCAACGCACTGGCGGCCGGATCGCAGTCCCCGACCGGAGGCCAATGAATTGGGCAGTACACGCTGTGATCCTGCAGTTTCCGACGCATGGCATCACGCCTTGCTTGCGATTCGAACTCAAACACCGCTCCCAGAGGAGCAGCATCGCTCGGCCATTGCGAAAAGATGGGGCGCAATTTCTTAACGTCTTCCAAGGCAGACAGCAGTTGTCGTACGTTTGTGGCACGTTGTCGTCGCCACTTGGTTGGCACCCCCCGGGTCAGATATTGCTGCGACAACACGCTGGCGGAACACCTTTCGGCCCGATCGAAATCCTTCTCGCCCTCTTGCTGCCAGGCGCGATAAATTAGTTTCAGTTCAAGATCTCCCCCGCTCTCCAAGTAAGCCTCTTTCCAGAGCATCGCAGCGAGCTTCAGCGCACTGGCTGGATTCTGGCAGGTTCCGGTAGCAGGCATAGCCAATCTCCGAGGCGACCAGAGAATTCCGCCGTCAGGTACTGGGAGTGTCTTACGCAGAGAAGCGAAAGCATAATCGGCTTGCGATTCGAGTGCCCAATCCGATACCGGATCATGGCTGTGATCTTCCACCAGAACGCAATGGGTGCGACCGCGCCAGATTTGCCATGCCTTTCCGCTGCGAACCCCAAAGTAATTGACGGCGATCACGAGGTCTGTCGCTGCGGGTCGCAAACTCAACCAGTCCGGCTCAGCTCGACGCGGATCGTCCTTGTATGTCACAACCTCGGTGAACGACTTCCAATATTCGGCAACGTCAAAGCAGAAGTAGCTCGGTACCCACAAGCGGCGCGCTCCTCGAGGTAACGAATGGAGCAGTGCGACCACGGCATGCCTGCCCAGCGCAAACCATGAAAGTGGCTCGGGTAGGGCGAGAAACGGTCCCTGCGGCAATCCCATCCAATGGAATTCTCCGCCTACTTCCCATCCCTCAGCCATCGGTTTGTCCCTTGTGGCTCAGGGGCTTTCGATCGTCCTCCAGCGCGATGGGAGGGCTGTAGAACTTCTTGCGAATCAGCCTGTCGCCGAGCTCTACGCTCCGCAGACGCTCCGTGATGATCCGGCTTGCTTGCCCTGAGCCATAGGGGTTCACCAGCCCGTCTAGGGAATCACGGAATGCACGCGAAACGGCTTTCGCTATGCCGCGGGCGATCTCATGCTTTCCATAACCCACATCAATGACATTGCGGGCGCGTACTCGGCCATCCTGTCGCGTACCGATGTTCACTGCCGGGAGCGCGAACGAAGCCGCTTCCACGATGCCGCTCGAGGAGTTGCCTACTATCGCCGAGGCCAGCTTCATCATGCTGAAATATGCATGACTCCCGAAGCTCTCGATCACCCTCGAGTCTTCGTGCGCCGCGACAAACTGCTGAATCTTATCGCGGATGATGTGGTTCCCGGTATCCGCGTTCGGCATGGTAAACACCGCTCGCGTGCCAGTGCTTTCCAATGCTGCCAGCAACTGGCCGATCTGCCATTCGGCCTGTTCATACTCCAGCGTGACGGGGTGAAACGTCGACAGCACGAATGGACGGTCAAGCCGCAGAGAGAAGCGGCGCTCCAATTCCTCGCGCGACAGGAACTGGATGGTGCGCAGTTGATCGAGACTCGGCTCACCCGCGACTGTTACTCGCCACGGCTCTTCTCCCATTTGGGCGATGCGCCGGCCGTATTCCTCGGTAGCAGGAAAATGCAGGTGGCTGAGCTTGGTCAGGCTGTGCCGCAAGGCATCGTCGATGGCCCCTTCAGTGAGTTCACCTCCGGAGAGGTGTGCCACTGGGATTTTGAAAGGGAGCGCCGCCAGCGCCGCGGCATGCATCTCGAACCGATCGCCCAGCACGACCAGGATGTCGGGGCGCCACCGGCTGAAGGAGTCCGCAAACCCGATTACGCCCACCCCAATCGATTTGCTGATCCCTTGCGGTGTATCGGAAGACAATAGCATCTCGATCCGCTCCGCTATGTCGAACCCATCTTGCTCGATTGCGCGTACCGTAGTTCCGTATTGCGATGACAGGTGCATGCCCGAAACCAGAACACGCAGCTCAAGCTCGGCATCTTTTCTGATCGCTTCCAGCAGTGGTTTATAGATTCCGTAATCCGAGCGGCTGGTGCTGACAACGCCGATCGTCCTCACATCAGCATCTCCAGAGTGAACAGGCTTCCGGCTGCGACATCTTGCTTCAATTCCCGGCCTAATATCCAGGTGATGCGAAATGGCGGGAGTCCGGTTCCTGGTCTGCGAATGGCAACCATGCTTTCAGTGAGCACAGTTCCCG